>ERZ808043.160-NODE-160-length-11328-cov-3.762421_pt1 | contig 11328 bp, 8 predicted proteins | sample MGYA00380194_ERZ808043 | MGnify/ENA primary metagenome ERZ808043 (study PRJEB31490, sample SAMN06133370) | cow dung metagenome | isolation source: H3 | host: cow | place: China: Chengdu | collected 2015-05 ...
ATTTCGATTTGTCGATTTGTTCGACGAAGACAACGAATTCGTGTTGAAGGTCGATGGGCGGCAAATAAATTGGGATGCTTTGTAACTCTTGTGCGTTGATATTTGCTTGATTTACAGCGCCTTTTGCCATGCTTCTTAATTGTTCTTTGAGAACAGTAGAATTGAGGTAGTTTGAAAGAACAACGGGAAGCATTCTGTCATCGATTCTGACTCGAATGATATAACCTGCTATGATCATATCATAATCAAGGTTATAGACACAGGTTTTGCCAACAAGCTCAACACTGTTTGTACGGTTGAAAAGAACATCTCCTTTTCTAACAACACATTTTTCAATCTCGTTGTCAGGAATATCAATATACTTTAAGTCTGTTAGATCCAAATATCCCTCATATGTCAGATTGTTCATTCGAAGGTAGGGGTATTTTCCACCTTCTACTGCCGGACGGCTTGTGCCATACCTAACCTCTGTAGCGATATCTCCGATAGTGACCATATCCCATCCAAATGGGTTCGTTCTTTGATCACCAAACATCTCGATAAATCGGGATTTGACAAGTTCGTCCAATTTTGAAAGTTGCTGTTCGCGGAGAGAAATCAGATCATTTATTTTGTCTAAATCAAGAGTGATCTTTTTTTGTTCTTCAATTGATGGTATAGGAAAGGCTAATTCTTTCAACGCAGATACCGTAAAACTCGCTTGATTAACCGACTTCTTTGTTATGTTTGGTATTTGTCTTAAGAATGATTGTGATGACAAGTAATAAAAAGCATACTTGCTTGTAATCAAATCTTTATTTGGACGAAGTGACAGCAAGTTCATTCCATGTATAATAATTTCATCGCCTTCTTTTTCGTACAAAGCCGTTTTACCAAGATGTGTTTCACTATTTATGTGCGACATTAGAATATCACCATCTTGCATGACAAAATCTGAATATTTTTCCAAATCTGTTATGCCTGCATATCCCATCTTATTTCTATCAACTGTTCGATTAGATATTGTTTCAATACGGGTTATGGGGTATCCTGTGTTATCTAAACCTTGTTTTATATTAGCGCCGTTTCTAATATGTAAAAATAAATCACCTAATCTTGCCATCTCATTCACCCTTTAAATATTTTGCCATTTCTTTGTCAAAGTCAGAGGCGATCTTTTGTGTTTTATTGAAAATATCATATTCTGCAAAAGCTTTTTCTTCTGCCGCTTTGTGCGAAACTTTACCCTTATCGGGAAGAATATCGTATCGGCGGAAAGCCAAAAATTCATTTATGCTTTTTGAGAACTCTTCCATTGTAAACACATTCTCACGTTCTACCAAATCCTCTATGTAGTCGAAATATCCACTTACGGCTCTTTCCAACTGGCGAATTTGCTTTTCATCCAGATAATTTTTTGCGATAGCTACATCTGATTTGAGAATTCTTCCATCGGGTGCATTTTTCCAAGTTGTCAATCCCATATGATCTTTCGTATGATCTGCTCTGGAGAACACAATTTCAGCACCTGTTTGTCCGACAATTGCATAATGAAATTTGTTCTGTACCGCTGCGTAAAAATCATTTGTAGTTGGAGCATTGCGGTCATAGTCGATACTGCACTCTGCATAAATGTCGGTTATCTGTTGCCAAATACGTCTTTCGCTTGCACGGATAGAACGAACTCGTTCCAACAACTCTTTGAAATAATCTTTTCCAAAGGCGGTCTTGCTCTGTTTCAGGCGGTCATCATCAATTGCAAAGCCCTTGATCATATATTCTTTCAAGACACTTGTTGCCCATTTGCGGAAATGGGTCGCACGAATTGAATTAACTCTGTAACCTACAGATATGATGGCATCGAGGTTGTAAAAATTCGCGTCTTTGGTCTGTGTTTTGCCTTCAATAGCACCGTGGGCAGTGGTTATTTCCATTTTGGAAACAACCACATTTTCAACCAGTTCACCTTCGGCAAAAATGTTTTTAAGATGCTTACTTATTGCCGGGACATTTACATCAAACAATTCCGCCATCGCTTTTTGCGTTAGCCAGATTGTTTCGTCTTTAATCAGGGCATTTACAGAAACATCTTGCTTTTCTGCTTTATAAAGTAAAAACCTAAATTCCTTATCCATTCAACATTCCCTCCAATTCGGCAAGTCCTTTAGTAATCTCCATCTCAAGCTCATGCAGTTCTGTCATAAGCTCTGTGGTGGAAGGGTACTCCACGGGCTTATATTCGGTCTTTTTGTACTTATTGATGGAGAGGTCATATCCGTTATCCACGATTTCCTTCTTGGGAACAAAGAAGCTCTGTTCGGTACGCTCACGTCCTTCCTCGCCTGCGAGGTTATGGAATCGAGCAATAATGTCGGGAATATCGTTTTCTTTGACTTCGCTACGCTTATCGTCAAGGCTGAAACCGTCTGATTGCATATCGTAGAACCAAACCTTATCGGTGCCGCCGTGCCCCGTCTTGGTGAAGATGAGGATTGCGGTGGAAACTCCTGCATAGGGCTTAAATACGCCGGACGGCATCGAAATCACAGCTTCGAGTCTATTCTTTTCGACGATTTCCTGTCTGATTGCCTTGTGAGCTGTAGACGAGCCGAAGAGTACGCCATCGGGAACGATACACGCACAACGACCACCCATCTTCAACATACGGAGGAAGAGGGTTAAGAACAGCAACTCCGTTTTCTTGGTCTTGCAAACCTTGAGCAGGTCGGTGGATACCGTATCAGCATCAAGACTTCCCTTGAACGGAGGGTTTGCCAAAATCAAAGTATGCTTTTCTTTATCCTGATTCTGATCTGATAAACTATCTCGGTATTCAATAAAAGGACTTTCCACCCCATGGGTCATCATGTTCATTGCCCCAATTCTAAGCATGGTTCTGTCCATATCATAGCCAAAGAACATGTGATTCATATAATGGTCTTTTTTTCGTTTATTAAAAAAGATTGCCTCTTTGTGCTTTTCTTTTAAATATTCACTTGCTGTTACCAAAAATCCAGAAGTTCCACAAGCCGGGTCACAAATAACATCATCTGGCTTTGGCTGCATTAATTCAACCATCATCCGGATAATATGTCGAGGCGTTCTGAATTGTCCATTTCTTCCTGATTGAGCAATTTTAGAAAGTAGATATTCATAAACATCTCCACGAATATCAACATCTTTAATTTTGGTCATTAGCCCATATATTTCATCTAACGAATCCACTACTTTAGAAAGCAATAATGGGGTAGGCAATTTAAATATAGCGTCATCCATATATTTTGAATAAGCACTATTTTTATCTCCGTGAAGATTTTTTATAAAAGGAAAAACCCATTCTTGCACAACTGAATACATACGAGCAGCTGGAAAGTCATGAAACTTAGACCATTTCAATTGAGTTCCATCTACTATTCTTTCTCCTATCTGCACTTTTTTCGAAAAAATACTTTTGTAGGGCAAGCCAAGCATAGCGCTTTCTTTCGCTCGTATGTTATCGGCATCATCCAAATCATGAATAAACATTAAGTATGTAACTTGTTCAATCACTTCAAGTGGGTTAACTAATCCGCCTGCGGCAAAAACATCCCACATAGCATCGATTTTATTTTTTAATTCACCTGTTATCATTTTTGACTCCCTTCTTGGTTCCAAATGTATTTGGCATACCTGCCACCATTAATTTTAATTATTTCACCTTTATTCAGCATTTCTGCTAAAGCACGTTGTATGGTAATTTCACTAATATCAGGATTCTTTTTCACTATTTCAGATTTAGTAATTGTTCCTAAATGTTCTTTAATAAGCTCACGAACTCTTTCCGTTTTTGATAAATTTACCCTCGTTACTTTCCAAATTCTTGTTGAAAAATCTTTATAAGCGCTAATAATTACACCTAACATGTATTTTACAAAATATTCATCATTATTACTTGTTTCATGCCAATTTAGCGAACTTAATTTCAGAGCTTCATAATATGAATCTTTTGTTTGTTCCATCAATTTTTCAATACTGATATATTTTCCTACAATATACCCAGCTCGATAAAGAAGTAATAATGTGAGTAGTCTACTCATTCTTCCATTACCATCTCTAAAAGGATGAATACATAAAAAATCTAAAACAAACAAAGGTATTAACAACAACTGTTCTAAAAAACCTTCTTTGACTTCTTTTTCAAATTCAAAACACAATTTTTCAATCATTCCTGGAGTTTCCCAAGCCGCTACAGGAATAAAACGTATTTTCTCTTTTCCATCTACAAATTCTTTTATAACATTGTCGTTGTTTTTATACCGCCCTCCTAGTTCTTGTGCACTGAATTTATACAAATCTCTATGAAATTGCAAAATAATAGAAGGCTTTACAGGAATATATTCATAATTTTTATGAATCGTATTTAAAACATCTCGATAGCCAGCTATTTCAAATTCATCTCTAGTTTTAGGCATCGTTTTATCAAGAGCAATTAATTTCAATCGCTCATTTGATGTATATATCCCTTCAATCTTATTTGATGCTTCTGTACTTTGAATTCGAGCAACTTCTAACAAATGTTCTAGTTCATCTGCACGAGATTCTAAAAACAAATTTTGTTCTCCTTTGAATTCATGAATTTTGGAAAGAAGAAACAAAATTTCTGGAGTCATTAACTTTAGACACCGTCTTTTTAAATTCATTTCTCGCATAAACCCATCCAAATAACATCTTTTGAAGTTTAACTTCATCATTTGCAAAAATTTGATGTAATTAAAATAGTTATTTCTCAAAGAAAAGTCAAGTATTTTTTTTATCCTTCCCATTTTTCTCTCTTAACACAAAAAACCTCGGAAGCATAAAGCTTCCGAGGTTTTCACTTATGACAAAAAATTTACTTCTTGCTTCTGTGACTATTCTTAATCCATTCCGTTTTGTGAACTTCAGGAATATCGTCAAGCAACTTCAAAGTATGTGGTTCCTGGGTTTTGTCCAAAACTTCTTCTGGAGTTCCCTGGTTCACAATTTTGCCATCGTGCATAATAAAGATACGGTCACTTACATAGTTAGCAAGGCCAATATCATGAGTCACGAAAACAATGGTCATTTGAAGTTCTTGTTTAAGCTTCATCAAATAATCAAGAATGTTTGCACGAACGCAAGCATCCACCATCGAAGTCGGTTCGTCAGCAATAAGCACTTTTGGACGCAAAGCAAAAATACGAGCCAAAAGCATACGCTGCATCTGACCACCAGACAATTCAAAAGGATACTTCCCTTCAATATCTGAAGGTTTTACGTTCACAGCTAAAAGACCAGCATCTACACGAGCTTTCACTTCTTCTTTACTTGGTTTATCCTTCAAAATATTTAAGGAATCTTCCAATTGAGAACGAATAGAGAAGAACTGGTTAAAGCAGCTGAACGGATCCTGGAACACCGATTGAACTTCATTCCAGTGATTTTTCAAGTTCTTAATCTGGTGATCTCTGTAAAGGAATGTTCCACGAGATGGCTGATAAAGACCAAGCATAATCTTTGCAAGAACACTCTTACCGCAACCAGAACCGCCCACAATAGAAATGATTTCTCCATCGTAAATATCAAAAGAAACATTGTCTACTGCTGTTTTAAGATTTTTGCCTGCGCCAAAAGTTTTGCTTACATTCTGGGCAGAAAAAACAACGGACTTATTATTTGGCATAATCGCACCTCACCTGACGATCACCGACAATGCGGAGTTCTTGGGTATTCTTTTTACAATCTGCGCATGCACGAGCACAACGGTCAGCAAAACGGCAACCAACAATAGCCTTTTTAAGTGAAGGTGGAGCACCTTCAATAGCTACAGGTTTACGTGTACGCTGGCTCTGTTCTGTACTGAGCATAGCTCCCATCAAAGCCTGAGTATAAGGGTGACGAGGGTCTTTAACAACTTGTTCTGCTGTTCCCTTTTCAACAATTTCACCTGCATACATAATTGCAATGTTATCAGCTACGTGATAAAGCAAAGGCAATTCGTGTGTAATGAAAATCATTGTTGAGAAAATACCCTTATCAAGAAGATCAAAAATCATCTTGATAACTTCTTTCTGAGTACTTACGTCCAAAGCAGAAGTTGGTTCATCAGCAATCACCATTTGCGGGTTAAGCAAAGTAGAAATGCCAATAACAGAACGTTGGCGTTCACCAGCAGTCAACTGAATCGGATAAGAATTCAAAACGCGGTTCGTGTCCATTCCAAACAAGTCAAAACGTTCACGAAGACGGTCATAAATTTCGTTTTTGTTGATGTTTCCTGCGGTTTGGTGAGCAGCAATAACGTCTGCAGCAATGTCTTTGATTTTACGCACAGGGTTCAAAGCATTGAACGCACCTTGCGGAATCATAGAAACTTTTTGTGCAAGCACATTAGAACGGACATCTTCAATAGAACGGTTCATCAAAGATTCCATTTTATCACCATTCTTTACGCGAACATCACCAGATGTAGGGAAAAGAGGTGGAATACACATGCCCATAAGTCCGCTCACAAGCGTAGACTTACCACAACCAGATTCACCAGCAATGCCAAGAATTTCACCTTGCTTCATTGAAAAAGAAACATCGGTAACTGCATGAGTCTTGTCGCCAAAACGGCCAAGATAATGAAGACTCAAATGATCTACTTCAAAAATATTTTCTGACATATCGTTACCTCTTACTTACGGAGACGTGGGTTAAAGACGCCTTCCATAGAAGTATTGATCAAATACAATGCAAACACGGTAAGCGTAATAATGATAGTCGCTGGGAGGAATGCAATCCAGATACCATCAGAAAGAGCGCCGTTATCTTTTGCCTGGTTCAAAATAATACCAAGAGAGGTTGAATCTAAAGGACCAAGACCAATCATGGAAATAGATGCTTCGGAAAGAATGCCCGAAGAAACCTGCATAATAAACACCATGAATACATAAGAAAGCAAATATGGGAGCACGTGTTTGATAACAATCGTTAGGGAACGTGCACCATTGATACGGGCAAGAGAAATATGGTCACGGCTACGAAGTGATGAAGCCTGAGCACGAACGGCACGAGCAGACCAACTCCAAGTGGTAAGACCAATAATCAAGCCAATCAAGGTTAAAGAACGGCCATCTTTTACAGCAGAGCTGATGAGAACGAGAATAACAAAAGATGGGATAACGATAAAGAGGTTTGTGAGCATGTTCAAAACTTCATCAATCCAACCACCGCGGAAACCGCCGAAAAGACCAATGAAAACCCCGAGAACAGTAGCAATAATACCTGCTACAAATCCTACATAAAGAGATGAACGCAAACCACTAATCAACAAAGACATGTAATCGCGACCAAGATGGTCCGTTCCAAGCAAGTGTTCTGCAGAAGACGGAGCATAAGGGCCGGCCACAATATCACGAGCATTTGTATCGACGTTATAAACAATCGGTCCAAAGAATGCAATGATAAGAGTCAACAAGAAGAGGCTGATTCCGACAACGAACATCGGCGACTTCATCAAATTTTTCAGAAGTTTCAACATAATTATTTACCTCCCATCTGGAGACCAGCTTTTACGCGTGGGTCAAACAAGGCAATCAAAACGTCTACTGCGAAGTTAGCAAGAAGCACGCAAGTAGAAATCATCAAAGTACAACCTTGAATTGTAGCGTAGTCGTTTTGCTGGATAGCGGTAAGCATTGCCATACCAAGACCTGGGTAAGAGAAAATCATTTCTGTAATGAGAGCTCCACCCACCATGGAACCAAGAGACTGAGCAAGACCAGTCAACTGTGGAAGCATAGCATTGCGGAATACATAGCTAATAATTTTTCCTTCGCGAAGTCCAAGCCACTTTGCATATTTCATGTAGTCAGTTCCAAGTTCATAAATGGACATGGAACGCATACCTGTTGCTTGACCAGAAAGCAAAATTGGGAACACTGAGAAGAATGGTAAAACATAGTACCAACCAATGCTCTTGAAGAATTCCCAAGAGAAGCCTGGCACAATATCTTGACCGTAAGCGCCCATTGCTGGGAACCAACCAAGAGTAATAGAGAAGAGTGCTACAAGTAACATACCGAACACGAAGAACGGCACACCATTCAAGAACATTGCAAGAGGGAAGAATACTTTATCAAAGATACCGCGCTTATAAGCAGCAAAAGCACCAAGCAAGTTACCTACAATCCAGCCAAGAATAATTGTCGGGAACTGGATAGCAAGAGTCCAAGGCAAGGATTCTTTGATAATTTCAATAACTGGCTTCGGGTATTGGCTATAAGACAAACCAAAGTCACCCTTAAAGACGTTCTTGATATAAACGAAGAACTGAGAAATTCCAGAAGCCAATTTTGGTTCACCTTTCATCTTCTGGCGTTCAGTAAAGACTGTATCTAACTTAGAAACAGCAACACCAGCTGAATCAAGAACAGGAGCACCTGTAGAATCTAAAACAGGAACAGATTTTGTTACGATATTGCCATTAGCGTCAACCTGTGGAACGGTTTCCATAACAGGCTTGTCGCCATCCATTTCTGGAATGGAATCGTAAGCAACAGAACCATCTTCATTAAGTTCTGCCATACCAAAAGAAACAAGAAGACCTTCTTTTTTCTTTTTGGCTTCTTCTGGAGAAAGACCTTGTGCGGCCTTACCCATAATGATATCCACCGGATTGTTTTCTCCAAGACGTGGAAGAGTAAAGTTAATCGCAATGGCCACAATAAAGGTTAGGAGATACCAAAAACCCTTCTGCAGGACATAGCGTAGAGTAGGATATTGTTTTAACATGGTTCTTCCTTATTTTTTAAGCTGGAGGTTCCAGAGAATTTTAATACCGGATGCAATCCATGGAAGCTGTGGAGGAGCGTATGGATTCTTTTCGGTAGGCCAATTTGTCCAAACCCGATCGCTGAATTCATAGAATTGTTCTGGCAAGTAAGCAAGCGGAATAGCTGGCTGATCTTCCATAAATACACGGTTCAAAGTACGATAAGCTTCTTTCTTTTGTTCGTTATCAGTCATAAGAGGGATAAGATTCAAGAGGCTATCTACTTCTGGACGGTATTCAGGAGAACCTGGCTTGTTATAACGTCCAATGTTTGTACCAGCCCATGCACCAATTGGTTGCCAATCGCGAGCCACACCCATCACTTCATTGAAACGGCTCCATGGAAGAGATGGAGAAACGTCAGCAGATGGTTTATGCATAACAAGGTCAAAGTTACCTGTACCCATTGCTGGCCAATACTGACCGCCATCTACAAAACCTTCACGGACATCAATACCGGCAGCACGCATTCCTTCAACAGCAATTGTTACAATAGCTTCCCAGTCAGTCCAGCCAGCCGGGCAAGTAATAAAGAGTGTTGGGAGTTTTTTGCCGTCTTTAGTTTCCATGTGAGAAAGAGAACCATCTTTATTAAATACTGATTTATAACCAGCTTCTTCAATCATTTTCTTAACAGCATTAACGCGTTCAGCACCACGAAGATTCAATTTTACGCCATAAGTATCAACATCTTCTTCGTTGATATATTCGCCTTCAAGAGAGGTTGGCATAATCAAACCTGAGCGGATTTCTGCAGTATATTTAGAAACTGCAAATTGCTTGATAGCAACATAGTCAATAGCTGTTGCAAGAGCTCTACGGAACACTTTGTTATTCAAAGGTTCTTTAGTGGTATTGATGAAAAGCATTGGCATTGCACCAGGAACAAAGTAAGGAGCCTGGTCATACCATGTATGAATGCCAGAAATTGCTTTTCTTTCGATACGAGGGATAAAGCTCATAGAAGCATCCAAGTTACCTTCGCGCATAGCAATTGTACTATGTTCGTTAGACTTGTAAATTGGGTGAACTATATACTTTGGAGCTGGCAATTTACCTTCGTGTAAAGCAGCGTTTCCCCAGTAATCATCACGGCGTTGGAGAATAATCTTTGTTGAAGAATAATCCTTTAAGTTATATGGACCAGAAACAACTGGTGACTTTCCATCTAAAGGATTCTTGTCAAGCATAAGCTTTTTCACTTCTGCTACATCGCCATTATTTTGCTTTTCAAGTTCAGCAAATACATGAGAAGGAACAATGCGAATTGCTTGCAACAAATCCATCACAGAAAGTGGGTTATTGCGCTTATCTTTAGCAACCATAAATGAAAGACGTTCACCTTTCATTTTCTTAGGAGCTGTAGTATCTGCAGAAGCTTCATAAAGAGTATCTACATGGATATCTGCGATTTGTTCAACAGTACTTACAGAGCCCTTTGTAAAGATATACTTAACGTCATTAGAATTAACCGGTTTACCATCACTCCAACGAGCTGCTGGATTCAAATCAACCACAATACTATCATTATTAGATAATTCAGGAACAAGAGTTCCAAGAAGTGGCTCTAATGCACCGTTTAATGTATTATAAGTAATAAGCGGTTCATACATTAAATTAAAGCGACCGCCTACTGGCCATGTAGCCATCCAACTTTCAGCAAGTGGGTTAAAAGATTGAGGGGTACCCCATTGCTGACCAGATAAATAAAGAGTTTCCTCTCTAGGGAGAGTCGCTCCATCTGAAACGTTTTGCGTTTGATCACAACCCGTTAAAAAAGCAAAACATGCCGGAACTGCCAAAGCGGATCTAGCAATAGTCTTGAAACCAACCATTTTATCCTCATTTTTCTGGCAAAATCTGCCAAGATGAAAAGTCGTGTTCAATATATGTTTTTTTTTGAAAAAATGAATTAACTAAAGAAAAAAAGTGTTTAAAATAGTGCTTAGCAGACTTTTGTTTATAAATATTTACTTTCCCCTATGAAAGATTCCTGCCTTTGCACAAAAAATTATTTCCCCAAATTGCCCAAATCTCTGCATAGTTTTTTTTGAAGTAATATTTTTTGCAAGACAATAGTTCAAACGACACCACTTTAACGTACAAAATAATTTCTTTACTTGTTGGAGAATGCCTGGATTCATTAGCAAATAAAAAAGTAGAATGACATTTTTGACGTGAAAATTCCTAAACCTTTTTTACAAAATCTTTATTGACTTGCAACAGACATTTGCTTATATTTTTCTTACATAGATTTTCCACTCTTTTATGGATAAATTAAAAATCACAATTATTACTTTATTTGTATTAGCAAGCTCAGCGCTAGCTCAAACAAGTTCTTCTTTTCAACAAATTACTCCAAGTTCATCAAGTTTTTCCTGCCCTTGTTATCATGGAAATCAATGAAGCTACACAGCCACTTTATGTTATGGCAACAAATGGAAAAAGATATACATTCTTTTGGATGAATCGCCCTTTACCAGAAAACATAACCACGCACACTCTTGAACAAGCTTTTTTACAAGCAAACCCTC
>ERZ808043.161-NODE-161-length-11314-cov-3.600872_pt1 | contig 11314 bp, 21 predicted proteins | sample MGYA00380194_ERZ808043 | MGnify/ENA primary metagenome ERZ808043 (study PRJEB31490, sample SAMN06133370) | cow dung metagenome | isolation source: H3 | host: cow | place: China: Chengdu | collected 2015-05 ...
CTTCTGCTCGAAGAGGATTGAACGGTATTCGATTTTTTCGTTGTTCTTTGCAACGAGGTCGACATATCTCCAAGGCTCGTCGTAGGCGATTCCGACATATTCCGTAACCGGGCAATCAAGAGAGTTTATGTACTCGTTTATAACCTGGACTTTGAGCCTCGAATTACACCAAGCGCCTATCGTGTAGGGGAATCCGTATATCTCGCCGGCTTTTTCGCCTTTCTCTTTTTGCTTGTAGAAGTATTCTTGGAAGGTGTACTTTGCTTTCAAGACCTTAACCTTGATACCGAACCTCTCCCAAAGAATCCGCTTTGCTATCGGAATCCACGCCTCCATTTTGCGGTGTTCGCCGCTTCGCTTCTTATTGAAGCGTATATCGACATACACAACCTCGTCGAAGTGAATCCCTTGCAAAATCATCAAGATAAGTTGAGCGAGGCTATCCTTGCCCCAAGATATAAAAACGATGTGTTTGCGCTTACTCATCGTCAACCTCCGGGAGGTCTACATACACAAGAATCGCCTTTCTCCAAGGAAGAGCCTCGGCTTGTCTATGTGCCTCCGCAAAAACCTCCGACTCGGACATTTGAGGATTTTCTTCCGAGACCCACTCGGCTATGATTTCCTCGATTTCGTCCTCGTCGCCCTTGGTATAATACTTTCCGTCGTCGTACTTACTCGACTTGAAAATCACATACTCATCGACGGAGGCTTCTCCGAACGAACCAGTCCACCAAGCATAGCCTTCATCTTGCACGACTTTGGAGTATACCATAGGAACGACCGGGAGAGAGGGATTCTCGGCTACGAGCCTCAACAACTCTCCGTATTTTGCGTCCTTTGGAGGTTTGTTCGCCTCCTTTGCAATCTCTTCGAGTTTACGAGCGAGAGCGTCTCGTTCGGCTATGCTATACGCCCTCGTGTACTCTTCGAGAATATCGGTTGCTTCTGCTTTATAGTTCATTTTCTCCCCCTCCCTATAACGATGATATTATGAACCGTGTAGTCGGTCTCGTCGTGTTCGACGGTCGGCTTGTAGTTAATCTCGCAAGACAAGCCTTTGCTTTGGTAGTTCTCAACGCACTCTTTGAGAGCATTCATTGTTTGGTTGCAATCGGCGCTTCCGATGAGTCGAATCTCTTCAATTTTGTTGAGGCAACTCTCTTTCGCCTCTCCAAGCGTTACGAACGAGAACATACACCAGCCTTTCGCAAGACCCTCGAAGCCTTCGAGAATATGCGTGATTCGCACCGTAACAGAGCGCCCGGTGTAGGTCTTTCCGTCGTACTCTTCGAGTTCGTAGATGTCTCCGACCTTGAAGTCTCGGTCATTGAACCTCAACTCGGCTCGCTTATTGCCTTTGATGATTTCCTCGAAGTATTGAGGAAGGGTTTTAAGCCTTTTTGGTTTCTTCATTTTTTGATACCTCCGCTATGATTTCCGCTTCTTTTTCTTTGAGCGCCTTCCAATACTCTTTGCTCACGCAACCCAAGCCAGCCTCCAACACTATCGAGTTCGGCTTTAACAACTTAAAATCTTCAATAGCGCAAGGAGCGGAGAAGGCGTTAATCTGTTTATGCTTGATTTTTCCGTCCTCGATGTAGATTACACAAAATCTAAACTTTCTCATATTTTTTCTCCTTGTATTTTTTGATGATATTGAGGTTAAAATCGCTTCTCACGAACTCTTCGCAAAGAGGGCGATTGATGTTGTTTCCAAGAAACTCGTATATAAGCAACCATTCTTCCTCGGAAAAATCCACGCCAAGAAACTCGTTGATGTTATCTCGAACTTTCTGTTGATATTGTTTGTTTCTCCAAGAGTGATAGAAAGGCTCGCTCTTGCAAGCGTCTCGGCTACACCATTCGACGATTTTGCAAAGCAACTCCTCGATAGAAGCGATTCCTTCCACCTTGAAGTAGAGGTTTGTTTTCGGAACGAGAATCAACTCTCCGATTTCGTTTACAAACGAGTTAGGAAACAAAGCGGCGAACTCGTCGATTGAGTGTTTCAAATCATCTCTTTGCTTCATATCGCTCTCCTCCGGGAACTAAATCGCTCCCTCTCTTAAAGTTTTTGAATTGAGGGCAAGTAGACCAATGAGGGATATGTCCTACAATAGTCTCGCCACCTTCGGTTACGATAGTTGTCTTTTCGGCGTTACACGGCATATTCTTTCCGTTTACCGTCTTTATCCATATTATCTCGGCTTGACAGCCTTTACACTTCGGCATTTTTAGCCTCCTTATTGTTTTTTATATTTCCCCATTGAGAAGCCATAGCCTTCGCAAAACCCGGAAAGGTCTGTGAGCGCAAACGGCTTCTTTCTTCTTTGGGTAAGTGCCATAAATCCGCATACCATTTCGGCATTGATTTTCCGCTATCGAACTTGACTCGTTCCGGAGGAGCAACCTCGTTTGTAGGAACGAGGGGAGGTACACCTTTTAACCACAAGCAAGTTTTCTTCTCGGCAGCGTCGCCGAACATATACGGTTGAATTATTTGGTCTGGTGTTCTCCACACGGTACTCATAACGCCGACCGGATTCTCAATAACGATTCGGTCGCACTTGGCGTTCGCTATCGCCATAAAGAACGCAATCGCTTCTTCTCGGTCTTTGGCTCGCTGAATCGCTTTCTCGCCGTAGCGCTCTACATTAAACCACCGATTCCCGGTTACCGTTAGATATGTACAAGGTGGGTGCGCTATAATTAAATCCCATTGACCTTCGATACGATGTTTTGTTCCGTCCATAGTTACAAATTCGCAATCGCCGTCGAGCAAGGGGAGAACATCACTTTTTATATGCCAACAGTACCCCCCCCCGGAAGCGCTCACGATGTCGCAAGAATAAGCCTCGTGTCCTTCTTCACGGAAGGCAAAGCAAACTCTTTGACTTTCTTCACACGCTATTAAAACTTTCATTTTTTCTCCTTATATTCCGAGAGACTTGGCGATGTCGCTCTTTTCTTCTCGGACTAATTTTCTAAAATCGTCTCCTTCGAGTTTGATAACCCTCGTAGACATTTCGTTGATTCTTTCCACGATAGCCTTGTCGAGATTGAGAAGGCTTGCAAGTTCGCCGATAGAGTAGTTCGACGAGAATATCGTCGGCTTCTGCGAGTTGTATCTTGCATTAAGAACCTCGAAGAGTTTTTCTTCCGCCCATTTTGAGGACGCTGCGTTGAACTCTCTTCCGAGGAACTCTTTCCCAAGGTCGTCGATAAAGGCGAAGTCGTATCTTTGGAGTTGTCGAAGCAATCGACATTCTCCCATACCGTTTCCGTCGTAGGAACTTCGGATTTCCGCCAGGATAGAGGCGAGGTTCGTGTAGATACATTCCGCTCCGTTCCATAACAACTCGTTACACAAGCAAGCCGTGAGATAGGTCTTACCGGAGGAGTTGTCGCCGTAGATATAAAGACCTATATTTTGTCTTAATACCTCTCGGTAGTTCGTAGCGTAGTTTCTACACTTCTCGAAAGCGGAGTGATTCGCCTTCGTTATAACCGCCGTATCAAAGCGACACTTTCGATAGCGTTCTCCGATGAGAGCGTTTTCGATACTCATATTAAAACGAGTTATCCTTTGTTGGCGTTTCTCTTCTTCCTCTCGGCGCTTCATCTCTGCCTCTTGGCATTGACACATACCACGCATAGCGAACTTCTCGTCCTCCGACACGAAGCAGCGCCTCGTCTTGCACTTATTGCAATAAGGGAGACCGTCGTCTCCGAGGTATTCGTCCTCTTTTAGAACTTCCTCCCCGGAGGCGAAGGCTAACTTCAACTCTTCAAGGCTTCTTCCGAATATGAATTTCTCCATAGGTCAATCCTCCCGGTCGTACTTGGAAGCCGGCGCTACCTTTGAACCCTTCGGAGGATTGTCTCTTCCTTCCCAGGTTCGCACACAAGCCTTCCAATCCTTCATAGGTTGGTTGCCAACTCTCCAACCCTTCGACTCATAGAAGTCGTAGAATCTTTGAGGGTCTACATTGTTGTTGCGTTCCTTACAATAAGCGATAATCTCTTCAAGCGTCGGCTTCTTAAAACGCTTCGGAGCGGTCGGTGTTGCGCCGCCTTCGGCGCTATTACCTAACCTAACCTCTCCTAACTCTAAACTATCTCTATTCTCTCCTACACTAACCTGGGCGTCCAACTTGGGTACATCGTGTATACATTCTGTATACGCCTTCTTTCCGTCGAGAGTAAGCATAGACTTTTCTTCGAGATAGGTCGTTTCTTTGAAGCGGTCGGCTTGTATGTAGTTATGGATTTTCCAATGCTTTATAACGATGATTCCGCTCTCAAAAGTGAGGACAAAACGCTTCATCACGAGCAACTTGCAATCGTCGTCGCTTGCGCCTATCATTCGTTGAATCTTCTTCGGATTTCCCACGAAGCCTTCATCATCGGCTCTCATAGAAAGGTGGAAGTATAAGGCTTGCGTAGAGAGGGGCATATCGAGGAAAGCGTCGCTATCTATAATCGCCTTGGCGAACATTCTTCTTTCTGCCATAAGTCCTCCTTAAAACGGAAGAGGTTCGTCGTCGTTTATCGGAATAAGTTCCGGTCTCGTTCTTTCTCCCGGTGTATCATCGGATTTCTTGGAAGAGAGGAACTCAATCTCTTTGCACTTGACCTCTTGCGTGTAGCGCTTCTCGCCATTGTTGTCGGTGTAGTTGTGGTTCTGTATGCTTCCGACGATAGCAACCTTCGAGCCTTTTTTGAGATATTTCTCGCAAATCTCGGCTCTCTTTTCCCATACCGTAAAGTCGAAGAAGTCGGTGTCTCTTGAACCGTCCTGGTTCGTGTAGTCTCTTGATACGGCGATTGTCATACGAGCATACATCTTTCCGTCGTTGGTTTGGCTTACCTCCGGGTCTTTCGTGAGGTTGCCTATTAAAATAACTTTATTCATCTTCTACCTCCGTAGCGTTCCTTGTTTTCCTCAAACGACAAGCAAAGTCGCTTCGCTGCGTAAGAGATTGCTTGCGCTATCCCGGCGAGTCCGTCGTTGAAGATGTGTGCGTGATGATGTCGAATCTCTACGCCGTCCTGGTACATTCGGATTATAACGAGATTGTCCTCGATAACCGTCTCTACCTCGATGTCGCTGCCCCCCCCGGAAGGCTCTAACATATCTTCCGTGAAGTTGATAGTAGAGGGCGTTCTTGAACCTTCGAGATGAACTCGGTAGATATATCCGCCTTCCGCCTCGGAGTAAAGTCTATCGACGATTTCTCCGTCCTTGCCACACGCTTTTGCTATGGCTTTGTTTCTTGCTTCCAAGGGGAGTTCCTCGTAGGAAACGACCCTTACTTTGTCTTGAATATTAAAATCCATTTTAGAATCTCCTATATGTTAATTTTTCTCTATCCCAACCGGGATATTTTGATTTTAGATAGGCTTCGATTTTCGCCTCGATTTCTTCCTTCTCTTGGCGAGTTCCGAAGTCGAACTTGTAGTGGCATTGATTTTCCGTGAGGTTCGTGCAGAGGGTAACGATGTTCTCCTCGATTCCGAGACCGCCTTTGGAGCGAGGTATGAAGTGAGCGTTCGGCATTACATTCCGACAACACCCACAAACAACACATCGACCGCCGTCTCGTTCCCACACGGCTTGTTTGACCTTTTGAGGTATATCCGTCGCTTTCGTTCTTTTAGATTTCATCGTCCGTACTCCTTTCTTGCAATCTCAATTTCGGAATCCACGATTCCAAGTTCGGCGAGTTTATCGAGCGTCGCTTCGATGAGTTCCGTCATTTCTTGCGTATTGAACTTCGACGAGCCGATGAAGTATTGATACATATTGAGCGTCTTGCCGTTGACCTCCCTCTCGTCAATCTTACGAACGACTCGGAAGGTCTTTTTGAGCATAGGCTCGGCTTCCGGGAGGGCGAGAAGGTAGTCGTAGGCGACATTTGCTTCTTCGAGCATTACGCAATAACACTCTTCGGTTGTAACCTTCCGCTTGTTCCCGGACATAGCGAACGCCATTTTTCCGAGAAGCGCCCACAAGAGGCGATTCTGTTCGAGGCTGCGTTGCGACTTGTGAGGCTTCACATCGACCTCCAACTTCTTCTCGGAGTTTTGCGTTTCTTCGAGAGCGAGCAAGGCGGAGCGCTTGTTATCTCCGTGAACGACATAACACACCACGAGGTCGTTGTTTTCGTTTATCATTCGATAACACTTTTCCGCAATAAACTTACTCATTTATTTCTCCTTCGATTTTCTTTCGGAGAGCCGTCATAAGTTTGTTGAATTGCTCGTCCGTGAGGTTGTTAATCTTAATAGCCTTGCCGAACGACTTCGCAATCCACTCATTGACACTTGCAAGTGTGATTTCCGAGTCTTTGATGAGGTCGTTGACTTGCGCCCACTTGCTCTTCTCTCGGCGCTCCTGGGGCGCATTTTGAGGTCTCTGCGTAGGGGGCGGAGTTGTGGTTTGTCTCTGCTTCTTGTCGTCCGTATGTTTGTCCGGGTCGTCCTCGTCGGTCGGCGCACCGAGGCTCTTTAAGAGAAGGTATCTTTCCGAGTAAGTGAGAGCGCTTCCGAACGCCTTCGAGATGTCGTTCTGTTGACCGTAGTATTCAAAAGAAACTCTTTGACGGTCGGTAGGCTCTTCGGCGTTAATCCATTCGTAGAAGAGTTCGCCCTCTACGATGAAGTCCGTTTTATCATCTCCGTAGGAGTTCTTGTAGTTGAAGGTAGTCCAACCACGATGTACCGTTTCGACCGGGAGGAAAAGAAGTCCGATTTCCTCCATTTTCTCTTTGATAGCGGAGAGGATTTGAGAACCGGAAGTGTAGGTGTATGAGCCTTTCCCGGAGGTCTCTGCGTCCTTCAAGAAGTTCTTAACGACCTTCTTAACCTCGATAATCTTTTGATATACATTCATACAGTTACCTCCAACCCAACTCTTTCTTGATGTAGTAGACTTTTAAGAGAGCCTTGAACATATTGAAGTATTTCTTCTCGGTGGTGGGGAGAATCGTCTCTGTCTGGAACGGTTCGTCCTCGTTTCTTCCGATGTTGAGAATCATAATCTGCTCGACCTTGTGCTTCTGCTCACGAAGGAGATTTGCATAACCAGAGGTTTGAAGGAAGTGTTCGTTGAAGATTCCTTTTCCGCTCTTGAAGTCGACCAAGGTGTATTTACCGTCAACCTTGCAATAGAAGTCAAGCGTTCCGCCGTACTTGTACTTCTCCGAGACGAACTTTGCCTCGTTGAAAATAGGCTCGACCTTGTGCTGCTTCTCCCAATCGAGATATTTATAGAATCCGTTCTGCGCCAACTCGATTTCGAGAGGGGTATAGTCGGAGTAGTCAACTTCCTTCCCGGTAATATGACACTCAACGAGGGTGTGAATAAGAGTTCCGACTCTCGCCGCTTTGTCGACATAGGTCGTAGAGTCGATTCCTTGAAGTCCGAGGTTGTTCGCCCATTTTACGAGCGCCGGCTTATTGAGAAGTCCGGTTACGGTAGTAGCGCCAGGAACGAGCGTTCCGTCGGCGAGGTAATATCTTGTATGAGCCTTCGAGACCTTCTTTAACTTATCAGCCATTGTTGTTTCCTCCTTCGTGTTTCAACGCTTCGTTGCGGTAGTATTCTACGGTTTTTTTGTAGTCGTTTTCGAGAGCCTTGATAGCCTCGTTTGCTCTAACGAGCCTCTTTGTTACCTTCTCGACTTCCGTAATAGGACACTCGGCGAGTTCCTTTGCGATAGCCTTTACTTCTTGCTCATAACCGACCTTTGCGAAAGCAATCTGCGTTTCGAGGCGGTTGGCTTGCTCCAAATAATAATCTTTCATTTCAATAATTCTCCTTGACAATAATAATTTTTTGTGGTATATTATTGAAAAGGGTATATACCTAACCCTTGAACTTTTAGACTTCGCTCTCTTGCTTGCCGGCACGAGCGGAGTCTTTTTCTTTTGCGAGAATCTCCTCGTATTGCCTACGAGTTCTCTCGAAGCAGCGATTCGCCCAATCGGTTATATCTTTATAACCGCACTTTTTGAGCGCCGTCTTGAAGAACTCTCTCGCTTCCGGGGGAAGGTTGACCGTCAAGTGATATACTTCGGTGTTCTTCTTCGCCTTCGGAGCGGAGACTTTTGCCGTTACGCCTTGAAGATAGATTTCGTGCGGTTCGTAGATGTCGTCGATTGTGCAATCCAACTCTTCCGTGAGTCTTGCTAACATCGACGGTATCGGAAGGCACTTGAAATTCTCAAATCGACTCATCATAGGCTCGTCCGTTCCTATCTTCTGGGCGAGTTCTTTTTGTTGTCTACCCTTGGCGATTCTGACTTGTCTTAACTTCGGCATTTGCTTTTACCTCCTTTTTAGATTTCCATTCCTCGAACGCCGCCTCGTTTGCCGGGTCTTTGAAGAAGTTCTTGATGTCTCCGTCAAGCGCCCTTGCTATAAGGTAGAGTTGCGTGGGATTCGGTTTTAGAGTGTTAGTTGATACTTCCATAGTTGCTCCTTTGTTTCGTTTAGGAAACTTTCTTCGCAAAAAAAATACGAGGAATCTTATCTTCGCCAAGAATCTCTCCGGTTCGATGAATTTCCGAGAGAGTCCATTCGGTTTTGCCGTTCATCTTCTTATAAAGGGTACTCGTATTCATTCCGAGGTCTTTTGCGAAGTTAGAACGAGTGATACCGGCGAGAACCAATTCCGCTTCTAATTGCTTCTTATCGAACATATTTACACCTCCTTTTCGTTTCGTTTAGGAAACTTCGTGATTATATAATACACCATTCAAAATCGTTTGTCAAGGCTTTTTGGAAACTTTTTTTGATTTTTTGCAAAAAATTATTGCTTTTACGCAACTTTGGTGTTATAATATAGGTGCAACTATATTAAAGGAAGGTTTTCGACTATGACAATCAAAGACAAAATAAGAGAAAGACGCTTGGAACTCGGACTCACACTCGAAGAAGTAGCCTCCGCCGTTGGCGTGGCGAAGTCTACCGTTAAGAAGTGGGAGAGCGGACAGATAGCAAGTATGAGACAATCGAAGATAGTGGCTCTTGCCAAAGTTCTTCGTGTAGAGCCTACATATCTTATATTCGAGGACGAGGCTATAAACACCAACCACGGAATCAATAACGGAATTATCGGCAACCATAATTCTAATAATGTAGTAGGCTGCGGAGCGTCCGGAGAGATTGAAGCGGAACTCCTCGCTCTTTGCAAAAAGATGTCTATTCAACAAAAAGCAAAACTTCTCACGCTCGCTTACGAACTCATCGAGGAGGAATGATAATGAAGAAGTTAATATCTATTGTATTATGTTTTGTATCTATATTATCGCTTTCGGCTTGCGGAGCAAGCGAAGAGGTAGAATACGAAAGAATCCAACTCACGAAAGACAACTATTCCGATTATATAAATATAAATGTTTATGTTGACGACTACTCGTTCGTAGTCTCGGAGCAAACCGACCTCTCAAAAAGATATGATATTTCGGTCGTAGTTCACATAGAAACCTCAAAGAAGGCTGATTGTGCCTTCGAGGGCGTATCTATAACATACTCTCCCTTCAACACGGCGTTGTGGCAATACACCTATACGGTCTCCTCACTCCCGGACGCAACTCTAAACCTTGAAGGCGAATCTCATACCTCATACGCCGCTACCAAAGCGAACTCTCCCTCTATCGACATTTCGACCTCCGTGTTGACCTCTACCAATAATATCGTTCATTCTATCGAAGGCTTCGTTATTGTGCCGAAGGAGAAGTGATGAAAAAAGCCGTTATATATGCAAGATATTCGAGCCGAGGGCAAACCGAGCAATCTATCGAAGGTCAACTTCGAGTCTGCCACAAGTTCGCCCAGGAGCAAGACTTTATAATCTTAAAGGAATACATCGACCGAGCAAAAACGGCGCAAAACGACTTACGCCCGGCGTTTCAAAAAATGCTCGCCGATTCCGCCCAGCGACAATTCGATTATGTTATCGTGTATGCCGTCGACCGCTTTGCGAGAGACGACGGAGACTACGGAGCGGATAAGAAAATCCTCCGCCTCAACGGAGTAAAACTCCTCTCGGCGACCGAGACTATCGGCGTAAATGCGGACGGAACGGAGAATCTTGGAGGAATCCTTACCGAAGGAATCCTCGTTGCTCTCGCCAAGTATTATTCGAGGGAACTCTCGAAGAAGGTCAAGAGAGGACAATACGAGACGCTCCAAAAAGGAACATTCCTCGGAGGCAACCTTCTCTATGGATATAAGGTAGAAAACAAGGTTATCGGAATAAACGAGGAGCAAGCCGAGGTAGTTCGTACTATGTTCGAGATGTACTCGAAAGGCAAGTCCGCCTTCGACATCGCCGAGGTCTTGAAGGAAAAAGGAATCACGAACCAGAACGGTCGACACTTCGTTCCTAATACTATAATGAATATGCTCAAAAATCCGAAGTATATCGGACGCTTGGAGTACGGAGACCACATTATAGAGAACTACTATCCTCCGATAGTCGATAGGTATGTATTCGACATCGTGCAAGAAAAAATCGCCGCAAACAAGCGTAGTCCGGCTCGTTTGAAGGCGAAGGAAAACTATATTTTGAGTGGCAAATTGTATTGCGGATATTGCAAGTCTCTTATGACCGGCGAGACCGGAACTTCACGAACCGGGGCGATTCATCACTACTATAAATGTTTCGGACGAAAGAAGAAAAACGGTTGTGAGAAAAAGACCATTCAAAAGAAGGCTTTGGAGGACATCGTTATCAATGCTACGATAAAACATATCCTCAACTCCGAGGTTATTGACGGCATTGTAGAACAACTTCTTAAAATTCAAAACGAGCAGCGAGACACCGCCGAACTCACACTTCTACACAAAGAACTCGCCCAAGTTGAGTCCTATATAAAGAACCTTTTGACCGCTATCAAGCGAGGGATTATCACGGATTCCACCCAAGAGGAACTCCACAAACTCGAAGAAGAAAAGAAGGTTCTCGAAGAGAAAATCGTCAAGGCGGAATACGATACGAACGCCTACCTCACAAGAGAGCGCATAGAGTTTTGGTTCGAGCAATTCGCCGCCTTCAATATCGAGGACGAGGGCGCTCGTCAATATCTTATAACCTACTTCGTGAATAAGATTATTCTCTACGACGACAAAGTTATTATAATCTACAACCACGACGGAGACAACCGGACGGAACTCGGAATCGACGAGATAGAGTCCGCCTTCGGTTCGGATTTGACAAAACTCCCTCCGCCGCTTCCGCATCCCATTCGATTTCCACGATTTCTTTTTCGATTTTCTCACGGTCTATATTAAAAAATTGTA
>ERZ808043.162-NODE-162-length-11280-cov-3.029189_pt1 | contig 11280 bp, 18 predicted proteins | sample MGYA00380194_ERZ808043 | MGnify/ENA primary metagenome ERZ808043 (study PRJEB31490, sample SAMN06133370) | cow dung metagenome | isolation source: H3 | host: cow | place: China: Chengdu | collected 2015-05 ...
ATTTCCGAGTCGGAGGCCACCTCGAGGTAAAAGGGTGCCCCGAGGTTTCGTTAATGGGTGTTAATATTGTTAATTTTTGCCCTTTTGCGCCGTGAAGCGCTGCATCAGGCCGTCAGCCCATCGCTCTTGCCGTTGTTGAGCACGTTCCTGGGCGAGTTGCTTGGTGCCCTTGCCCGCCTCCTTGTGTATCTTGGCATGACAGGCATCACACACGCTCACGAGGTTCGCCCAGTCGAATGCCCAGCGTCGCATCTCTTCCTTCGACGATGAGTCTTCGATGGGGTGCTTATGATGGACGGCATGAGCACTGGTCACGTAGCCTTCGGCCTGGCACACCTAGCAGAGTGGATTGGTGCGTAGCTTCAGCGCCCGCAGCTCCTTCCACTCACGCGAGTTGTAGATGTCCATCTTGTCCTTCGCCTGCTTCTGGTTCTTCGCTCTCCACATGGTTATTCATCCAATAAGCGTTTGCAACCGTTGATGTTCTCGATGAGCTTCTTGATTCGTTCGATGGCTCGCTTGTCACGTCGCTCTGATGCTGCGATGACTCGCTTGCACGATTCCAGGCAGTTGGCGATGTGTGCAGCGTCGCAGCCTCGAAGGTGAACGTCGGCTTCTGGGTCCTTCAGCCGTTCCACGATGTCATCTGAATAGGTGCCATCGGTACAGCATCCGTAACCGTAGTAGTGGCGAATGCCTGAGCCTTCAACGAACAGGGTGTGTCGTGCTGGCGGCTCGTCGTCTACCCCGTCCTCTCCATGCGATTCGATGAACACGGCCTTGCATCCGTCACGTGTCAGGAACAGATCGCCGAAGTTCGGGTTGATGAGTATTCGTTTCTCGTTCATAGCTCTTTAGTCATAAACCTCCATGAGCATGCTGTCGACCAGCTCGCGTGTGTCCTGACGTGTCATGCAGTCACGATGCTTGAAGATGGCGATGTAGCCGATGATCATCACAACGAACACGATGACGGCCATCATCACGGAGAATGCGATGTTGAATTGTTTGTCCTTCATAATGTGTTGTCGTTTGCGTTGATGTTGGCGACGGCGCTCACAATCATGTCGAGACCATTGTCTATCTTTTCTAACTTTTTCTTTTTCTCCGTGAGACCTTCTCGCAGCATGTGAACCGCTGTCAATAGTTGTTTCGGAGAGTTGCTCTCGTTCAGCAGCTTTTTCTCTTCCTTCAGGCGGGCAATATCATCGGCCTGCTTTAGTACGCGGTTGTGGAGTTCCTCGATGATGGTCAAGTCGTCTGCATCTTCGCCTTTTCGCGTTGTGTGAGAGACGATGCGATTGTACGCCAGCCACTCTGCCGGTGCATTCTTCACAAAGATGCGGACGCTCCGAGTGGAGAAGCACACATTCATCACGGTGCTTTCGATGCCAGTGTCGGTGGTAACGAGGTCGAAGCGCCTCCACACCTGCTTGTCAAATTCTTGTTCTGTCATAGTTCCTAAAAGTTGTTAGTTCGTTTTCAATATTGACTGCGTTCTACTTCTGCATCAGCCTGTTCCAGGTCTTCATCGGTGAAGGTGATGCGCTGCTGCTGTGGCAGGGTGTCGGGCGTTCGGCGTTTGGTCTGCTTTGTCCGCTTTCCGTAGGCGTATTCTTTGCCGTTCTCCGCACGATCACCCATGCCTGGCAGCTCTTGTTGTAGTTCGTTGTCGAGTTCGATGATGGTCTGAGCGTCGATGAGCGTGAGCAGGATGTCCGACAAGTTCTCGCACTCCATCTTCGCTCCCAGCTGTCGCAGCCGACGATAGATGCCGCGCATGGTCACCTCACACACTCGCTCCAGTATGTCGTCGGTGCATTCGGTCATCGTGGCATCGCTCATGAACGGACGGTTCACCATCACAGCTCCGAAGCCCTTCTTGCCTTCCTGCTCCAGGATGAGCACCACCTGTGCCACCTTCGCTTTCACATTCGGCGCACAGAGGTTGAAGGCGTTCTGCCATCCGGCATCGGTGTCGAGCATGGAGAGAATCTTCTGAATGTCAGGATTCACGCCATGCGGGTCGGCAGCCGCTCTGATCATCGTGTAGATGAAGTTCTGTAACATGTGGTAGGTGTCAGTTTGCCGTGCCTGGCAGATGGCATCCCATACCACCGCAGCATCCTGGCTCACCTTGGTGCCCATCGGCACAAATTTCTCATCGTTCATTGTTGGATGTTTAAACAGATGCGTTCAATATTTTGATTTCGTCTTGAATGTCTTCGAGTTTCTCGGCGATGTTGGCCAACTCGTTTTCGAGTCTCGATGTCGGCGAGTCTTGCACGTCGAAGAAAACCGTCGTTCGGTCTTCGCCAACCCACATATCTTGCAACTCATGTGCAAGGGTCTTTGCTGCGAGGGTGGCCTGAATAGCCAGGTGCTCGTACTTCTGCTCGTTGTCCTTGAATGATTTAGTGGGGTCGATGTAGCCATCGGAGATTCTCTGACCGACCATCTCTGTCATCAGCTTCGCGGCAGCCTTGGCCACGAATGCTTTGTAAGTAGTGTTTAAGTACATTGTTCTTGTTGTTTTATTGGTTTAACATCTATGAGTTCGAGGTCGAAACGCTCGATAAATTTCTTCATTGCAGGTGTGTCGCCGATGATCTCCCGTGCCTGTCGCACCTTGCTGGAACGGTGGGCTTCGTCGATGATGCGAAGCAGCACGTCTGCGCTGTCGGCCTTCGGACCGTCGCTCTCCCGCCACAGCGTTGTCACCCATTGCTCGTTCACTTGGAAATCGCGGATGTACTGGTAGCCGAGGGCGAGCATGGTGTTCATCCACTTGTCGCGCCCGTCGTGGTCTGGGTAGAGCACGATGCGCAGCTTGTACTTCAGCAGCATGTCGATGGTGCGCTTGTTGAGGAACTGCATGCCGCCAGTGGCAAGCCACAGCCCACTCTTCACGCCCAGAGCAATCGCCATGAGGATGGCGGTCTTCTCGCTTTCGACGATGTTCACCGTGTAGTTCTCTACGTCCTGCGAGTGCAACAGGTGGAGCCCGAATGGGCACGTCTGCATCTGCTGCTTGTCGGGGTCGAAGTATTGCTTCTTCCCGGCACGGCTCAGCGTGGCATGTATCCAGTCGCTATTGTAGCGCCTCTCCTTGTCGCGATGACCGTCAGGGCGGTAGTACATCATCTTTCCCGTGCGCACGTGTCCTTCTTCATCTATCTGCCAGAAGATGGTCATTCCGTTGCGGGCATGACCGACGGCATACGATCTGAGCACTGGTTCCACACGCTGCCGTTGCTCGGAGTCCCACGGGAGCGACCGAACCCAGTTGCAGAAGGTGTCGTCGCTGGTGTCCAGGCGGGCCTTCACAAGGTCGAGCGGTAAGGTTAGCATCGGCAGGTTCTCCACCCGCTCTATCTTCACCGGCTTCGATGGCCTGACGCGCTCAAACCGCTTCTGCTCTTCATCGATGTAGATGCTATACTTCTTGCCGAGCCATCTGAGAGCGTCAACATACGAAAGGCCCTCGTAGTTCATGAGGAAGTCGATGGGACCGCCACCAGCTCCACACACGAAGCAGTAGTACATGTTCTTCTTCGGCGATACCTTGAAGTGGTTCAGGTGTTCACCATGATGAAACGGGCACGGAGCCGTGAGCTCAACACCGCTGCGACGTAGCGACACGAAGTCGCCAACGACATCGGCAATTCGCGCTACATCCTTAATTTTCCTTACGGTGTACTCTTCTATCATCTTCACTGAATGCGCGGCGACAGCCGCACCTGAATGCTAAATTGGCGTGAGCGTATATATGTTTATATAATAAACTATATACGCACACGCAAATATAAATAATAACCTGCGTGCGCGTGATGCGCGAACATATTAATGCAATTTTTTCCGCAAGTTGTTCGCGGAAAACCGCGGAAAGCGCGGAAAACGCTAAAACGGCATGTTTTCCTCGTTCTGAAGATTGAGTCCAACATAGCGAAAACAGAAGGTGTGAATGGTGTCTTGCTCGATGATTCCGCACTTCATTGCGTCGTCTTTCATCTCGTAGGCTTTCGTCTTCTTTACGTTTGCCACCTCCATGATGCGGTCTATCAGGTCTGGACCTCTCATCGGCCTTGTGCAGGCCTTCTGCATGATCTCATCGAGTTCGGTTTTCTCCTTGACGTTGACGTAGGTAGGAACCGGGAGAGCCAGGAACTCGCCGTCTTCAGTCTTACGGTCTTCAATGGCGAACGAGAACTTGTTGATGTCCTTGTTGCGGGTGTCGGTCTGCTCAACCGTGAAGATCACCGTTCCGTCCTGTTGTTTCTCCTTCAGGCATTGCAGCACGTCCGATGCCTTCTGTGCCATGATGGTGCCGAGGTGTCCGCGCATCTTGTTGGTGCCAGGGTTCACGTGCAGCACCGTCCAGATGGAGCAGTCGTGGCGAAGGGCAAGCGCAGAGAGTTCGGTGATGTATTGCTTCGACTCTGCTTGGTCGTTAGGGTCAACGACGCAATCAACGAGGCCGTCAATGTACACCACATCAGGCTTGAAGAACACCACCTCCTGAAGAACCGCGTGCCGTATCTGGGCAACCTGGCAACCGCGCATGTGCAGCACTCTGATCTGCTCGTGCCGCTGTCGGCTTGGTATGCCTGCGATGTGGCAGATGCGTCGGTAGACGAGCTGCGTGTTGCGGGGGTGTTGTTCGGTGTCGATGAAGAGTATCTTCGGATTTGGTATCTCACACTTCAGACCGAGGTATTCACCCTTCAGCATCGCTCCCATCATGAGCGTGAGCAAGAAGGTCTTGCCGTTCTTCTGTGGCGCTTTCACCACATGAACGTCGCCCATCGGGGCTACGCCGATGCCGTTCTGCGAGAATGAGTAGCGCACTGGCTCCCACTCTCGCGCTGGATCGAGTTCGTAAGGGGTGAGGTCTTCAACGTGACCGACCTCTTCGAGTTCTTCGGCGGTAGGTGTATATGGTAGTATATATCTGTCGTCCATAGTTCCTTTGCTTATTGCGCCCGCTTGAAATCACGGGCGAAGAGTTTAAACATGCCGAGTTCGCTTGGCATGGTAGAGATGTATTCCAGCAAGAGACGTGTCTTTGTCACGTCTTCGCCTATGCGGTCCTGTGTCATGCGCACGAAGTTGTACCACCATTCGGTGTCGGTGGCAAAGTCGTCGCCGTCTGCACTATGGTAGGCAGGAACGGCGAGCGACTGGGCGTATCTGCGTGCCGCGTGCAGGCTTTCTACGAGTCGCTTGAAGTACATCTTGTCTTCGCGCTTGAAAGTCGCGCCAAAGGGCGTTAGAATGCACTCTGCGTCGGTCACCATGTAGTCGGCAACATCAGCCAGGCAGTGGGATAGGTTCAGCAGAACCATCGCCTTGCGCACACGGAACCGTATCTCATCGCGCGACAGCTGGCACTTGGTGGTCATGTCGTAGCGGTCGATGATGGCATCGAGGCCGTCATCAATCTGTTTCGCTTTTTCCATTGTCGTAGTTGGTTAAAAGGGAGAGCGGCGATGCGAGTATTACATGCTTGACCGCGCCCTGGTAGTAGGCCTTATCAGCACTTCTCTCCGCGTCACTTACCCGGATTGGTAGGTCCTACATTTTTGGACGTATGGCGAATGCGTTCACATCGTTGAACCAACGACCGTTGTACTCATGGGCCTCGATGTCGAACGACACCACAACACTCTTGCCGATGAAAGCATCGAAGTTGGCAAAGCGGTTCACCGTGCCATTGCTCACCTTGAAGAGGATATGCTTCGGGAACATGCCCGGAACCTCCATCAGGTATTCAGCGTTTCTCCACTCCATGCCGGTCTTGCTGCTTGTGCCAGACCGCTCGTTCATCTTCTTTAGCAAAATTCCTTCTATTTCCATATTTGTTATGTTTTGATTGTTAATGTACCATCCTCCGTGACCGAAGGTCTCCTTGTACACGATCGCCTGCTTCTTGTCATGGAACCGGCGCATCTCGTTCCCGTAGGAATCATATACAACGGTCATCATGTCTCATCGTCTTCGCCATCGTCAATGAGAGAATCACTTTTGATACCGAGAGACTTCAGGGAAAGCAATTTGCGAGACTGAACGGGGAGCACTATCTTATGCAACACCTTCTTCAGATCGCCTTTGCTCTCCGACTCAAGTTTACGAATGCCACCGGCAACATCCAGCAAGATGCGTCGTTCGTCGACTAGCTGCTGAGCAATCTTGTTCTTCTGCCGCTGAATCAATCTGATTTGACGATTCAGTCGTGCAATTTCGTCCATGCACTCCTTCTTGTCCTTCCATGATGCAGCACCTACGATGAAGTCTTGCATTGTGGTGGTGTCGAGTGCGTCCAGCTCTTCAAGTCCAATGTGGACCATGAAACCTTCGAGCAACTTCTCTGGGCTGAAATACATATATCCTTCAGAGTGTTTCATGCCGTCGAACTTCAGGCAGTAGCCATTGTTCAACATTTCAATGGTGATTCGTTTAAGATTTTTCATTGTTTTTATTGTTAGCGTTTATGAATCGGAAGGTGTAGCCATCCGATGTGTATTTCTTGCGTTTACTATTGCATATTTGGCGAATGTACTTGCTGTCGTAGCCGGTTTCTTCATGGCATTCCTTTGCACTTTGGAATGTCTTGCGAACCCTCCCATTGCGAGAGATCATCAAGATGGGCTTTACGTTTGTATGGTTGCCTTGGTCACCACCACGTCGATCCACAATCTGCCGGTCTTGCCGTCGTAAGTACTCAACAGCCTCTTGCCTTGCCTCCTTCGATTTCATGAGACCAAGCGTCACGGCAACGTCATGGATGCGGTGCTGCGGGAGGCCAAACTCGTAGACAAGTTGTTTGTCAGGCGTGTATGGGTATAGCGAGAGCAGCGTGGCAAGAATGTCGACGTGTTCGTCGGCAATCGCCTGGCTACGTGCGTGGCGGTCCCCGCTGTTGCGTGCTTTCCGAAGTTCTTCTCGCAGGCTTGCGTTCACCTCGAGCGCAGCGTCCACTCGCTCGTTCAGTTCTTCAATCTTTCGCCGAAGACACTCATTTTCCGCTTTGGCTTCCATCGCCTTTGTGTAAAGGTAGTTTTCCCGCGTTTGCAGATAGGAGATTTTATCTTCCAGCTCTTTCCGTTCTTCCTGTCTCATAGTCTTATAGGTTTGTCATTGTCTGTGTGGGAGCCGGTGGAGTCGAACCACCGTGCAGAACTCTTCCCGGCCTTCAGCTCAAAAGAACTTTTAGAAAGGCAGCCGGTGCTGGACATCTATCATTCATGCTTCTTTTGATTCAGTGTTCTGCGCCATCCGTCGCTCCCATGTGCCCCGTTGCCGGGGCATTGTTTTGATATGTGATTCCAACCATCCCAGCGGCTCGTCAGGTATTTGGCGGTGCCTCACATCCGCCCTCTCATCGTGTTCACACTCACGCGATGTGGTATAGACTTTCCTTTCCCTGGCAATGCTGTTCGCGTATGGCTGGAGGATTGTTCCAATACGTCAATGATCTCTTGTTTGGTGTGGCGCTGGAGGGAATCGAACCCCCGCTCATCCTAAGCTCTTCGTCACGCGCTTGCTGAACCTTGACCTATGGGATTGCGCGTGCTTATTTCCAAGTTACCGGGTTGCCCATTTCCCAGCTTTCAGCGCCATGTGAAAACAGCCTATGCTCACGCACCAGCTGTGCAACAAATGTTTAACCTTAAATACTATGAAAAACAGTTATACTGAGAAAACATGATGGGTTCATAACTATGCCAGGAGACTCTCTACTCCCATGAGGAGGATGATGACTACCGTGGCGATTGCGCCGATGATGAGTTGCTCTTTCAGAGTGAACTCTACGTTGTTGTTGATGTTCTTGTCCATAGTTTCTTTGTTTTATTTGGTTATTACTAATTTTCTTGAAAACAGCCTATTCTCACGAACCGGCTGGCTTTAACAATCGATTATGAAAAATTGAAAATAGATTAAGCCCGTAATTCCTTCAATTCAGACCGGGCGATCATCCGCTTGATTCTGTGCAGCGGGTACACCCAGCCAGTGGTTCTGACGGCAATGCCGTCCTTCCAGACTCTGCCTCTCTCGCGTGGGAGCGTTTGGCCATATTCGTCGAGGAACGAGGCGGTGATGCACTGAACCTGCTTGCACAGCTCCTTGCCGCTCACCCACTGCTCGTTGTACGTTTCGTTCATCTCTTCCATCGCACGACGTACCTCTGCCACGATCTCTGCTCTGAGTAGTCTGTCCATAGCTCAACGGGTTCTTGTGATGCTTACCGACTTCGAGGGGTAGTCGGCCTTTACCGTGAACTCAAGACCCTCCTCGTTCTTCATCTGGGTGCAGGTCACGCGAGCCGATGTCACCTTCTTGGCATCGTTCATCGTGATGATGCGCGTCTGACCGATGTGCATCTCTCGCAGCTCCTGTCTCGTTACTTTTTCCTGTGCCATTTTCTAAAGTTTCTTAATTTTGTATCATGTTTTTTGGAGAATCGGGGTGAAAGCCGTATATTTGCAACCTATCACCTTTGCAAGTTGGCATCTGCCGCTTGTTTGAAAAGACGCTCAGCGCCTGACGGCTATCACTATGCCCCGATGCTCTTTCTTTCTTTCGGGTGCAAATATAAACAAAAATACTTTAGGTTGTTTCTATCAACCTAAATTATTATACTTTATTAACACAAAACACTTTAGATTATGGAAGGAATACATGATAGGCTTCGCCAATTTCTCAAATATGAGAAGATAACGCAACAGCGCGTTGCCGACGATATGGGCCGAACACTTCAGTATGTAAACGGCATGGTGAACGGTCGCTCTTCTGTAGGGAAGAAGGTAGCCGCAAGGCTGCAAGAACTCTACGGTGTGAGCTCCGGATGGCTGCTCACTGGAGAGGGCACAATGTACGCACATTCTGCGAATAATGAGACAGAGGTGGTGTCGGAAGTCCCCGTCGTAACAATGGAACCAACAAAGGGGCGGCCATACTACAACGTGGACTTTCGCCTGGGGTTCGACATCATGACAAACGACCAAACGACGAACCCGGACTACATGATCGACTTCCCGCCGTACAACGACGTGGACTGCTGGGTCAATGCGCACGGAGACTCAATGGCACCGACCATCAGCAGTGGAGACATCGTGGCGCTGAAACATATCGAAGACCACTCGTACCTGATAAATGGTGAGATTTACGCCATCGTCACAACGAACGGACTGCGCACGATAAAGAGAATCCGCGACAACGGTGAAACCTTCACCCTTATCGCGGACAACCATGAAGTCGGCGAGCAGATCATCCCGAAGCAGCTCGTCACACATGTATATCATGTAAGAGGCACTATTAAAATGTTTTAGTTATGGCAATAGTTGGAGTTATTCTTGCCCTCGTTTTCGTGGCATTTGGCGTGTATTTTATTGTGATCGCGGAACCCTACAAAGAAGAGGGTGCCGTTGAAGTGTATAAAACAAAAATTGCAGGCGTGAACATGCGAACGGGCACGCGGGCTTTCGCAGGTTTGTTCATCGACTGCCAGCTCGTCCCCGAACCTGAGAACCCGCACGACGCGAACGCAATCAAGATCGTGGAAGTAACAACCGGCACCCACATGGGTTACATCCCAGCGAAGGAAACACAAGACGTGCGCACCTTCCTCCGTAATGATTTCAGTCATACGCATCGGGCGTATGTTGAAGAAGTAGGTGACACCGACGATTCGTTCCTCGTCGGCGAAATCGAAATAACACGAAAATAACGAAAAAGTAATAAAATGTTTACCCCTTCGCGCATGCAAAATCTCCCACAACCCCCATAAATACACAGAGCCCCTGATTCGCTAATAACCCCAAGCGGATCACAGAAAAGGAAAAGGGGTGACGGCTTGAAAATGCCGAAACCCCTTTATTTATTGGCAATTTGAGAGAATTTGCCGTGAAAGGGGGTAAACGGGATATTTCGGTATTTTGCCATATTTGGGGGTATTTAACCGTCAAATGTTTACCCCCATATCCGAAAATATCCGAGGGGGTAAACAAAGGGGGTAAACATTTGCAAAGCGCAAACCTAAAAACTACAAGAACATGATAACAACTAACATAGTATTCGACCATAGAAACAAGACGGCTGCTGGCAAGACCGGGCCGATAGAGTTACGAATCACGCATAACAGGCGAACCTTATATATTCCTACGGGCGTGCGCGTGCGCAGGAATGAATTTGCGTTTGGCTCAGTGATAAACCGTGCCGATGCTGCTGAACTGAACAAGCAGCTCATCGCCATCATGAAGAGAGTCACGGAAGAGGTTACAGCCATGTTGGAGGCTGGAGAACCCGTCGACGCTGCCGAAGTGAAACGTCGTGTGTGGTCGCCTGATAAGAAAGTCACGGTTGACGGCAACGAGGTGGCCGACTGGATAGAAGACCAGCTGCCGTTGCTCGGACTGCGAGAAGGTACGGTGAAGCACTACAACCCTCTCCTTGCACGGCTGAAGGCCTTCGGTGGCATCAGAACCTGGAGGGATGCGACCGTCGAGAACGTCTACAAGTTCGATGCGTGGCTGCATGGATTGACAGCGAAACAAAGCGAAGCAGAGAAGAGGATGGGTGAACCGGCAAGGCTGCTGAGCGACGCTGCCGTCTATAATTACCACAAGTGCCTGAAGGCGATGTTCGGACGTGCATACAAGCTGGGAGTCATCGACGAAAACCCATACGACCGCATGAAGGGCGAGCTCAAGCGTGGCGATCGAGAGACGATGGACTATCTTACCGATGAAGAGATGGAGGCCTTCGAGAGCATTCACCCGTTGCGTGGGAGTGTGATGGACGTGGCGCATGATCTCTTCGTGTTCCAGATGTACACGGGCCTCTCCTATGGTGACATGCAGGCCTTCGACATTAAGAACTACCGCCTCGTGGATGGTGCCTGGCGCAATGTGGGTGAACGTATCAAGACGGGTGTGCCGTATGTGTCACAGCTGCTCCCACCTGCCGTGGCCGTATTGGAAAAATACAACTTCGAACTGCCGAAGATTGGCAATGCCGACTACAACCATGCGTTGAAGGCGCTGGGCATGGCGTGTGGCATCTCTCGCCCACTCCACTCGCACATGGCCCGCCACACCTTCGCCACGTTCGCTCTTCGTCAGGGCGTGAAGATCGAGAACCTGGCACGGATGCTTGGACATACGAACATCACCCAGACGCAGCGTTATGCGAAAGTGGTGGCGCAGTCAGTCCATGAAGAGTTCGACCTGCTGAAGGCTGCCATCGAGAAGAAATGAAAAAAGGACACCCACCAATCGCTGG
>ERZ808043.165-NODE-165-length-11029-cov-3.000183_pt1 | contig 11029 bp, 13 predicted proteins | sample MGYA00380194_ERZ808043 | MGnify/ENA primary metagenome ERZ808043 (study PRJEB31490, sample SAMN06133370) | cow dung metagenome | isolation source: H3 | host: cow | place: China: Chengdu | collected 2015-05 ...
GAGATGCTTGCCATGTATTTTGTGCATGACGGAGGCAGCACGTCTGACTGGAGGCTGAAAGGGCACGCAAAGCAATCATTCTGGGATTTCGTTTCGACGTGGGCCGTCATGTTGAACAAACCATCCGACATTGGGTTCGACGATGACGGATACGACCTGCCACCTCTGAACGTGGTTCAGGAGATAGTCGAAACACCGAAGCGAGACAACGGAATGCTATTCAATCCAACAGCAGTTAGTGCAACCGACTTCCATAAAGAACTGCGAGAAACCTATCAAATCCGTCTCGATCGTGTGGCAGAGATGGTGAAAGCGAAGCCGGATGAAAACTTCATCATTTGGATTGGCCATGATGACGAAGGAAAGTACCTTCGTAACTTACTGCCGGATGCCGTCGAGGTAAAGAGTTCAGACTCGAAGCAATTCAAAAAAGAAATGTTGCTTGGATTCGGCATCGGCAAGTTCCGCATTCTTATCACGAAGCTGAAGATTGCGCAGTTCGGTCTGAACTATCAAAATTGCCACAACCAGATATATGCCTCGCTCGACTTCTCATTTGAAGCAACATATCAAGGCATCCGTCGTTCATATCGTTTTGGGCAGACTGAGACGGTAAATATCTATTTGATCACCACGGACACCATGCTCAATGTGAAGGATTCCTTCGACAAGAAGCAGGCGGCATTCCGCGAAATGCAACAGGCAATGACAACCGCCATGAACCGCAACATTAAAAATCAAATATCACTCCATCGCATGGAAGTAAGCAACGAATATTCAAGCGAACAATGCCACATTAAACTCGGCGACTGTGTGAAGCTCATTCAGGACGTACCAGATGAGTCGATTGGATTCAGCATCTTTTCTCCACCATTCGCAGAGCTCTACACATACTCTGATAAACTGGAGGATATGGGCAACTCAAAAGATTATAAAGAGTTTTTTACTGCATTCAAGTTCCTCGTATCTGAACTCTATCGAGTGATGTGGGCTGGACGCAATGTGGCTGTTCATTGCATGGATTTACCAATCCAAAAAGGGAAAGAAGGATACATCGGCCTGCGAGATTTCTCGGGCATGATACTGCAAGCATTCGAGGAAGTAGGATTCGTTTACCATAGCCGCGTAACGATATGGAAGAACCCTGTCACCGAGATGCAGCGCACAAAGGCTCTCGGCCTGTTGCACAAACAGGTGAAGAAAGATTCGGCGATGAGCAGAGTCGGAATCCCCGACTATTTGATGGTGTTCAGAAAAGAGGGAGAACACGATCACCCCGTTCATTGTGACATCTCTGTTGACACATGGCAGAAGTGGGCATCGCCCGTGTGGATGGACATTGACTACAGCAACACACTCAATGCTCAGAGCGGACGCGACTCAAACGATGAGAAGCACATTTGCCCGTTACAACTTGACACTATAGAGCGAGCCATTAACCTATGGACTAACGAGGGCGACACGGTATTAACTCCATTCCTCGGTATCGGTTCAGAGGTCTATTCAGCAATCAAACTGCATCGGTTCGGTATTGGATTCGAGTTGAAAGAGTCTTATTTCAACGAGGCAATAAAGAATTGCAAGAGCATAGAGTTTAAGACGAAACAACCTACTCTGTTCGGGTAGCATGTCCCGTGGGCGGCGGGTGAATATATCCGTCGCCCCATTAACGAATAGACTATGGCAAAGAAACAGACATACATCGACATGATACGTGAGCAGGTGAAGGCCGACCACAATGGGAGTGTTCCGAAGCACCTGGAGCTCACCATCAGGAACTATGCCACGGCGCTGGAGCTCCGCGACGTGTACCGTGAGAAGGTAATTGCAAAACCCACTATCGTGGAGCAAGGTTCGCAGGGTAACACGATGACAAAGCAGCACCCGTTGTGCGGTCTGCTCTACCAGCAAGAGTTGCTCTGTCTGAACTATGCGAAGGCACTTGGCGGCACGGCTGCGAAGGCTGCTGCGAAGACCGAACCCGTGGAACCCGTGAACCCAGACGACCCAATGGCAGACTACTACAAGAACAAAAAATGAACATCAGCGAAAAACGACAAGCACATGAGCTGCTCTCCTTCCACGTCAGGAAGCAGTGGCAGCAGATTAGCGACATCGACGACCGGCTCTGCACCTACCTCGAGCACTTGGTGTTCCACCCTGAGTGGCACAATGCCTATGAGATATTGGGTGCCGTAAAATTCTTACGGCTGTTGCGCACCTACGAGCTCGACGTGGACACGCTGCGCGATGTGATCTACAAGTATGAGGGCGAATGGGAACAGACCGACAACGGATGGGCACACGTCAGCGGTGGCCTCCGGCACCCTGGCACCACTGGTCCCGCGTACTACCGCCTGCAACCCTTCCAGGTGTTCGTGCTCGCCTCCATGTTCCTGCTGAAGGCATGGGTGAACACGGAGGCAGAGGCGGGCTCTCGCATGCTGCTGCGCACGGAGCGCCACATCAACGGCATCATCTACGACCTTCGCCGACTCTGCACGGAGTTCACGTTTTTCACACCTCGAAAGACCGCAAAGACGCAGCTGTCGGCATTCATTCAGTTCTGGTACTTCATGTCGGGCGATGAGAATGCAGAGTGCTATTGCTGTGCGAACGCAAGCGACCAAGCGAAGATTCTCTTCTCGCGCACCCGTGACCTGATACACCAGATGGACCCACGCGAGAAGCGCATCCGCTTCACCGCATCGCAAGTGAACTGGAAGCCGAACCAATTCCGCTCGGCATCGCTCACGGCGCTCTCTGCCGGTGGCAAGACGAAGGACGGACTCTTCGCCCAGCTGTGCTCGGCTGATGAGTACGGCTCGGCAGCCTACGTGAACGGTGCGAGCGACATGGGCAAGCTGGTGAGCGTGGTGGAGTCGTCGATGGGACCACGACGGGAGCCGATGACGTTCATCTCTACCACAGCGGGCATCATCACACAAGGTCCGTTCATCGACAAACTCGCTGGAATGAAGCAGCTGCTCATGAAGGAACTCGACCCTGATGCCGTGCACGACTTGAGCACTGACCGTCAGGCGTGCCTGCTGCTGGAGCCGGACGAATGGGAACAGACCAACGAAGAGGTGCTGCTCACGTCGAAGGATGTGCGCCGGAAGGTGAACCCGATGTTGGGCATCATCGTGCAACACTCATTCTATGAGGATGAGATTGCAAAGGCGCGTCAGAACCCCGAGAAGATGAACGAGGTGATCTCGAAACTCTTCAACGTGTATCAGACCGGGCGCGTGACGCATTGGATTAAGAGCGACCGCATCCGACCGCTACAGGTGGCGAAGCGCATCACCGACTGCCAATACCAAGACGGCTGGCAGGTGTTCGTAGGTATGGACTTCTCGCAGGGCGACGACCTCTTCGCCGTGACCTACATGGCGGTGAACTACACGCCAGGGGAGTCGATGCGCGGCAGGTTCTTCGTCGACACCGACTGCTGGGTGCTGGAACACACCATGAACGGCAGCCCGAACCGTCCGCTGTATGAGCAATGGGTGGAGCAGGGATGGCTGCATGTGTGCCCCGGTGAGGTGTTCGACTCCATGCACGCCATCAACCGCATAGCGGAGGTGAGCGGGCACGGGGTGAACATCTGTGCATTCGGCTACGACCCCGCACAGAGCGTGCAACCCATCAACCAGCTGAAGGCGTGGTTGCAGACGCTCTTCCAGAGTCGTGGCGACTTCTCGCCCCGCGACCTTGCCGACACCATTCAGAAGATGGTGATCCCCGTGAGCCAGTCGGCCATGACACAGAACCCGCGCATCGGCGAGCTCGAACACATGATACTGGAAACGGAACCGTGGATGGAGTTCTCGGCGAATCCGCTCTGGCCGTGGTGCTTCGGCAACTGCGCTGTGGAGACTGGCAACAGCGACCTGCGGCGCATCGTGAAGGGTGGCCCGCTGCCGACGCATAAGATAGACCCTGTGCATGGACTTCTCGACGCACTCTACTGCTTTGATCTAAGCGAAGGAAGAATAGAAAGTTAAGACATACAAGACAAAAGAACATGAGACTATGACGGTAAAAGAATATATCGAGTTTTTGAAAACGCTCGACCAAGATAAAGGCATCTGGGTGACCTACGACTTCCCGTGTGCCATGTTTGAACCGAAGCCAGATGAAAGAGCAGGAGACAGACACGTCCTGTTCTTTGGAGAGGGCAGCGACCTCACCAACATCGGAGTGAAAGAAGGCGACTATATCATTAGTGCCGGTTAAATTTTGTCTTATTTGCAAAGTAAATCACAAGAAAAGCCAAACGATTGATAATCAATAACTTTTTATTTGCGGAATTATGGCTATCATGACAGACAAACAAAAAGACGATATTGTCGAAGACCTGATACAAGGCTTTGATTTCCAAAAGGTACACAGCATTATGTATCTCATGAAGCGGAACATTCACGACGTACCGACCATTTATGAACTGAAAGAGCAGGCAGATAAGCTCATCCGCATGACATTCGAGCATCAAGACCGCGAATTCTGGTGGGCTGGTGGACTGAGCGGTCACGGTGGCCTATGCGCCTGCTATGACGATAAGTGGGGATTTTCGCTCAATTTCATCATGGAAGCAAAGAAAGTGAGAGCAAGAGACTATGAATAGAGTAAATTTCAAAGGCTTAGACCCTGACGATCTGCACACCTGCCAACATTGCCAACACTCGTTTCACGACATTGGTATGAGCCGCAAGGTATGCTCCAAGTATGGGCAGCCAATATCCCCGATGGACTATATATCAACAAACGACTGCGAAGAATACATGTCGCCGTTTATTTCAGACTATCGACGCAGGCCGGACTTAGAAAGGCAACTTAACAAATAACATGGAACTATGAAACGAAAACTATCACAAAGAACTATCGAAAGCAAGGTGCGAGACATCCTTGCTGAAACGCTGATGACCGACAAGAAAAGCATCAGGCGAGATAAGACACTGGTCGACGACCTCGGTGCCGACAGCATCGACTTCGTGGAGGTCGTGATGGAACTGGAGAAGACGTTCGACATCACCATCAGGGATGACGAAGCCGAACAGCTGAACGAGTGGACCGTTGGCGACCTGTATAAATTCGTGGAGGGGAAACTATGATACAAAACGGAATCATCATCAACGGGGTGACGTATGAGTTCACGCCGGTAGATGCAAGCAAAGAGACATTCACGTGCGAAAACTGCGACCTCATAGAGCAATGTTCAGGCATCGATAACGATGTGCTGTGCAATGTCTTGTTCGGAACGAAGTTGTCACGTGCTAAACACTTCAAGAAGGTTGACGTATGAAGGACAAGATAGCAGAAATCAACAAGGACATGAGGGATGGCATCAACCATTGGGCCTACTTCATGCTCATGGCTGAAGCTGACCAGTGGGCGGTGAACCTGAACTATGATACGACCGATCTGATGAACGCGGTGTACATCTTCCAGCATATTGCATCGAACATCGGCATCAAGAACGGCCACATCGACGAAGCGAAAGCCGTGGAGTTCGGGAACCGACTGCGAGAGCTCATCAAGGACATGACAGGATATGACCCGCACGAATTAAACCCATGAAGAAAGTCATCATCATCATGGCAGCAGTGGCGATGCTCACGGGCTGTCGAACAACAAAGTATGTCACGGTGCCGGAACACCACACCGACACCGTGTACCAGGTAAAGCAGCAGCGCGACTCGGTGTGGCTGCATGACTCGGTGTTCGTGCATGAGTACACGAAGGGCGACACCATCTTCCGTGACCGCGACCGCTGGCACACGCAATACGTGGAGCGACTCACCGTCGACACGTTCTACGAGAGCCGTGTGGACTCTGTGCCGGTGCCCTACGAGGTGGTGAAAGAGGTGGCGAAGAAACTCACATGGTGGCAGCAGGCCCGCATCCACATGGGCGAGCTGCTCCTGGCACTCATAGCAGCGGCGGCAGGCATCGGCCTGTGGCGGCTGAAGAAGAAATTCATGCCGTGAGGCATCGCGCGTTTATATATACTATATACTATTTTTTTGATTTTTTTTCATGAGTCTACAATTTCCCGCCGTGAGGCGTTTGTTTTGTGAATGATATTTTTAGTTATTTTATTGTTTTAGGAGGGAGGCAGTGGCCTCCCTTTTTTTATGCCCATCGGTAAACCCACACACGAAAGCGGGCGAACCATAGAGGCGTACTCTTAACACATACAAACAATGCGTATCAACAAAATGAAAACGGAAACCGATGGCACGCGGTCGTTCTGGCTGTCACGGGTGACCTTCGCCATCTGCTTTTTCGTTTCGGTGGGGCTGATCATCGGCGGCTTCTTCGTCCCACCTATGGGCATCATCGATGGCTCCGTGCTTACAGCCGTCGGAGAGTTGTTATTATTCCCGACACTGCTCTATGGCTTCCGTGCTGTGGAGTTGGGAATGAGTATGAGATTCCAGCATGGCGACACCAGTGTCTCCATCAACAATGAGAAAGGAGGGCACCACCACGAATGAAATACTTTACCATGCAAGAGCTCACGGCCTCTCCGACCGCGAAGCGTAAGGGCATCGACAACACGCCCACTCCCGAGGTGACTGCGAACCTGACTGCCCTCGTTGCCAATGTGCTCGATCCGCTGCGCGAAGCGTTCGGCAAGCCCATCGTCGTGACAAGTGGCTATCGCTGCCAGAAGCTCAACAGGGCCGTCGGCGGTGCTGCACGTTCACAGCATATCACCGGCGAGGCTGCCGATATCCGCACACTCAGCGACCGTGCCTGGGAGAACCGCCAACTCTTCGACCTCATTCAGAAGTTAGGGCTCCCATTCGACCAGCTCATCGACGAATACAACTACGACTGGGTGCATGTATCTTTCCGTGAAGGCAGGAACCGGCGAGAGGTGCTGCACGTCAGGAAGAAGTAAACCTATGGGAGGAAAGCCCGCGAAAGTAAAATAACACTACATCATAATGGACACAAAGAAAATAGTTCAACAGGGAGAAGAGAAGAAGTGCCAGATCACCATCACGCGCACCGGCTTCGTCATGAACGACGATGACTTCAAGGTGAAGTTGTCGTGGGGTCTGATGGGGCAGTCGATGACCATCACGAAAGACCAGATGTTCTCGAACGACCGCGACGAATGGTTCTTCGTCTTCGACTCATCGCCGATGATCGGAGCGGTCACGGCGGCATGCACCTACTATGTGCCTGACGGTGACTACCCCGACGGCCTTCGCACCGAAGTGAACCGCCAGTTCCTCTGTTTCGTGGTCACCAGCCCGCTGCCGAAGTTTATCTGCTGCCCCGCGCTGCCATCGACCACCGGCACCGTCAGCTACGAGTTCACCAACGAGAGCGACGTGGCCGAGCTCTATGCCTACCTACTCGACTCGCAGGGTCGCAACCTCGTGACCGCCGAGAACGAACGCCTCATGGTTCTAAAGAAACATTAAAAAAGATATAAGATGGATTATCAACTTCAACAAACAGGTCCCGAGGTACAGGGAATACTGAACCAAGCGCCCGAGGTCGTTGCCGTTGGCAATTTGAACACCATCGATGCCGTCGGCAACTATTATGTCACCGATGGTGACGGCAAGGCTCGCGGGTATCTCATCTGTTCGCAGTCAGGACCGGCAGGTTCTCCGTTCTATCTGCAAACGTATCTGCACGACGGTGCGATCTACTCTCGTAGCGGCAACGCACTCCCTCTCACCGGGGAGTGGGTGGCTATAGCATACCATAAGCCAAACACCGGCATTCCAAAGACTGACCTCGCATCGGATGTGCAAACAAGTTTAGAAAAAGCAGACGATGCTGCGCCCCAGGAGACAACATATACGAAGGATGAGGTCGATGCCATTATCGAAAACATCGACACACCCATCACGGAGATTCAGCGAAGTGCCTTGGATGACACCACGACTCCAGGCATGTATAAGGTCGTAGGCACAACGGGTTCGTCTACTGTAAACTCTTCATGGATTTCGTTGCTGTTGGTGTCTGACTACGACTTCAGCATGATTGGCGGCAGCACGAATCACATTGTTACGCAGCGTTTGTTCAACGGGCGAGGGGCATCAGATTCCGTTAAAATCGAAGAACGAACGAAGGCCAACAACGGCTTATGGTCGGAGTGGGTTGACATCTACGGCAGCGACATCGACGAAATATGGGAAGAGCTGGATGCGAAGCAAGACACCATCAGTGACCTCTCCACCATCCGCAGCGGTGCCGCAGCTGGTGCAACTGCTTATCAGAAGCCGGGCACCGGCATTCCAAAGACCGACCTCGCATCAGCCGTTCAGACATCGCTCGGAAAGGCTGACACATCCGTTCAGCCTGCTGCGCTCACGCCCATTCAGAGCGCCATCTCAGTCATTGAAGGCCTTATCCCGTCGGCGGCATCGGCACAGAACCAGCTGGCTGATAAGAACTACGTCGACACCCATTCAAGTGACGTGGACGACGCTCTCAGCACTACCAGCGAGAACCCTGTTCAGAACAAGGTGGTGACAACGGCACTCAATAGCAAGCAGGCAACCATCTCTGATCTGTCGACAATTCGTTCCGGCGCTGCTGCTGGTGCGACAGCTGTGCAGCCTGCAACAATGAACACTGCACTCGCAGCGAAGCAGGACACACTGACGTTCGACAATGCGCCGACAGCCAACAGCAACAATCCCGTGAAGAGCGGTGGTGTGAAGACGGCCATCGACGCAAAGCAGGACACCATCAGCACGGTGAACGTGACCGTCGACAACAACACCGGCACACCATCTGGCAGTGCATCGGTAAGTGGCGGCACGTTGTCGCTCAGCTTCCAGAACCTGAAGGGGGCTACGGGTGCGCAAGGGCCGCAGGGAATCCAGGGTGTCCAAGGTGTCCAAGGGCCGAAAGGTGATACGGGTGTCACGGGTGATGCCTCCAGCCTGGCGATCATCCACGGCATCGACAAGACATCATCTTATGGTACCACCGACGTGTGCGGTGCTGATGCAGCTCAGGCTCTTCTCAACGAGATTGAAGGCGGTTTCTACTATTGATTCAGGGTATTATTAGTTTGTGGTCAACTTGAAATATAAGGCTATGGAAGTGAAAGAAATTACCATCGAAATCATTGAAAAGAACGGATTTAAGAAATTCGTTGCAGGACAATATATCTTGCCGATGGAAAATAAAGAAATCTTTGTGTGCATTGCACCGATAGCAGAAAGGCTTAATGCGAATGGTAAATGGTTGGTAGCTATCAAAAACGGCTATACGGATGCAAAGATAGCAATCACCTATGTGCATGAATTGCAGCAGGCTCTAACGCTCTGCGGAGTTGACAAAAAGATAGAGGTCTAACGATAAAAACAATATTAAGATATGGGACAAATTATAGGTGGGGCTGCAAAGCCTAAAAGGTGTAATCTTAACAAACTCTCGCAGTTGGGTACTCCTGCGGCTGGGGAGCACATCCTTGTGAGTTCTGACAACTCGATGAATGCAGCAGGGCAAGGGAACTTCGATGCCTATGTGGTGGGCGATGGAAAAACGGCTGCAACGGCATTGAAATTGAATCCTATAGCTGACGGGCAAATAAATATCACGGATAAAAGAGCCGTGAATGGCGATGTGTTGTTTAACGAACTCCGAGAAGTCAAAATAATTGAGAATATTGCAGCATTTACGTTGGGCGGGTACATAAAATCTGATGGAACTGTTGGAAGCCTTGCATCATGGTATTATTTGGATAAGATGGATATATCTATGTACATCCATCTTACAACGTGCTGTAGCGCAATAGCTGCTGGATGGAATATTTTATTCGACGAAGAATTGAATATTCTGCATAAATGGCAGAGTAAAACTTCACCATTTATTACTGAAATAGACCTTGCTAATGATTACCCAACGGCGAAATACATTTCATTATCAAGTAACCGAGGAGGAAATTATGTCAATGCAGAGGTAGCCGACAATATAACTACAAAGGAGAAGATAACAAGACTTTCCAATGCGGTTAGTGAAGTAGAAAAGAATGTTGCGACAGCCATATATAAAAAAACATTTCTATTTGATATACCAATTACAAAAGAAACTGGATATATAACTAATACTGGAAGTATAAACACAGATGCTGGAGAGTGTGTGCAGAAAATTGATATTTCTGATTATCTTTATATTGTTGTCTTTGGTTACACATACGGTTCTGCATACAATGTTCTTTTCGATTCAGAAGAAAATGTTATCGTAGTAAAGAGAGGAACCACTCAAACAATCTTTGACATCATTAATGAATACCCAACTGCAAAATATTTGTCCGCCTGCTCAATGACGATAGGCGCATTGGCTATTTCTGGCATAAAAGAAGGAGGTACAATAAGTCAATTTCTTATAAATACAGACGAGAATTTCTTTATAAATAGTCAAAAAATTACAATAACAAAACTTGATGGCTTTTATCGTGGAAATAGGGCTTTTGCGCAATCGTCTCGATATAACGGAGCAAAATCTAATATTATTGCCGTGAAAGAGGGTATGACTTTTATTTGTTCAAGCGACGGAAGCTATAACGCATTGAATTATATAACTTATAATGACGGAATGGAAATCGTTTCCGTTGTAAGTGGAAATTCGTATGTCAATGAGGAAATTATAATACCATCCGGTGTGTCTTATATCGAATTTTTCTCTATCACGTCGCTAATAGTAAAATGTGAACAAATTAGTGACACATCTTTTATTGACCAATCTATTGGCAATATTCTTTATGGGAAAAGTTATGTCGCCATTGGAGATAGTTTTACGGTGCCCATAGGTAGCGAGACGATTGAAAGTGGGATATACAAAGGTCAAAGCAAAATATATCCGTACATTATTGGGAATCGCAACAATATGACGGTTTTAAATCAAGGCGCCAGTGGGACTGTGTTGAATTGGTATATTGCCAAGTCAAATTACAATGCCATCCCTGAAAATGTAGACTATATTACAATATGGTACGGAATTAATGATGCTGGACATGGCATTTCAATCGGTACAATAGATG
>ERZ808043.166-NODE-166-length-11008-cov-4.917116_pt1 | contig 11008 bp, 12 predicted proteins | sample MGYA00380194_ERZ808043 | MGnify/ENA primary metagenome ERZ808043 (study PRJEB31490, sample SAMN06133370) | cow dung metagenome | isolation source: H3 | host: cow | place: China: Chengdu | collected 2015-05 ...
GCCCAACTATACTCCTCTGCCTGCTGGTAACAATCTTGCTTTGCCTGTAACTGATGTGTACGGCGTGGAACGATACGATTCCGTTTATCGGCTTTGTGTAGCTGACGATGTCAAATGGCTGTACGTCGTTCGTGTCGTCATGCTCAGCGCCTATAATGCGTCCGAGACGTATCTGATCGTAGTTCGCTCCGTCAACAGGGTAGTCGAAATCACATTCATAAATCCCGTTTCTTTCCTCGGTCACTATCGCGGACGTAGCGTCACGGAGTCGGCAAATCCCGTTGCTCGTAAATTCGGTTTCTGTCTTTTCGTATAGAATAGGTATCATAGTTTCCACCATTTAGGTTTTACTTTGAGTTCCGTTATTGTGTCGTCGATTGTTATCTCATTGTCTCCACTCTTGAGAACAGGCAACTCGGAACCAAGTGATATGTATTGATTTAGAGATTCAGCCCGCCCGCCCCTTATTAGGTACACCTCGCCTATTTCGCAATCAATGTATGTCGGATGCCCAAGAACCTTCTTTGTCGACTCTGCCGTAACAGCACCCACGTTGTAATTATCGAACGTTACTTCAGCAGCTAATGGTGAGGATTTAGACCTTGTTGCGGATATATACCACGATGTGGTGTTAATGTTGATCTTTGTCGTTATTAGTACCGTTATGTCCACACCACTCCCCGCTGTAACATGGAACGTCGCTGTGTTTTCCCAAACACGAGTGGTCGGAACGTATTGAAAAGTTCGAGGCGTGAGTTCAGTTATTATTTTGACCGTCCTACCTGTTCCGTTCCAAAAATAAGACGATGTAAATGCAGTATTTGAGTCTGAAATTGAAAAAGAGCCTGCGTTATAGTCATAACCTTTCTTCAACGTAACGGTGATTGTACTTCTAACGCCTCCGAAAGTAATTTCATCTCCCTCATTCAGCACATTTTTTCTCATACTTCTTGAGCCACCACCCGCCGTATATGTTATCTCGTCAGCAAGTGTTATGTTACCGAGCATCTTATCTTCCAACTCAATATCATAGTCGTTAAAACTGATAGTCCCGTACCCCTCCACTATTAGCAACGGCCCCGCATCGTACGGAGTCGGATTCGTCAGCGTGTCTCCGCTTTCGACAGTTACGGCTGTCTCACCCTCTGTCAGCCATCGCTGTGGCTTGCAGTTGAAAACGAGATTGAACTGTCCCGCCTTGTTGTGGCTTTTAGTGTCGACCTCAAGACCCTCGACATAAATACCCATTCTGTACTCATCGGGATGATATGTGTCGGATAACCGCTGATATCCAAGCTGTGAAACGATAGCGTTTCTGAAATTCGAGAGAGCTGTCTTGAACTGCGTCTCGTCCATTCCGAATGTGCCCGCAGGATATTTTATTTCAATGTTCTCCCAGTGCCCCTGATCGATGATGATGTCACCATTACGCCCCGGGACGGAGACAGTTTCGACAGCTCTTTTTGGTGCGTTGAAAACAGCCTCCCCCGTGATATATATGCCGTAATCAGCGGAACTGACCCCGCCGAACGACAAACTGTTAAAAATTGCTCCTGTTACTGCCATGCAAGACGCCTCCTGTTCGTTTCTTGTATGAGTATTCGTTTGACCTCGTCCGCAACGGCTTTCGGATCTCCCGCTCCGTTGACATTGATAACGATATTGGTTTCGCCCGTGTTCATACTGTCGAGTTTGTCCCAAAACTTGTCGAGCGGAACTACCGCCTCAGGTCCTGCTTCACCGACACCGATAACCTGCGGACCATCAAAGATACCGCCCGTCTTGTACCAATCAATAGACAGCTTCGGAACGGTCTTGTTCTTGATAGAAAATTCTCCGCTTATTTTGAAGTGCGGAAGTTTGATACCGCTCAGAAGATTTCCGACTCTTATCGGGAAATAACTCTTCAACTTGTCAATGATCGCCTTGACCTTGTCTCTTGCCGATGTGATTGGACTTGTTATTGCCGTCTTGATACCATTCCACACGCTTGATGCTGTGGCCTTGATGTTGTCCCAGGCATTCGCCATTGCTGTCTTAAGACTGTTGATGGTCGCCGAAATGCTTGCTTTGATGCTGTTCCACGTAGCTATCAGAGATGCTTTTATCTCGAGAGCTTTCGCTTTTATGGTGTCCCAATTCTTGTACAGCAAGACTCCGATAGCTATCAAAGCAGCTATAACAGCTATAGCGATCCCGACAGGACCCGCAAGAGCTGCAAATGACAGATTGAGCGTACTCATAAGCGACATTATCGAGCTGATAGCAAACGCAACCTTTCCGAGTATCAGCAGAACAGGAGCGATGGCAGCTACAACGCCAGCGACCACACCGATGACCGTCAGTACCTCAGGTGACAGCTTGGATAGCCACTCAGCGACCTTGCCGAACCAACCGACAACTTTTTCGAGTGCCGGCGCCAGATACGCTGCAAGCTGTGAGCCGACCGTCGAAAGAGCAACGGATCCGATAGCTTTCATCGTGTCGAGCGAATCGTTGAACTCGTTTGCCTTGTCGAGCGTCTCTTGGTCTACAAAATCGAGGTCGTACTGTTTCAGAGTGTCCGTTAAGTTCTTGTACGTTTCGCCCTGATCAGCGATCAGAGGATTGAGGTTTGCTGCGGACTTGCCCATAAGCTGCATTGCGATCGCGTCCCGCTCGGTCTCGTTCTTCATCTGACCGAGCTTCTGTATCGTCTCCTGCCATACAGCGTCGCCACTTTTGAGCTCGCCGTTCGAGTCCGTTATAGAGACGCCCAACTTGTCGACCGCTTCCTGCATCGACTTCGAACCCGTATTTGCCGAATACATGGATTTCTCGAGCTTGACGTGGGATTTTGCTATATCCTCGACAGATACATCCACAAGGTCGGCAGCAACGGCATATTTCTGCAGGTCACCCGTGTTGATGCTGTAGACTTTGCTAAGAGTGTTCAGATCGTCTGCGTTCGTCCCGGCTTTATATGAGATCCCCGCAAGAGCTGCCACGACACCGGCAGCAGCCATTGAGAGCCCCTGCATTTTCTGCCCAGCTTCTGTTAGAGAACCACCCCATTCCTTGAACTGTTCGGACGCAGCTCTGAGGTTGACATTGCCAACTGCCTTAAGCTGGCCCTCGAACGTTTTCAGCTTGGACTCGGTCTCAATGATTTCCCTCTGGAGTTTCTGATACTCCATAGAGTTCTTATCTACACCGGATGCGTCCATCGAAGCCTGCTGTTGTTTCAGCAGATCCAGCTTGTCCTTTGTCTCGTTTATCTTCTGAGACAGGAGCTGCTGTTTCTGCCTCCAGAGCTCAACTGATGTCGGGTTGAATTTCAGAGCTTTATCAACGTTCCGCAGTTCCTTGTCAATGGTCCTTGTCTCGTTATTTACTTGTCTTAATGCCTTATCGAGCTTCGTGGTGTCTCCACGGAACTCTATGCAGATACCTTTTATGGAGCCTCCTGCCATTTATGCCTCCGTTCTGTTGACGTATTCCCATGGGTTCTCCTATCCAAAGAATGAGTTGATATCGTTCTGTGACGCTTTCCGCTTTTGTGCTCGCTTTGCCTGTGTCTCGGATTGCTTCTGCCGTTCGTTATAGGCAATTACAAAATCCACGACCTGCCCCAGCTGCATATTGCGGATGTCCGTCATTGTTAACCCTCGTTCGAGTCCTGCGAGGATGATGTCGTCGAGTGTGAGGGCTGAAGATTTCTCAGATCCTTTCCGATTTTCTTCAGCCTCTTCAAGTTTTTTGAGCTTACAAATCCTCTGATCACAAGATCATAGACAGCAGGACCCACGACATCCAGCGGGAACTCTTCAAACTGACGCACCCACTGCTTCGGTGGAAGTATGCTTTCATCGGCTGCCTTTGCCATCGCCCAGGTGACGTTGATGACAGTATCAACAAACTCGACCTGGAACATCGGGAGCAGCACATCCATTGTCCTGCCCTGAAGCGCTCCGGCTATGTCTGTGAGATTTATGTCTGAACCACCCGCATCCGAAACTACAGTCCAAACACCCTCGGTCATTGATGCGAGGACCGGCATGAGTGCAGGAACGATATCTTTACCAAACTGGTCTCTATATTCCATAGTCCAAGCCACATTGTTTGACAGCTTGACTTCCTGTTTTCCTATCTTGATAACTTTTTCCATAAGGTCACCTCTCTATAAAAAACGAGGCAGAGCATTACACCCTGCCTCTTGCCGTTTAGCTTCTTAAAACGCTGGTGCGGTCGGTGCAGTAAAGAGTGTTGCGTAGCCTGTGTCTGCTGGCTTGAAAACAGCCATTGTGACACCCGTAGAATTATCGCCTGTGCAAGTGACAGCGAGTGTCTCCGTTGCTGGCTCCTTGCTATCCTCGATGGTGTTGTACTCTCTTGTGATCGCACCGAGAGCGCAGTTGTACAGGATGACTCTTCTGCTCTCTGCATCGCCTTCGACCTGAAATGCAATATATACATTAGGCTTTGTTGCGTTCTTTACATTCGCAAGTCCACCGTTGGTCAGGGTTCTGTAACCAAGGAACTGTGTCTTGAACTCGTCATCGAACATTGCGACTTCAAGGTCACCCTCGATTGAACCGCCTGAGTAACCGCTCCAATAGACGATATTGTCAGCATAGAAGTTGTTCTGTTCCGAACTCTCCTCAGGGCTGAAACTTACTGCGCCCTTCTGATGGTACGGAGTACCAAGAGTAACAGCGTTGTTTTCGCCTACTGTGTAAGTTCCAACGTGGAGCTGGCTAATACCAAATTCAACTTTGTTTGCCATTTGTAGCCTCCATTAAATGTAGTAATAAATCACGAAGACCTCTTCTTCTTCGATGTAGACATCCTCGGATTTTTCATATAAAAAGCCATTGTCGAGCAGTGCTGTCTCAATGGCTTCCTCGTTCTGTTCGTTTTTAGTTGTGAAATAGTATTCGACCTGATAGGTGTTCTGCTTCCAGTAATGCGTATCGTCAGCCTGGAAGGTGTCCTGCCCGTTACCGATGTACACGATATACGGTGGAGACTGCTTCTTCTTAAAGTGGCTGTACGCACACGGAAGGCCGGTGCTTTGTAATGTCTGATAAATGCTCATAGTTCGTCCCTTACATTCGTCCGAGCTTCATTTCAATCTGATGAACGAGCTCTTGCTGAGCCCATAAGTAAACGGGTTCAATGTGCTTGTGAGCGTCTGCTCTTTTGCCCGTGTCACCTTTAGCGTTTACAACAGCGTGACCGTTTTCAAGAAGATGCGTAAGCTGATAGTTCTTACTGTTATGAACTATCCACGTTCCCAAGTGCCCGCCGCCATGCTTGTCGCGCTTCAACGTCCACGTTGCACTATAATTCTTGCCCGTGTTCGTTTTCCACTTGACCGCCTTTAGCCTCTGCACACATTCTCGACTTATCTCTTTCGCCGCTCCCTCATAATCGTCCTGAAGAACGGTGTGGATGTCATCGAGAATGTCATTGATTTGGGCTGTCATGCTTTTAGCCATTATGAACACGCTCCTCGCATATCAGACTGATTCCGTCTCGCTGTGCGTTCCAATCGGTACGAATTACGTTGTACTCTTTGCCCTCGAACTCGAGAACCTTCTGTCCATCGTAGTCGTCACGATTCGACAGGAACAACGTCACGGACGGTTTGAGTCCCAGTTGTGCAGCGTTATAAAACTCGCTCTGATACACTCCGCGAGGCTGAACGAATACAGTCGTGTCTATCTCTGGGATAAACTCGTTGCCGTATCCATCGTATGTAGGCTCGCCGTATGCCTTCAGAATTGCGATTCCGTCATACATATCAGTTCACCGTCCAATCCGTGTATCCAGTCGCTGTGGAGAGCTGTGCCTTCTGCTCGTCATAGGATCTCTTGAGTCTGTCATAGTCCTCAGGAAGGCCGAACGACATCTTGCAGTATGTGATCACTGCTCTCTGAACAAGCGCGTCCAGCTCCTCAGGAAGAACCACGCCGGCGATCCCGAGGTCGAGCTTCGCTGCTTCAATCAGATACGTCAGCTCCGAATCATATGCAGTTGTTGATATTCTCAGTGCGAGCTTTACCTGTTCAAGCATTTCTACTACCTCACAAACTGAGGCAGCCCGTTACTGAGCTGCCTCGATGGTTTCTATTATTGTCGACTTTGTCTGACGAGAAGAAACGCCCTCAATTCCATTCTCGTCTGCGTAGTTAAGCAGCTGATTCTTTGTCATTGAGGACAAGTCAACACTATTTCTTCCCCCGATTATTCCCCCGCGGTTCCTGTGATAACTGCGAACATCTTAGGACCAACAACAGCGATCGCTGCGTACAGTCTGCCTACGATCTTGACCATGTCCTTCTCAGCGAGTGAGAGATCGTCGAACTTGAATGTTACGGAGTCGCCCTCAGGGAGGTTAGCCTGTACACCGGAGAGATCTCCAACGATAGCGCCGGTTACATTGTCCTTCTTGATAACTGTCAGACCCTGGAACGGATCGTATGCGAACTGTGCCTGAAGTGCTGCCTTCTGAAGTGATGCGATTGTTGCTCCAGATGCGATCAGAACGAGGTTCTGTGCGCTGTCTCCGAGTGCTGCCATTGCATCGATAAGAGTTGAAGTGCTTACTGTGCCAGAAATCTGTGCAACGCCGACAGCTGTGGCTGTTGATGCGGCCGGTGCGGATGTAATCGCAGTAACAACGAGATCCGCTGCCTTCTGGATGATCTTGTATGTCAGCTCATCGTAGATGTAAGCGAGGAAGTCCTCAGCTCCGAGGGCGAGAACTTCGTCGGATACTGTAATCCACTTCTTGATGTTTGCAGGAACCATTGTAACGATTCCAAGAGTCAGCACTTCCTCAGCCGGAGCATTTGCTCCCTCAGTGTGTACTACTGCATCTGTTGCGGATCTCTCAAATCCGACCTTGAGATTGCCTCTGACGTATGTCTTTGCTACTCTGCTGAAGATCTCGTCTCTTTCCCATGCCTGGCGGACTCTGCTCTCTACCAGTTCAGGGACAGGAACGACTCCGCCGGTAACGTTCTCTGTCAGAAGTGCTCTGCACTCTGCGTCTTTACCTGTCTTGATGTACTTTGCAAATGCTTCAATGTACTCAGGAGTGTTTCTAACTTCCATGTTAGTCATTGCTTTGTCTTCCTTTCGTGTTTCAATTTCCTTGCCGGCTCCCTTAGCTACTGCTTCGGCTGCCTTGCGGGATTCTTCGATCTCGAGGTTGAGAGAGTTTGTTCTCTCCTCGATTGCGTCGAGCTCAGCGTTAAGAGTCTCAATCTGATCAGCATCGGCCTCATCCAGTTCGATTGCGATTGCTGCCTTTCTCTGTTCGAGATCCTCAAAACCGAGCGTCATGATTTCTTCGCGTGTCATTAGTTGTTACCTCCTAACGCTCTTGCTTTAACTTCTGCTCTCCTCTGTTCGAGCTTTGCCTTCTCTTCCTCAAGTCGCTCCGCCTGAATCCGAGCGATCACTCCGTCGCACAGACCGTCAATGCTTCGAGTTACTGCATCCGCATAAATCGAAGTGCCGTCATTGGCTGGAATTGAAACTGCTGAAACATCGTAGAGTTTGCCCACTTTCTGAATGTGTCTCGTATAAATCCAGATACCAGCGTCGTTCTGCTCTCGTTCTTCGCTGTCACCTGAGACTATGAATCCGAAGCTCATCCTGTCGGTGTAGCCTCCGTCGATCTCTTCGTACAGTTCGCGTCCGATTTCTGTACCACCGAGAACTGCGGATATAAACAATCCCCTCTCATCCGGCTGAATGCGAAGAGTGTTGTTTCTCGTTCTTGCGAATACGCGTCCTTCGTGGTTGTACTGCATGATGACATCGCTCATGTCGGTCTCGTCAAAGGCACCTCTATCGACAACCTCCCACAGCTCCCATCCTTCTCCGCTGTACAACTTGTACGGCTCATCGAATGTGCTTGCGTATCCTTCTACTATCATTTTCTGATCAGCACCCTCTTCAGGCTGTCTGATCTCCATCGTCATATTTCTGTATTCTCTATCGTTCTTAACCATCTGCGTTATCCTCCGTATCGTCCGAGCCTCCCAGCTCATCGGTTGCTTTGTATTCGCCCCTGATCGGCGCTACCTGTCCGGCTCCATCCGGGAGTGGTGCATAGTTGAATAGCTCTCTTATCTCATCGATCAAGATCGCGCCTCTATCTCCGAGTTCCTTTGCCATTTGCACTTTCTGCGCTGTGCTCATATACTGGAGCCTGTTAGCATTAGCAATCAAAAAAGAGCCCTGGGCTCTCTCTCTCTCGCTGAAAAGCATCTTCGTAAGCGCTTCACTGAACTGGATTGCGAATGGTTCGATACATCCATCAAAGAAGCCTTCCAAATCCTCTGCCTTCGCTTTGTTCTGTAGGACTTCCTCAGATACACCGAAGTAGTTGAAGACGTTCTCTCTGATCTGTGCCATCTGATCAGCATCAGCTGAGTACGGCTTTACATCTATCTGTTTGATGTCCTTGTACGTTGAAGGGAAAAGCAGGAACCCGCCTGATTTCGACTCAGTGGACAGATTTGCTTCTGTGAAACGCGTCCGTTCTTTTGCCAGGTCTTCAGCAGATGCGAAGTTATTCAGCTGGGCCATGAAGCGGAAGGTCGCTGCGTTCTTGACGCCTTCCTCAACGCCTTGATTCTGGATGTGAATCAGCTGCATGGTTTCGCGGAGCGCTCTGTTCGAATCACCAAAGAAGTCGTGCCTGTACTGGTGCTTCGTCAGGACCGCACACTTGCGAAATTCCACTGCTGCATATTGCCCATTGCTGAATTGATAACGGAGCCATATCTCATTGTCGTATTCCACCAGCGAGCAAGAAGACGGCAGCACCGGGAAAATTCCGGTTATGATCATTCGCTCGTCGAACACCGGGACTATAAATGCAGTGTTGTTAACATCCAGTATCGTACTGACTCTGTATAGGAACTGTGACCATGTTTGCCACTGGTTCGGACCGAGTCTCAGCTTCGCCTGGAGTGACGGGTTCGCGGATCCATTTACTTCAACTTTCAGTTTGCTGATGTGTCTTGCCCTTGCGTCGATAGCAGCTCTCACTATCTCAGACTCGTAGATCGCCCCGCCCCAATTCGTAAAGACGGGAGCGTATGCGGTCAGAGTCTGAAAAAATGACCTCGCATCTTTTAGTGCGTCCTCTGATTTCTTTGCGTCGCTTGGGCGAAAGATTTTATCAAGTAACGACATTTGTTTACTCTCCTTCGTCTCGGTGATTTTTCAACTGTTCACCGATCTCACTAAACCATTTCTGACGGACGGTGAACGCATCCAGTAATGCAGCCATCCCGTCTATATGGGCCGTCGGTTTGATTTTCACCAGTTTGGACCGGCCCTTCTCTGTGCTGACCTTCAGCGCAGAATTAAACATATGAATTTTTAACAGGTCGTTGTCTCCGATGTGGATTTTCCTGTCTTTCATTAATCCTTCCACTTCCTGGATAACCGGATGAAGGTTGAAGCCCTGAAAGACATCATCCATATGGAACCCGTATGAGCTCATCTGCTGAACGAGATACGTTGCCGAATAACGGTCATATCCGACCTTCAGCGGATAGATTTCATACTTCTCGACCAATTCTGTAAACCAATCGAAAACGTCGCTGTATTCGACGATATTCGCTCCACTCGGATAGAGTAGCCCGCGCTGTGCGTATATGTTGTATGGCACTTGGTCAATTGACGTCAGCTCTTCGATGCGCTCTGACGGAAGCCAGAACCGAGCAAAGACATACAGCTCGCCGTCTCGCTCAATCAGGATCACGCCAGCGGTGAGGTCCGTTGTACGTGACAAGTCGATGCCAGCCACACAATAACTGCCCCGGAAGTCTTCCAAGCGAAGAGCGTCTCCCGTTGCATCCTCGATGACATTCGCACCGAGCCACGCCAAAGAGGAGGTTTGCTTCAGGTTGCAGTATTTCGTGATGAACTCCGCCTTCTTTGAGAGTGACCCCTCTGCTACAGCGATCTCTTCCAGCATGTAGTCAACAGAGACGGACATTCCTAAGTTCGGATTGCTTTTCCGCAGCTCTCCGATGTCATTCCATTTGTCCACATCATCTATCATGTAGAGCATCGGAAGGAGCTTCGTCTCTTTACTGTCACCTAATAAAAAACGAGTTGCCCTTCTGAGCATCTCGTCATAAATTGAGTCGTTTATATATCCTGAAGTCGTACAGCTGAGCAGGATCCCTTCCGGTCTCGCGCCCATGCCCGACTTCATGACCTCATATTGCTTTAATCCAGCATCGCCTTCCCACGATGCAATTTCATCGCAGATGCAAAGACTCGGATTGAATCCGTCCGATTTCTTTGCACTGAACGCGATCTTCTTCACAGTGGAGTTCGTTCCAGGTATCGCCAGATCTGACATCCTGTGCCGTGGGAGTTCTCCATCGTCGTACAACTTCTTGTTGTGCTGGTCCTTTTCAGACAGTCTCTCCTTGAGTTCCTGATACTCCGGATCCAGTGTGACCATTTGCCATATGTCGTTATAAACAAGATCAGCCTGGTCAAGTTTAGGAGCTATGCAGAACACCCTTGAACCGTATTCGGAATTTCGAAATTCGTAATCGCCGATTGCCGAGGCAAGTTTCGTCTTTCCGTTCTTGCGTCCAACTACGAGGAGGATCTCTCTAAACTGGCGACGGCCCTCGGCGTCTACGATTCCGTATATGCACGACAGGAAGGCCTTCTGCCAAACCTCGAGCGTGATGTTGCCCGGAGCGAGCGGGCCCTCAGTGTGGAAACAGTGATCCTCTATCCACTCGATTGCGTCTGCAGCCTTCTTCGCGTCGAAGTAAAAGCGTTTCTCCTCAAATCCGTGGACGATGTACTCATAAATGAGCTCAATCCACTTGCCTACGGTGTACTTCCCGTTCTTTATGCCTTGATAATACGTATATATCCAGTTATCTTTGCCCATTGTCCGACCTTCTCCGGACAACTTGTGCCCTGGTTGCTCTCGCTTTATCTAATTCCTGACTTTTTCACACACCGG
>ERZ808043.167-NODE-167-length-11004-cov-5.587810_pt1 | contig 11004 bp, 9 predicted proteins | sample MGYA00380194_ERZ808043 | MGnify/ENA primary metagenome ERZ808043 (study PRJEB31490, sample SAMN06133370) | cow dung metagenome | isolation source: H3 | host: cow | place: China: Chengdu | collected 2015-05 ...
GTTGCATATCGCGCCCGATAGAGCAGATCGCTTTTATCTCGCTCGCCGATATAAAAAAGCGGAGCTTTTCGCCCCGCTTTCCTGTTTTTGCCTTGTTATTCTTTCGCTACTGCGGCTTCTTCTTCCGCTTCGGAATCTTGATAATACGCCGCGTACGAACGGGAATAATAATGATAACCGCCGTATTTCTTTTTGCCCTTTTCAAGCGGCATGTAATCGTTTACGACGACACCCAAAATATTTGCTTTAGCAAATTTCAAAGTGCTAAGCGTTTTATCAATATCGTTGACGTGCGACGAGCGGTGGCGACAAACGACAACCGTTCCGTCCGTTTCGGGAATGAGTGCGAGCGCGTCCGATAAAAGGAGCACGGGCGGTGTGTCGATCACGATATAATCGTATTGTTTTTTAAGCTCGGAAAGAAGCTTTTTCGTAACGCCGCTTTCCAAAAGCTCGTAAGGTCTGGGGGAATGTGAGCCGCAAGTGATATAAGAGAATTTATCGTTATACACGTGCGTAACTTCTTCTAAGGTTGCTTGTCCCGAAATGCAGTCTACAAGCCCCGGTTTTGCGTTGGTTTCAAAATATCTTGCCACCCTGCCTTTACGGGTATCCGCGTCGATCAACAAAACTTTTGCGTTCGATTCGGCGAGCATGAGCGATAAATTCACGGAAACGGTCGTTTTCCCTGCTTCAGGGCAAGCGGACGTGATAAGAAGTGCAATGCCTTCGCCGTTTTCTTTTTTGGGTAAGGATACGGCAAGGGAAGCTTTTAAGCTACGGAACGCTTCTTTCACTTCAAAGGGTACGTTTTTCGTCAACAAATATTCCCGTTTTACGGCAACTTGATTTTTCTTGAACATACTCATCACGCCACCTCCTTATCCGTTTGCGCTTTGGGCGCGTTTCCCGTAATGGTAGGAATAACGCCGAGCACGGGCACGCCGAGCTGCTCCATCGTGCGTTCGAAATTGCGCAGGCGCTTGTCCGAATAATCCACAACGATCACCGCCACGCACGCCGCAAGGAAGGTTGCCGCGCCGAGCAAGATCGCGTATTTAATCGCCGTCGATTGCAAATTTCCAGGGTTGAGCAATTTCACGTCGTCGAGACGGGTAATACGTTGGCAGCTAGTGTCGTAGCCGTCCGGCTCAAACATCTTTTCACATACGTATGCAGGTACGCGCGTTTTCACGCGTTCCAATAAGAATTTCGCTTCCTCTTCTTGATTTAAGACGGAAATATTAACGATAATAAAGCTCTTGATATGGTTTCCGCTTGCAGTCACATTCTTTTCTTCTATGCAGGCATAGGATGTAGAATTGCTAACGAAAGCGATCGTTTTCTTATAATGCTCGGTTTTGCGCCAAGCCTTCAAAGCAGCCGTTGCGTCGCCTGCTTCGACGAGTTCGTTAATTTCCGTCGGAAGATTTTTAATTCCTTCCGCAGGCATGCCGTCTTCGTCAAGGATAAGTAATTCCGCAAAGCTTTCCGAATTTAAAAGCTCGACCATACTCTCCATTACGATTTTGCCGTAAGCGCCGTAAACGCTATAATCACTGTCCGTTTTGTCTTCCGCGTCCGTTTTGTCGTTTGTATCCGCGTTTCCGTCGTTATTGACTTTGATTGGATTGACGTAAAACTCAAGGCTCGTGCCGTAATAATGCACGTTCCAAGTTTGTAAAACGCCAAAAACCCCGCCCGCAATCAAACCGATTACGAGTGCGAGGATCAAAACGAGCGCTTTGCGCCATAAGATTTTGAAAAGCTCGGACAAAGTGATTTCGTCCTTAACCCCGAGATACTCTTCCATAAACACTCTCCCTAGATCATATGCTTAATGAATATATACATTATAACACGAATTTTATCAAAAGTAAAGCATTTTTCATAGGGCTTTTTGTCGATTTTGGAATTTCGGATTGGAAAAAAAATCTATTTATACAACTTTGCCCGATCGCTTGCTTTTTTTTCAGGGGTGTGGTATAATAAAAAAGACAAGCGAAAAAGCAAAAGCCGTAGGGATTTTAGTCTAAATAAAAAGCTTAAAAATTAAGTGATATTTTTAGCCTGTGGCTAAACGTGATAGGCAAGTGCCTTGCGTTATATTTTGACTTTTAGTCAAAGTTATATTTGCCTTACTTTTCCCGAAAGGGAAAATATCACTTTGCGATAGCAAAATAACAATGCGTAAGCAATATCACTTGCCGCAAGGCAAATATAGTTGTGGCGTAGCGATAAATGCCTATCGCAACGCCACCAAAAGGAGACGTTTATGCAAACGCTACTCAAACAAACGCGTGCCTACGGGCTAATCAAAACGGAAGAAGCGCGCGGCGGGTTGTCGCACGCCTATCTTTTGCTTTTTGACGACGCGCGCAATTTGCGCAGTGCGCTCAAAACGTTTATTAAGCTCTTTTTCAATTGTTCGGAAGAAAATACCAGCGAAGAAAAACGTCGGAGCGGTTTGATTGACAGTGAAACGTTTTCCGATTGTCTGTTCTTTCCCGAGGACGGGAAAAAGTTTATGGTTGAAGACGCGGAACGAATCACGGAAGAAAGCGTGTTAAAGCCGGTGGAAGGCGAAAAGAAGGCGTTCGTGATTTCGGGTTTCGATTTTGCCACCCCCGCCGCACAAAATAAACTTTTAAAACTACTCGAAGAACCCCCCGAAGGGGTGGTATTTTTGCTCGGTGCGTGCACGGCGTATCCCGTGCTTCCGACGGTGCTCTCTCGCGTGAAAACGATTGAAGTTTCGCCCTTTGAAACGGCGGAAATCGAAAGCTGTTTGGCGCGAAATTACGGGGGCAGGTACGAGATGAACGATTACGAGCTTTGCGCCGCGGCGTCGGGGGGCTCGCTCGGCATGGCACAGGATATGCTCGATAGCGGCGCGTATAAAGAACTCGTTGGAGATGCGTTTTCTCTCTGCTTGTCCACCCCCGCCACTCTTCCAAAAATCGTGAAAAAGGTTGGCGATACTAAGCGCAAAAAGGAACTGCTTTCTTTGCTTCGTATCCTTTTCCGCGATGCGTTACTTTTAAAAACGGCTTCGCTACAAACAGGAAACGCGTCGCTTTTACAAAACCTCTCTTTAAAATCAGAAATCAGTCGTTTGCAAACGCTTGCAAAAACATATTCGCTTCCCGCACTTGTTTTCGCGCAAGAAGCTATCTCTAAGGCAGAAAAGGAAATCACGTTCAACGCCTATTTCCCTCAATGCGTGGAGTTACTCGTCGCAAGCGTGCAAGCAAAAGGAAAATAAAATTATGGTAAAAGTAGTAGGAATTAAATTCAAAAACGGCGGAAAGCTGTATTATTTCAGTCCCAAACAAGGGGAAACGTACGTGCGGAATATGCCCGTAATCGTAGAAACGGCGCGTGGCACGGAGTATGCGTGGGTTGCGTATCCTGAAAAGCAAATTGAAGAAAGCGAAATCGTTTCGCCTTTGAAACCGATTGTGCGTATCGCGACGCAAAAGGACAAGGAAACGTACGCGGAAAACGAAGCGAAAAAACCGCAGTCGATTAAAATTTGCAAACAAAAAATCCAAGAACACGGGTTGGAAATGAAGCTTGTCGATTGCGAATACGCGTTTGACGGCAGTAAAATTTCCTTTTATTTCACGAGTGCGAACCGCGTAGATTTTAGAGAGCTTGTCAAAGATCTTGCGAGCACGTTTCATACGCGTATCGAGCTTCGCCAAGTGGGCACGAGGGACGAAACGAAATATTTAGGCGGAATCGCGCCCTGCGGACGGGTTTGCTGTTGCGCGGGGAATATGCCCGAATTTAAAAAGGTGAGCGTGCGCATGGCAAAGGCGCAGGGCTTGTCTTTAAATCCCGGAAAAATCAGCGGACTTTGCGGTCGGCTTATGTGTTGCTTGGGTTATGAAATGGAGCATTATACGGAAGCGGCGAAAAACCTGCCTAAGGTGGGATCGGAAGTAGGCACGCCCGACGGCAAAGCGACGGTCGTTGCGCTGAATATGTTAAAAATGGACGTGCGCGTGAAGCAGGACGACGGCGCAGGCGGTTGGATTTATAAAGAATTTCCCGCAAGCGAGCTGAAATTTAAAAAACCTGCCCTCGCGGCAAAAGCGGAAAGTGAAGAAAGCGAAGAAGACGAAGGCGACGAAGAATTGGAATAATCGTCTTTTCACGCTTGACAGGTTTTTGAAAATATGTTAAGATAAGGGAGATAAATAACCCGAATAAGGGCGGGTGTTTATAAAAAAATATTATATTTACAGGAGATGTTTTATGGAAAACACAGTCGCAAAAAACGATCTCGTGTTGGACGTGCATGAAGTACCTGCGAAGAAATCGCAATGGGCACTTCTTTCTATCCAACACATACTCGCAATGTTCGTCGCTTGTATCACCGTGCCTTTGCTTATCGGTACGTCGATCCCCGCAACGATCATTTCCGCCGGTATCGGCACGCTTATCTATATCTTCTTAACCAAGAAGAAATCCCCCGTTGTTTTGTCAAGTTCGTTCGCATACCTTTCTTCTATGGGTGTGGCGTTCAACTTAGGCGGTGGCAACAACTACCTTGCGCTTGCAATCGGTATGGGAATGGTAGGTTTGGTTTACGTAGTCGTGGCGCTCGTGATCAAGAAATTTGGCACGGCTTGGCTGTTCAAGCTTTTACCCACAATCGTCGTAGGTTCCGTTATTATGGTTATCGGTTTAGGGCTTGCAGGCTCTGCGATCAATAACCTTACGAATACGGCGGCTAACGCTGCAAATTATAATCTCGTACATATCCTTTGCGGGCTTGTAGCGTTGTTTGTAACGGCAATCACCGCGCACTACGGCAACAAGACGCTTTCCTTGATTCCCTTCGTAATCGGTATGCTTGCAGGCTATGGCATGGCGCTTATTTGGACGGGTATCGGCTATGCGGCGAATTGGGATTATGCAAAAGTAATCGACTTCTCGCCTATCATTAATAACTTTACGAATATCGGCGTAACTAGCTTTATCGGTTACGATTGCTTCGCGTTCTTGCAATGGAACAACGGCGCTTTCCAAGTAGAACAGCTTCTCACCATTTTCCTTGCGTTCGTGCCCGTATCTTTGGTAACGATCTGTGAACATATCGGCGACCATCTCAACCTTGGCGGCGTTATACATAAAGATCTTTTGAAAGACCCCGGTCTTGATAAAACGCTTATGGGCGACGGTATTGCGACGGCGGTTTCGGGTGTACTTTGCGGATGCGCAAACACGACGTACGGTGAAAACGTGGCGGTTGTGGGTGTTACGAGAGTTGCTTCTGTACCCGTTATTATCACGGCTTGTATTGCAACGATTGCGCTTGGTTTGTTCACGCCGCTTATGGTCGTGGTACAAACAATTCCCGCTTGCGTAACGGGCGGCGTATCCTTAGTGCTCTACGGCTTTATCGCATCGTCGGGCGTGAAAATGCTCATCAATGAAAAGATCGATTTCAACGTAAATAGAAACATCTTTATCGCGGCTTCCATTTTGGTTGCAGGTATCGGCGGTTTGTCTATTCAATTCTCGATTGCAGGTCGACCCGTTATCGTAACGCCCACGGCGGTTGCCATGATTCTTGGTATCATTCTCAATCTCGTGCTTCGTGAAAAGAAAAAAGCGTGCTGTGATTGCGCGGCTTGCAAAGCAGCGGAAGCAGCAGAAGCAGCGGAAGAGAAAGCGGAATAAGCGCGATTTAATCGACAAAAAAACAAAAGAAAAAACAGGCGCGGGCGGTTCTATGCCCGCGCTTTCGTTCATACAATAGAACACAAGCGAAAAAGGAGAACGAGTATGAACGAAGAAATTGAATACGCCGAAATGTTAGAAATCCCCGTATCCACGGTGAACGTAGTCAAGAAAAAACGCGGTCGCAAACGCAAAGCAGAAGCGATTGAACCGTCCGCCCTGCCCGCGCAGGTTGCCGCACCCAATCTCAAAGAATCGGTGATCGCGCAAGTAAACGGTAAAATGCAACAAGATCCGATTGTAGAATCCACGATCGTGGAAAATGAGATCACCGCCGAAGCGGCGTTGTTTGCCGAAAGCGCGAATAGCGGCGGCAATCTCGATTTTGGAGAAATTCCTGAACGTATCGACACGGTACGTCTTTATTCCGCGCGTGAAAAAGCGTTTAGAAAACAGATTGCGCTCTCCGCGGAAGATTATTCGTTTGAAACCGAAAACGCATTAAACGACGGGGGCATGTATGCGACGAAACCCGAAACGAAAGCGGAAAAGCGTGTGCGCGTCGTGCTTGGCGCAGAATTTGCGCTTGCTTGTGCACTTTGTGGCGCAATCTTTTTAACCAACGTGTTTATGCCGGGTAGCGCTGTCAATACCTTCTTCCGTGCGCTCGACGGAAGCGCGCAAACGAACAAAGCAGATACGCGCACCTACACTGATTTTACCCTTTCGGGTGTAGTGAACGACTTCTCGGATACCGAGCTTACGCTTTCGCCCACGGGCATTTTGTCGTTCACGGACGAATGCCACGTCTATCCCGCGGCGGACGGCAAGGTGAGCGCGGTAACCAAGAACGAAGACGGCACGTATACTTTAAAAATCGCCCATTCCGATAGCTTCACGGGTGTGATCGACGGACTTGATCAAGTCTATTATCAAGAAGGCGAAGCGGTGAAAACGAACGTGCCCGTGGGCTATTCCTACGGTGAAGCGGAAGTGCAGGTAACAATGTATTCAGGCGGCGCGCTTTTGAATTGCTTTGAGTTGACGGAAGAAAACTGTCTAGCGTGGATAGAGCAAGAATAAAAACGGGGCGGCGAAATTCTTTTCGCCGCCTAAGCCTTTCCGAGTGGTCGGGTTTGCCGCGGCTCAAACTGCATCCCCTATTTTTAGCGGTTGGGGTTTGGTATTGTTTTACGGGCGAGCTGTTTTTGTTTTTCATGAGCTGTTTGGTTGCAATCGAGCACGAATGCGCGCACGCGTTCGCGGCGGCAAAGCTTGGCTATAAACTTAACAAAATCGTACTCATGCCCTTTGGCGCGGTGATTGACGGGGATTTAAGCGGAATATCCTTAAAAGACGAAATATACGTGGCAATTTGGGGGCCGCTTTGCAATTTTTTGACAGCGGTGTTTTTCGTAGCTTGTTGGTGGTTGACCCCTACCGTGTACGCGTTCACAGACACTGCGTGCTACACTTCCCTTACGATCGCGCTCGTCAATTTATTGCCCGCGTATCCCCTGGACGGCGGGCGAATATTTCGGTGTACGCTCGCCCGCGCGCTCGCTAAAACGCAAGCGAATGCAAGCAAGGCGGAAGCGCAAGCGGAAAAAATTTGTCGCGCGGTTACGCTTATATTCTCGGCGGGTTTTTTCGCGCTGTTCGCGTTTGTCAACCCCAAAAATTTATCTTTGCTTTTGTTTGGTGGGTTTTTGCTTTTGGGTAGTTTTGGGAACAAGGAACGTTCGACGTATAGCAGAATGGATTTTTCTTGTAAGGACGCGTTAAAAAAGGGAATCGAGCTAAAACGAGTTGCAGTGCTTGGTGCGTGTCCGATCAAGGACGTAATTGGTTTTCTTTCCCGCGGCAGCTATCTCGTGCTGGAAGTCTACGACGAGAACGAGCGGCACTTGTTCGATTTACCGCAAAACGAGCTTTCGGCGTGGTTTTTGCGCGCAAAAACGCCGTATGAAAGCTTAAATTCAATAAAAAACGGACAAAAATAGATAGAAAATCACATAAAATGGATAAAAATTCTTGCAAAACGTCGCGTAGTGTGTTATACTAATAAATGGTGTACGATTCGCGGATTAAAAAATTTCGGGAGACGACAAACGAATGAAAAAGGAATGGTTTTTCGATCGGTTTTGCGGCCGGCAGTTCGCCGCGCTTGTGGAAGACGGCAGACTTGCTGAATTTTCCGTAGAGCGGGAAGACTACGGCAGCATAGTCGGGAACGTATATAAAGGAAAAGTGGTGAACGTGCTTTCGGGCATGAACGCCGCTTTTATTGCGTGCGGCTTACGTAAAAACTGTTATCTGTCCATGGAAGAAACGTATACCGACTATACCAAGTACGACGGTACGCTTGTCGAAACGAATGCGAAGCCACTTAAGCTGAAAGTAGGCGACGAGATAGTTGTGCAAGTAACCAAGCCCCCGCGCGGGAATAAAGGTGCGAAAGTAACGACGCATTTGTCGTTGGTGGGTAAGCATATCATTTACTTGCCCGTAACCGATTTTTTAGGAATTTCGCGAAAAATCACAGACGAAAAACAGAGAGAGAAGCTGTTAAAGAGCGTAGAAAAAATGCGGGCGAGTTCAAGCGAAGGGTTTATCGTGCGCACGCAAGCGCCGTTTGCTACGCAAAAGCAGTTAAAAACGGAAACGGAATATCTGAAAAAGTTATACGCACAGCTTTGTAAAAAAGCGGAAACGGCGGCGGTAGGCGACATACTTTATGAAGACGAAGAATTGCCCGTTCGCATTATGCGCGATAGTTTTGGGGACGAGCTTGTGGCGATTCGCGTCGGCGACGAAGAACTGTATCAAAAGCTTCGCGCGCTCGTTCGTTTACGTGGGGATTTGCCCGAAAAGAAGCTCATCAAATACGACGGCGAGCGTTCCATGCTCAAAGAATACGGCATCACCCCGCTCGTATACGACGCGACCCGCCCCACCGTGTCCTTGGATAACGGCGGGTATTTGGTGATTGATCATACGGAAGCGCTTACGGTAATCGACGTGAACACGGGCAGTTACGTAGGCGAAACGAGCTTGGAAGAAACAGTGTTCGCGGTAAATGTAGAAGCGGCGAAAGAGATTGCGCGCCAAGTACGGCTTCGAAATATCGGCGGGATTGTGGTCGTCGATTTTATCGATATGATAGACGAAGCGCATAAGGAAGCGGTTACGGAAGCGTTGCGCTTAGCGCTTGCGCAAGATAAGGCGAAATGTAACGTTTTGCCTATGAGCGAGCTTTGCTTAACGCAGTTTACGCGCAAGCGCGTAGGAAACGAAGCCATGTCCTTTTTAATCAAGCCCTGCGCCCATTGCGGGGGTATGGGTGAAGTGCACGAAGACATCTTCACGATCATGCGAATCCGCGCGGCGATTCTCGATTGCTTTGCCGATGGTTACACAGCGGTTGTAGTTGATTTGCAAGAAGGGATTATGCACAAAATTTTAAGCGAAGGCGTGTTCTCTATCGAAGCGAAAAACCGCTGGAAGGATAAACGGGTATATTTCGTGCCCCATAAAACGTACAAGGAAGAATTTTACACCGTCCGCGGGGACAATTCGAACGTTTTGCATCTGCCCGATAAGGCTCAAATCTTATATTAACGTAAAAAAGAACAAGAGAGGCGAGATGTTATGAAGAAAAAATTTAAATTTTGCAGCTTAATTTTATCACTTATGGCATTTTTCGGCTCGTTTACGGCTTGTAAGCCTGATAAGAACGAGCTTACTTTTCTGTCGTTTAACATACGTTCTTCGTCTTCTTCGGGTGCGGATGCAAGCGAAGTAACGTCTTGGACGCAACGAAGAGAGGCAGTCCTTCGGCTTATCAATCAGTCGGGCGCGGGCATTATCGCCTTACAAGAAGTTTCGAATTGGTTGAACGAAGAAACAAGCCAACGTTTTTATCTTGAAAAAAACCTTTCAAGCAATTACGAAATGATCTATTTCGGTAAGGAAGTAGCGCTTGCCACCATCTATGATAAAACGGCGTTCAACCTAATTTCGCAAGAAAAATATTGGTTTTCGGATACGCCTGACGAGGAGTCCAACGGATGGGACGGCGTGAATTACCGTGCCGCAGCCGTGCTTATGCTCGAACATAAAGCAACGGGAAAAAAAATAAAGGCAATCAATACGCACGGACCGCTTGACGACGAAGGAAACGTTAAGGCGTTTGAGTTGCTTGCGGAGCGCTCGTTATCGAGCGACGACGGAATTTTCACCGTCCTTTGCGGTGATTTTAATGCAAGGCCCGGTAAATTGGGCTACGTCCCCATCGCCGAAAAATTGCAGGATTGCAGGATAACCGCTAAAAAAAGTCCTAATCGCGAAAGTAGGACTTGGAACGGTTATAAAGATACGTCAACAGGAATTTTAGATTACTGCTTCGTTAGCAAAAGCGAGAACGTAGAAGTTTTAAATTACCGTGTACGCGACGATAAATGGGGAAATGGAAATTATTTATCCGACCACTTTGCGGTACAGGCAACAATAAAACTTCATACCGAGAACGAATAAAAAACAGACAAAAATTGCCTTGGGATTTGTTTTCAAGGCAATTTTACTATATTAAGAAAATTAAGAAAACAACAAAAACTGGTAAATAATGCTTGACTTTTTTACTGAAAAAGTATATTATATATTATAGAGAGTGTGTTTCATATCGAACCATTTATGATGATTAAACGAATGAAGCTCGAAACAAAGAAAGAAAAACAATGGAGAAGTTTAGATTTTTAGAGGAGAAAATGATGAGAAAAATCAAATTTCTGAGTGTAATTTTAACCTGTATGGTATTTTTAGGCGCGTTTACGGCTTGCAATCCTAACACGCCTTCTTCGTCGCAAGATCCCACGCCCGTACATACTTGCGAAAACGTATGTGATACTTGTGGCAAGTGTACAGACTTAGAATGCACGGAAACCATTTGTGCAGATAAGTGCCAAGGGCATCATACGTGCGAAAGCAAGTGTGAAACTTGTCAAAAATGTACAGACTTAGAATGCAACGAAGCAGTTTGTACGGATAAATGCGCAGGACATCATACGTGCGAAAGCAAGTGTGGAACTTGTGGCAAGTGTACAGACTTAGAATGCAACGAAACCGCTTGTGCGGATAAGTGTCAAGGACATCATACTTGTGAAAGCAAGTGTGAAACTTGTCAAAAATGTACAGACTTAGAATGCACCGAAACCGCTTGTACGGATAAATGCGCAGGACATCATACTTGTGAAAGCAAGTGTGAAACTTGTCAAAAATGTACAGACTTAGAATGCAACGAAGCAGTTTGCG
>ERZ808043.169-NODE-169-length-10921-cov-2.386942_pt1 | contig 10921 bp, 8 predicted proteins | sample MGYA00380194_ERZ808043 | MGnify/ENA primary metagenome ERZ808043 (study PRJEB31490, sample SAMN06133370) | cow dung metagenome | isolation source: H3 | host: cow | place: China: Chengdu | collected 2015-05 ...
CGTCGATTGACCGGCGACTACGACTTCCTTAATACGTATATCGTCAACGTGTATCCCGACACTACAGCGTGGATCAATGACTTTGATAATGCCTACAACGAGCCATACACTCGCATGTATTTCTCTCATGCCGGCTACAACGACTATCCTGTGGTGGGCGTAAGCTGGGAGCAGGCCAACGCATTCTGCGCATGGCGCACCGACTTCCTGCTCAAAGGTTTGGGCGGACAGGCTAAATACATACAGCGCTACCGTCTGCCCTCTGAGGCCGAATGGGAGTACGCAGCCCGCGGAGGCACATCTACTCCATACTTCTTTGAGGGTAATCCTAAGAAACTCAGCAACGAAGGCTTCCTCAAGAGCATTTTCAAGGCTGATACAACCGGCATCAACGGATATGCGATCTACGTGAACAACAGCGGCAACCGCTCGCAGGAGCCATCTAAGGTCAAGGCAAATCCGTTCGGTCTCAAGAACATGACAGGAAACGTCATGGAGTACTGCTCAGACTGGTATTCAGAAAATGCATATGCTGCGATCCAGGACGGCGCGACAGACCCTAAGGGCCCGTCTGAAGGTACGGAGTACGTAGTCCGCGGAGGACTCTACAACAGCGATGCCGCTGACCTTCGAAGCGCAGCGAGAAGCCACACCGAGCATGACGCATGGCTCAGGACAGACCCTCAGAATCCTAAGAGCATCTGGTGGTACTCGGATATCAAGGGCATAGGATTCCGCGTTGTATGCGAAGTCCCTGAAGGAATAGACGTAAATTAATTATAAACAAAATAAAAGACACAAGACAATGGCAAACAAGGAAATGAACAGAAGAGACTTCCTCCAGGCAACAGGTATGCTCGGAGTCGGACTCGTAGGAACTTCAGCTCTCCTTTCTTCATGCGGAAAGAAGACTGTAAACACTCCTCTCAGAGAGGCAGGCACATACTATATTCCTGAGCTTCCGGACAAGGCAGCTGCAGGCAAGGAGATCAAGGTCGGCGTAATCGGTTGCGGCGGACGTGGTTCAGGAGCAGTCGACAACGTATTCGAGGCTTCGGACAACATCAAGATCACTGCCCTTGCAGACGTATTCGCAGACCGTCTCAACGGCCTCCGCGACAAGATCAGGAACAAATACAACCAGGAGGTTCCTGAGGCAAACTGCTTCGTAGGCTTCGAGTCATACAAGCAGCTCCTCGACACTGACGTTGACTATGTTATCTTCACAGCTCCGCCAGTATTCCGTCCTGACCACTTCAAGTATGCAGTTGAGAAGAACAAGCACTGCTTCCTCGAGAAGCCTATCGCTGTAGACCCTAAGGGTTACAGAACAATCATGGCTTCCGCTAAGCAGGCTCAGGCAAAGAACCTCGTTGTAATCTGCGGTACTCAGCGTCATCACGAGCGTCCATACGTTGCAGCATTCGAGAAGATTTCTCAGGGTATGATCGGTGAGATCACAGGCGGTAACGTTTACTGGAATCAGAGCATGCTCTGGTACAGAAACCGCGAGAAGGGATGGAGCGATATGGAGTGGATGATCCGCGACTGGGTGAACTGGAAGTGGCTCTCAGGTGACCATATCGTTGAGCAGCACGTTCACAATATCGACGTATTCCTCTGGATGTCAGGACTTAAGGTCGCTAAGGCTACCAGCTTCGGAGCCCGTCATCGTCGTGTAACAGGTGACCAGTATGACATGTTCAGTACAGATTTCGAGATGGAGAATGGAGTTCACCTCCACAGCATGTGCCGCCAGATCGACGGCTGCAGCAATGCTGTAGGCGAAATCGTATACGGTACCAAGGGTTCATGGAACAGCTTCGACCATGAAATCAAGGACCTCGCCGGCAATGTGATCTGGAAATACAACGAGGAGGAGCAGAATGCTCTGTTCCAGCAGCACAATCCATATGTTCTTGAGCATGTTGACGCAATCAACCATATCCGCAAAGGCGAGGGCCTTGACGAGGCGACAGCCTGTGCAATCTCGACACTTGCCGGCGTTATGGGCCGCGAGGCTGCATATTCAGGAGCGACTGTGACTTGGGATGAAATGAGCCAGTCTGACCTTGATTATATGCCGGCTAAACTTGAAATAGGTCCTATGGATATGTCTGACTACACAGTAAAGACTCCGGGAAAAGCTAAATAATCATGGACAGAAGAGACTTCTTGAAGAGTAATATATTGGGCGCTGCCGGACTGACTCTGGCAGCATCCCCAATTGCTGCATTCACATCGTGTGCACCAAAGGCTGCAGATGTAGAGCTGAAGCTTTCGTTCCAGGAAAGGATCGCCCCAGGCGAGAACCTCAACGAAAAGTTCGACTATATGGAAAACCTCGGTATCGTTGGTTTTGAGCCGAACGGCCGCAATCTGACCGAGCGCATGAACGAGATCCAGCAGGCACTCAGAGGACGCAACATCAAGGTAAGTGCGATCTGTGCGGGATTCAAGGGATTCATCCTTGCTGAAGACCCTGCAGTGAAGGCAGAGTTCGACTCATCTATGCGCGAGATCATCGCAGCTGCCGGAGAGCTTGGTTCGACAGGTGTGATCATGGTACCGGCATTCAATGCACAGAAACCGGTAAAGCCACACACTCTCGAGACCCGCGAATATCTCTGCGAGCAGATGCACGAGCTTGGTGAGTTTGCGTTGAAGCACAACACAACAGTGATCCTCGAGCCTCTGAACCGCAAGGAAGCACACTATCTCCGTCAGGTGGCTGATGCGGCTGCAATATGCCGTGACGCTGACAGCGCAGGAGTGATGTGCATGGGAGACTTCTGGCACATGCAGGAGGAAACGTCTGACTATGCGGCATTCATCGCTGCCGGACAGTACCTCCAGCACGTTCATGTAGCCAGCCGCGGTAACCGCAAGATGCCGGGTGAAGATGGTGAACTCGACAACTATATCGACGGAATGCGCGCGCTCAAGGAAATGAAGTATGACAAATACATCAGCTTCGAGTGCGGAACCAACGGGGACCGCAATGTGACAGTTCCTGCTGCGGTAGAACTTCTCCGCTCACAGTGGAAACTCGCATAAATATGAAATCAGGCTATAAAAGAGCTTTTGCACGCTGTGTCTTGCTGTTCGGAGCAGGCACAGTGTTGCAGTTTTTATGCGGCGATGTGAACCCGACGTGGCTGAAACATCCTGTATCTCTGGTGCTCGCCATCAACTATATATACCTTCTTATAGTACTCATTGCCAAGTCCGACAAATGGCAATGGGTCAACAGGCTTACAAGTCATCATGCCTCGGTGTCTGCACTTGCGTGTATGCTGGCTGTTACTATCCTATTTGGACTTACCGGAAAATGCGGACCTTCGACATGGCCATTCTGCACCTTGCTGTTCTACTTCACCACAGTACTGGGGCTTCGTGCAATAGAAGAACTCAGGAATTGGAAGAGAAGTCCTAAAATGGCCATGATGATTCACACCACTGTCTTTGTGGTCCTGGCAGCAGCAATCTTCAGCAGTCCGGACAAGGAAAAGGCACGAGTGATGGCCCACATCGGCAAGCCTCTGCATGTAGGCATCTCTGCTCAGACCGGCAAGACCGTCATACTTCCATTCACATTGACTCTGGAGGAGTTCATAATGGAGGAATACCCGGACGGAGCACCTAAAACCTTTCTTTCCCGGGTAAAGGTGGAGAACAGAAAAGGCATGAAGGATTTTGATATAGAAGTGAATCATCCGGCCCGTGTCGGATCATGGAGAATCTATCAGGTGGGATACGACAAGACCATGGGCACAGACAGCAGCTACAGTGTTCTCGAGTGTGTAAGGGACGGATGGTATCCTGTAATCAAGACAGGGCTCTGGATAATTCTGGCCTCAGGAATCCTGATGGCTCTGACTGCCGGATATAAACGCAAAAAAGAGAATAAGATATGATAGGGTGGAATGATTTCATATGGTTTGCGATGGGCGCAGTCCTGTGCTGGATATTTGGAGCGTTTCTCGGCTGGAAGAACAGCAGGAAAGCCATTGCCGTATCATTGGCCGGAACCGCGATTTTCCTTGGCTTTATCATTGCGCTTTGGATATCTCTTGAACGACCTCCGATGCGCACCCAGGGAGAGACCAGACTCTGGTACTCCCTGTTCATATCATTGATAGGAATCCTTGTCTACAGCAGATGGAGATTCAGGTGGATTCTGAGCTTCAGCACCATGATGGCTGTCGTCTTCACGTGCATAAACATCTTTAAGCCGGAAATCCACAGCAAAAGCCTGATGCCCGCCCTGCAGAGCGTGTGGTTCGTGCCTCACGTGGCGGTCTATATGTTTGCCTATGCAATGATGGGAGCTGCAACACTGTTTGCCATCTATCTCTGGTGGCAGTCATCACGCAGAAAAATACAGGCCGACGAAATGACGGCCTGTGATACTCTTGTCAAGATCGGATGGGCATTCCTCACTCTCGGAATGGTGATGGGTTCCCTCTGGGCAAAGGAAGCCTGGGGAGATTACTGGACCTGGGATCCGAAGGAGACCTGGGCGGCAGCCACCTGGCTGGGATACCTACTGTATATGCATCTGAGGCCGCATATGAAAGACCACGACTACACTTTCGCCTTGCTGATCTTCAACTTCATCCTCCTGCAGATGTGCTGGTGGGGAATAAATTTCCTCCCCGCCGCCCAGTCCAGCGTACATGTATATTAGATCCCGGAGCGTTGCTACATAAATCCGCTCACTTTTGTAGCATCGGTACCAATTCGTCTGTTTTTACTTGCTTTATTGATAGCGTTGCTACAAGAATATTTTATTTTATGTAGCAACGCTTCATTGTATATTGCAGAACGTTGAGGTTTCTGTATATTTGAGCTGTTTTTCATTCATTTCAGAGAGAGTGTGTGAGAATTGAAGAGAAGATTTTGTGCAAAAGGAATAATGTATGAAAAAGACCTATCACCTATGCCTTTCGGCAGGAGACGAGATTATGTTTAGAGATCTCGAAGACTACAACCGTGGATTCAATTGTTTTGCCTTAGCATTGTACAAGAGCAACTCAACAGGATTGGTAGAATCATTCATGTCCAATCATTTCCATCTGATGATTCAGACTGAAGATCCAAAAGAGTTCATGTACAATATGCGGCAGCCCTACTCGAAATACTTCAACAGGAAATATTGCAGGAATGGCAGACTTGGAGAAAAGCACCATTTTCAATTGGAAATCTCGGGGCTTCATCATCATCTGGCCGCTATGAGTTACACGCTCAGAAATGCTCTGCATCATGGAATCGCTCCTATTCCCTATACTTACCCCCATTCTTCCGTAAATGCAATATTCCGAAAAGAGATGGGAAAGACTTCTGAAGAAATACTGCTTCCCCAAAAGTCCTACTATAGATATATAGGAAGACGAGCCGAATATCCGTCATCATATAAAATGAACAAGAACGGGCTTTTCCTCCGAGAGAGTGTTTTGGATTTGGCTCAAGTAGAGAACATGTTCGTAACTCCCCGCTCATTTGACTATTATATGGGAAGAAAGACCAACGAAGATTGGGAGAAAGAGCAAAGTAAAGATAACCTGCAGATTCCTCCTCTCAGATTGGAAGACATAGAGGCAGGATCCAGAATGCAAACATTGGAAACAATGATAATCAACGAAAACGGAAAAGGAAACTATAGAAAGATGTCTGACATTGACCTCTGCACAGAAATAGATCGTTTCATCCTGCCGGAATTCGAGAAAGACTCCATATATCTTCTCTCAAACCACGAGAAGAGAAAAATTGCGGAACTTCTGTATAGAAAATACCACATCAATGAAACACAGATACGACGGTGTCTGGTGTATAAATAGCGTTGCTACACATAACTACAGATTCTTGTAGCAACGGTGCGTTTATCATTGCAAAACAGGACATTAGAGAAAGCGATGCTACAAGAAAACAAAAAATCTTGTAGCATCGCTAAAGTTAAGGCCGTCAGCCGAGCTATGTCTGGGGACATCTACTGATAAGATATCCAGCGTACATGTGTATTAGAATTTGATTTCTAATACAGGGTGCTTGTCAACACCATACCACATGTTCTCGACTGTGATCTTGATGTTGTTTGTCTTGGCGCTGATTGTTGAGAATGGATCAAGCCACACTACATTGCCACCTCCGATACGGAAAGCGAAAGGAATGGAAGATGTGTTGGTGATGGTGAAGATCTGGCGGTTCTTGTAGTCCTTCATCACCGGCTCGAACTTAACGCAGGCAAGGAAGAAATCCTTAAGAAGCTGCTCGTCACCGGCTACGTTTCCGAATGCATAGGCAAGTGTTCTGCGTGCCTCCAAAGCCTCGCGCATAGCCTCAAGAGTCTTCTCCTTTGCAAATATGAGAGTCATGTTGCGGCCTACCTCAACATTGGCATAATCCATCGCTGTCGTTCCGTGGATATCAGTATTTGCCGACATGAAAAGTCCGAGTTCCTTTGCACGGTCAATGGCTCCCGGATAGAAATCCGAGCCGTTCATTATTTCGATGCCGTCAATCAGTCCCTCAGCATATGCCTTCACTTCAAACTCCGGCATATCAATGCTCTTTCTCTGCCAACCCGGATGATTGTGCTGGATAAGCGCTCCCTGAGCCTTTGCGTTACGGAATGACTGGAGAGGATCAGCATCATAAATCGCGTTGTTGTCTGTAGTGAAAAGGGCGTTATAATGGCCTATCTGCTGCGGATTACGGGTAATTTCAGTACCTGGGATTATAAGGAGACCATACTGCTCTGCTGCCTTCTGTGATAGAGTCACGGCATAATTGAGATCTACTCTGATGCCTTTCTTGTCTGCAGGCTTATTGATGATATCCCAGTTATCGATTTCCTCACCCTTCTTGGCATAATCCTGAAGATATTCCAACATCTTGGACTCCTGTCTTCTATATTCGATATGCTCTGTCACTGCCATTACATCAAGTCCGTCAACCCATGCTTCCTTGACTCTGTATTCCGGCAGAACACTTCCGTCAGAAAAGGCAGAGTGCGTGTGAAGGTCAGCCTTATAGATGTTATAGCCATTGACCTGAGGAAGTACGATTTCTGTTCTTGCTCCCCTGCTGTAACGTATTGAGTGGCGGTTGATATCCTTATTTACCGCATCCGGATAAGTCATCTGTGCAGAAGCACTGATGGCAGCAATTGTTGCCAGAGCAACTGATAAAATCTTTTTCATGATAGTGTTATTCTATGTTTATAATTTTACGCTGAGTGTCATATATATAACATGATCGTCATAGGTTCTGCGCGCATACCTGCCTTTGTGGTTGTGATAGGCCTGGCATATGTACTGCGGCATGAAATACAGGTGATCCGCCAGCTTTATGTTCACTCCGGCATACCATCTTGCCTTCTGGAACCATGCAAAACCATTGTTGACAGCACTGCCGAAGTCGCACCAATATGGCTCAAATGCAAAATGGGCGGTCACAGGAGACTTCGGTATCCTGTAATCAATCTTTGCGCGGGAACGAAGCACGGTGGAGTTTGTGCCGCCTTTGACATTCCATGTAGTCATTGCCCTCTGTCTGTAGGCGAATGTAAAATCCCCAACTTTGTGAGAAAATGTGATTTCAGGAATGAATCTCCACTGAAATCCCTTCGATCCATGGGCCGCAAAGTCCATCTGATACTGAAGCTTCATCCACGGAAGCACCTTGTACGCCACTGATGGACGCACGAAATACTGGGACATTTTGGCCACACCTTCGTGAAAGTTATGTCTGTACTCGCTGAGGATTCCCACAGTCCAATTGTTTTCCTTTCCGAAGGTCTTATGTATGGTGGTTGTACTCCAGATCATAATGGCGTCCTCCTGATTCTGCGCGGACGCAGCAGAAGACGGCAAAATCAGCAAAATAGCCGCAATCAATATATATAGCTTCTTCATCATATTCCCAGCTGCTCCTTCATGCTTCTGAGCAGGTCGAATGCCTGCAGAGGGGTCATATTGTTGAGGTCTGCCTTGTCAAGTTCGTCCTTGAGCGATGAAAGCAGAGGGTCTTCAAGCTGGAAGAACGAGAGCTGAAGAGAACCGTCACTCTCGACCCTGCCTTCACGTACGTTGTACGGCTTGATGGTATTTTTCTTAGATTGCCGATCGAGTCGGCAATGACGATCATGTATTCTTGTGTCATCCCCGACTTGATCGGGGATCCCACCATTCTCCAGCGCCGCCAAAGTCTTCTCCGCCGATTCAAGCACCTGCTTAGGCATACCGGCCATTCTGGCAACATGAAGACCGAAGCTGTGAGCCACACCGCCTTCCATCAGTTTGCGCAGGAAGATGACATTCTTGCCCACCTCCTTCACCGCAATATGGAAATTCTTTACGCGAGGATAGATTTCTTCAAGATCGTTGAGTTCATGATAATGAGTGGCGAATAGGGTCTTGGCTCCGTCACCATATTCGTGAATATATTCAACTATCGCACGTGCGATGGACATTCCGTCGTAGGTCGACGTTCCTCGGCCGATCTCATCAAGAAGCACCAGAGATCTTGAAGAAAGGTTATGAAGGATCATCGAAGTCTCCAGCATCTCCACCATGAAGGTCGACTCACCACGCGAAATGTTGTCTGAGGCGCCCACACGGGTGAATATCTTGTCACAATAACCGATTGTCGCAGATGAAGCCGGAACAAAGGAGCCTACCTGAGCCATCAGGACGATAAGGGCCGTCTGTCTCAAAAGAGCGGACTTACCGGCCATATTCGGACCTGTGAGGATAATAAGCTGCTGGTTTTCATTATCGAGATATATGTCGTTCGGAACAAACTCCTCTCCGGCCTGCATCATTGTCTCAATGACAGGATGACGACCCTGTTTAATGTCCACAACCTTGCTGTCGTTCATCTGAGGACGGCAATACCTGTTGCTTACAGCAAGCTCAGCAAAACCGGAAAGAACGTCAAGACGAGCCAGAATACGGCAATTGTTCTGAATAAGTGATATGTTTTCCTGAATCTTACGTACGAGCTCCGAGTATATCTGTGCCTCAAGCGCATATATTCTTTCTTCTGCACCGAGAATCTTCTGCTCATATTCCTTGAGCTCCTCTGTAATATATCTCTCGGCATTGACCAGAGTCTGCTTTCTTATCCATTCCTCCGGAACGGAATCCTTATGAGTATTGCGGACTTCGAGATAATATCCGAATACATTGTTGAAGCCTATCTTGAGGGATGATATTCCTGTACGCTCGATTTCTCTCTGCTGAACTTCAAGGAGATAATCCTTTCCATGGCGCGCTATCTTTCTGAGCTCATCAAGTTCCTCGTTGACGCCGGGAGCAATCACATCACCTTTGCCGAGTGCCGCCGCTGTTTCGGGATGCATGGTGCGTCCGAGATAATCAAGAAGCTCTGCGCAATCACCCATTCGGGAAATCATATCATCAAGCGCCACAATACCCTGTCTTCTGCAGAGATCAGTAATAGGTTTGGTCTGACCGAGTCCTCTGCGAAGCTGCATGACCTCACGTGGGACAATCTTGCCCGCTGCTGCTCTGGAGATGATTCTCTCGAGATCTCCGATGTCTCCTATCATTGCCTGGAGGCGCGCGAGATCATCCTGAGAATCAACAAAACACTGCACTACAGAATATCTGTCTTCCAGCTCCTGAAGATCCATGACCGGCATCGCAAGCCAGTTGCGCAGCATTCTTGCACCCATAGGTGAAGAGCACTTGTCCATCACCTCGATAAGCGATGTACCTTCCTTGCCTGCTGTGGAAGCAAAGATTTCAAGATTACGGAAGGTAAAGCGGTCCATCCACACAAATGAACCTTCATCGATTCGCGAGATCGAACATATGTTCGATATTTCGGTGTGATGAGTCTGGTCCAGATAGACCAGAAGAGCTCCTGCAGAAGTGATTCCCAGAGGGAAGCTGTCGATTGCGAATCCCTTGAGCGAGTCGACTCTCAGCTGCCTCTTGAGCCTTTCCACTGAGCTTTCGTACACAAACGCCCACTCTTCGAGTGTGGAGATGTAGAAGCTGTCTCCATAACGTTCGCGCACTCCTTTTTCGTAACCCCTCGGAACAAGGAGTTCCTTTGGTGAAAATGAGCTGAGGAGGGTTCCTATATAGTCAAGCGAACCTTCCGCCACCTGGAATGTTCCTGTAGACACATCAAGGAAAGCTGCTCCGCATTTGTCCTTATGGAAGCACAGCCCGGCTATATAGTTGTGTTCCTTCTGCTCAAGAAGCTGCTCGTTGAATGCAATACCCGGGGTTACAAGTTCCGTCACGCCTCTCTTGACGATATTCTTTGTGAGTTTAGGGTCTTCAAGCTGGTCACAGACAGCAACTTTATAGCCTGAACGTACAAGCTTGGGAAGATAGGTTTCAAGGGAATGATGAGGGAATCCCGCCATAGGGATTGCGCCAGGAGTTGCACTGGAACGCTTTGTGAGGACGATTCCCAGAACCTTGCTGGCTATAAGGGCATCGTCTCCGTATGTTTCGTAAAAATCGCCGCACCTGAACAGAAGCACAGCCTCAGGGTGTTCCGCCTTGAAGGCGAAATACTGCTTCATCATCGGGGTCTCGGTCGGTTTCTTTTCTGCCATTTCAATCTGCTTTTACATGCATACGCACACCCGCGCGCGTATCCTGCAAATTTATCAAAATCCGACGATTTGCGAAAATTTAATTTAGATTGCCGGTCGCATCCGGCAATGTCGGGCATGGCATGTGGGGACCTAGTGCAAAAACATAGGGAAAGTGCTCGTGGTCTCCTCTTTTTTCGGGGGACCTAGTGCAGTTTTGGGGGCAAAATGCACTAGGTCTCTTTGCTATAAGCGGATCAGTGCAGCACCAAGCGAGAGAAGGAGCAACAGAATGAGGATAATGGAACTTGCGCGGGAGATATTCTCGCCAAGCTGATATGA
>ERZ808043.172-NODE-172-length-10873-cov-4.058818_pt1 | contig 10873 bp, 10 predicted proteins | sample MGYA00380194_ERZ808043 | MGnify/ENA primary metagenome ERZ808043 (study PRJEB31490, sample SAMN06133370) | cow dung metagenome | isolation source: H3 | host: cow | place: China: Chengdu | collected 2015-05 ...
ATTATACAGACGGCAAAAAATACCGAACATATATTGTTGTTGGTTGGGATGAAAATAATGAGCCCGTTGTCACCTCGGATTCTTATATAGAAATAATGGATTGGGAATTGATAAACGACAAGGAATTTTACTATCAGGTTGTTTATCCTCCGAGAGTGCCGTTTGATGATTATGCCTTGGTGAGATTAGCACCTATGGACAAGACCTTGTATGACCTTACAGAAAAATATGTAGCCCCTATCGGCTATTTAAGTAACAATATGTTTGTCAGCGAGTGGAACTATAATGATTATGGTCATTTGTCTTTTAACGATTTACTTGAGTTCTTTTATCGAGTACGAAATGACGATTTTTTCTACGAGGATAATTTTGAAACCGTAAGAGAACCATATTTCCATACATACATTCCTGCCGAACTATTTGAAGAAACTGTATTGCCATACTTTGATATATCTTTGCAGGAGTTCAGAAAAAGGAGTCTGTATGATAGCGAAAAAAATGTTTATCCGTGGCAAGAGGTTTGCGGTGAAAATGCGAGAATCTATCCGTCAGTAGAGCCGGAGGTAGTAAAGTATCAAGAAAACAATGACGGTACTTTTACGCTGACAATAAATGTACGGTGTAACGATTACAAAACAGATCGCTTGTTTACACACGAGGTAGTCATACGACCGTTAAATGACGGCGGTTATCAATATTTAAGTAATAAAATCACATATAAAAGTGAACACGAACTACCTCCGAATTATCCAAGGCTACCACCGCAGCGTGAGAAAATCACCGAAGAATAAAAAACAAACAGAGGAACTAATCCTCTGTTTGTGACTTGGCATTGTATAGCCCTTTTATTGTTGCATCAATATTTTTTTGTAAAAGAAGTATAACTACTCACGACTTTATCGGAAATATAATGCTATTATCGTAAATATTTTTTGATATTCAAACTACTATCGTTAGCACTTCGGTGTCGCCTTGTGTATTCTTTCACACCTTCCATTTATACTAATACTATCAGCATTAGTTGTTACGACTTTAGTGTGATTGGAGGTGGAATGTGTGCAAAACGAAAAGAGCGTTGAACAGATAATCGGCAAACGTATTCAAAAGATTAGACGAGCTAAAGGATATACTCAGCAGCAGTTCGCTGAAATGATCGGTTTATCTACTAACTATTTATCGGATATTGAGAGAGGAAAAAGCTCTGCTCGGTTGGATAAGTTAGTTGCTATCATAAATGCTTTGGAATGTTCAGCAGATGATGTGTTCTCTGATGTAATCAAATTTGGCTATAAAATCAAGAGTTCACGCTTGTCAGAACGTCTTGAAGCATTACCGCCGGAGGAACGAGAAAAGGCTTTCGCCATACTTGATGCCTTTATTAGCAAGGCAAAATAAATGAATTTATAGAGTCTGCGGTTCAGCCGCAGGCTCTTTTTTGTATTTTCCTTTATTTTTTCACAATTATATGCTATACTAATGATATTATCGTGAGTATATCGCTAATATCGTTATTATAGGGGTGGTTGTGTGAAAGAGAAAACTTGTTGTTTTACGGGACACAGAGATATACCTTCAGGAGCTTATCAGCATATTTTCAATAAAACCGAAGAAACAGTTGAGAGCCTAATCAAGAAGGGATATTTATACTTTGGAGCAGGTGGAGCATTAGGCTTTGATACCATTGCAGCATTCAGCGTTTTGAAGTTAAAAGAACGGTATCCTGATATTCGCCTGATTCTTGTGTTGCCTTGCTATTCTCAAACAAGAGGTTGGTCGAGCGAAGATGTGAAGATCTACGAGAACATAAAGGAGCAGGCTGATAAGGTAGTTTACACATCGGAAGAATACACGAGAGGTTGTATGCACAAGCGCAACCGTCATCTTGTTGATAACAGTTCGGCTTGCATAGCATATCTTACCGAAGATAAAGGCGGTACAGCATACACGGTTGACTATGCTCAGAAACACGGCTTAGTTGTTTATAATATAGCAGACTACTTGTAATCTGTAATGGGAGGAATATGATGAAAAAGAAACTAACAATTTCACTAATAGCGGTATTTCTGATTTTGGGTGTTATATTTGCTATTGGAGCTTTGGCAAGCGAAAGCGAAGATAACCCAAGAGATATGATAAATAAATTTGAAGCCGCAGTAAAAGAAGTGCTTGGCGATGATTATAAAAAGCAAACGGAAACGGTTGTTGCAGGCACTATTAAGTATGGCGACAAAGAAGGTAATGAAATCAACTATCACATTTTGAAAACCACATACTTTGAAGCAGATCCTTCAGAAGTTACGGGACTAAACGTGGATGCTCTCGGCGTGTTGTTCAATCCTGATAGTGCGAATAGTTGCAAAGAAATGAAAATTAAAGATTGGGATGCGGCACTCTATGAGTTCGATGAACTTTCATATCTCTGTTGGACTGATACACCGGAAGCAAGTTATGTCTTGGAATATAATCCTGATGTAGTACCGGATGAGGAAATTATTAAAATGGCTGAAAGTGCTGAAGTCCCTGAAGATAAATAATGCTTTAGAGAGTTGCTTTCAGCGACTCTCTTTTGTTTTCCTATAAAAATGTCGGTATTTCGCACTTTTTTGTGAAGTTACGCAAGTTGTGTTGTTTTTTCGCCGCCTTTATGCTATAATATATTCTGTAACTATATAACCTCGCTCATAGGCAGAAAGGAAACGTAATTATGGCAGTATCATATAAGAAGTTATGGCATTTGCTGATCGACAAGAATATGAAGAAAAAAGACCTTCAGGAGTCAGCAAAACTAACACAACACGCTATGAGAAAATTGAGCAAAGATGAAGCGGTAACGACTGATACCCTTGCAAAGATTTGTCGCTGCCTTGACTGCTCAGTTGATGAGATAATGGAAGTTTTGCCTGAAAATCAGGAGTAAGTCCGTTTTATGGGACACTTCTTTTGTTAGGATTAAACTGTATCATAATAACTACTTACTCTTGGAGGTAAATAAAATGGCAAAAGCTGCTGCTAAACCTAAGAAAGAAATAACGATGGAAGAAGCACTTTGGAAGTCTGCTGATAAACTTCGTGGCTCTGTTGAGCCTGCTGAGTACAAGCACGTTGTTCTGAGTCTTTTCTTCCTTAAATTTGCAAGTGATAAATTTGAAGCACAAAGAAAAGCTATCGCTGAAAAGTTTGGTAAGAAGTTTATCGACAATGTTGCTTTCTACACAAAGGACAATGTTTTCTTTCTTCCTGAAGAAAGTCGTTGGTCTTATATCATTGAACACGCTAAGCAAGATGATATTGCTTTGAAAATAGATACTGCTCTATATAACATCGAAAAGGCAAACCCCGCCCTGAAGGGTGCGTTGCCTGACAACTATTATTCAAGATTACATATTGATACTGCAAAACTTGCTTCTTTGCTTGATGAGATTAACCGTATCAATACTGACGATGCAGAGAACGACATTATCGGTCGTGTGTATGAATATTTCTTGAGCAAGTTTGCACTTGCCGAAGGTAAAGGTAAAGGCGAGTTCTATACTCCGAAGTGTATCGTTAATCTGATTGCCGAAATGCTTGAACCGTATGACGGAACTCTTTACGATCCGTGTTGTGGTTCCGGTGGTATGTTTGTTCAGTCTATGAAGTTCGTTGAAGCTCATAGTGGCAACAAAAAGAAAGTTTCTATCTACGGTCAGGAATACACTAATACCACTTTCAAGCTTGCAAAGATGAACTTGGCAATTCGTGGTATCGCCGCAAATCTCGGTGAAATGGCTGCCAATACTTTCTCTAACGACCAACACAAAGACCTGAAAGCAGATTACATTATGGCTAACCCGCCTTTCAATCAGAAGGAATGGAGAGCCGACAATGAACTGATTGATGATCCACGTTGGAACGGTTACGAAGTGCCGCCCACAAGCAACGCTAACTATGGTTGGATATTGAATATCGTATCTAAACTCTCTCAGAACGGAGTTGCAGGCTTCTTGCTTGCTAACGGCGCTTTGTCCGATGATGGAACAGAGTTGAAGATTAGAGAGCAACTTATTAGAAATAATCTCGTAGAAGCAATTATAATTCTTCCGAGAAGCCTTTTCTATACAACCGATATTAGCGTTACCCTTTGGATTCTCAATAAGAATAAAAAGGCTCGTGTAGTTGAGCAAAACGGGCAACTCAAACGCTACCGTAATCGAGAGAAAGAAATCCTCTTTATGGATCTTCGTCAGATGGGCAGTCCTTACGAAAAGAAGTATGTAGAGCTGACCGAAGAAGATAGAGCGAAAGTAACTTCTGTATATCACGCTTGGCAGCAAGAAGGATATGAAGAAACTTATCAAGATATACCGGAGTTCTGCTATGCTGCATCTTTTGAAGAAGTGGAGCAGAAAGGCTTTACTCTTGTGCCGAGCCGTTACATTGAGTTTGTCAACAGAGATGAGAATATCGACTTTGATACTAAGATGAAAACGCTGCAAGGAGAACTGAAAGAACTTCTTGTTGCAGAAGAAAAGTCAAAAGCCGACCTTCTTGCAGTCTTTAAGGAGTTGGGTTATGAAATCAAATTATAAAAAACTCGGTAAATACATTCGGCAAGTTGACATTCGCAATACTGAAGGCAAAACAGATAATTTGCTCGGTGTTTCTGTGGCAAAACAATTTATCCCTTCGATAGCAAATACAGTTGGCACAGATTTTACTAAATATAAGGTCGTAAAGAAAGGACAGTTTACATACATTCCTGACACTTCAAGACGTGGCGACAAAATTGGTATTGCACTTCTTGAAGATTATGATGAAGGACTTGTAAGTAATGTCTATACAGTATTCGAGGTCATAGATGAAAAAGAGTTGATCCCACAATACTTAATGCTTTGGTTTAGCAGACCTGAGTTTGACCGTTTTGCTCGTTTTAAGTCACACGGAAGTGTTCGTGAAGTAATGGATTGGGATGAAATGTGTAATGTAGAATTACCAATACCTACATACGAAGAACAGAAGCAAATCGTGGATAGCTATAACGCAATCAAAACACGAATTGCTATAAAGAAGCAGATAAATGATAATTTAGCGGCTTAATAAGGCTAAATAATTGGTTTGCAAAGCCATTAAGGAAAGGATTTCCATCTTATTTTGTTTAATTGTATTGAATAATGGCTCTATATGTTCTGCGAAACGACACATTGAAGCTTTATTCGGAACGGTAATCAATCGCTTTTTGAAGTCAGGAACTGTGATTTGTTGTTGCGAAGTTCCCGTGCTTTGCAAGTCAATATCAGCTAATGCAAAATATAAATACTTGGCAGTTACATAATCGGTATTAGGTATTACAGAAATAAGTCTGACAATGGGAACATAGGGTTCGTCTCTCAGAAAAACATATCCGACTGTTCCTCTTGCCGATACCGTAACGCTTTCATCGAAGATTTTTGCTTTATCGGTATATCCATAAAGACCTTCTTTATCTATACCGTTTGAGAAAATAGGAACTTGGCAAATATCAGTTGGAAAATCGCTATATACTGTTGGTCTATCGCCACCCGCACTTAATTCAGCTACACTTCCAAGTTCTGTAATTTGCCAATCATTAGGAAGATTAGCTAAATCGACATCTTCGATAAACATTTTCTTATAAATTGCACGAGCAGTCGCTTCTAAATTATCATTTATCGAACAGAAAGGAGAAAAACAATGGGCAATTATACTGTTGATGAACACTACATATCCCAATTTATCATTAGAAATTTTACTGATGTAAATGGAAAAGTACGAGTGATCAACAAGAGTAAAGAACCGATAGAACCTTACAGTTCGTTGCCTTCAAGTTTGTTTTACTCCTGCAATCTTTATGAAACTAAAAACAATGACGGAACTTACTTTGATAGAAACGCCATTGAAAAAGACTTTGCTGATTTTGAGGGGATGCTATCTACAGAGTTACCCCAAATTATCAAGCGAGCAGATGAAAAGCAAAAGTTAAGTCGCTATCAGATTAAATGCTTGGCGGATCTCGTGGCTTTTCAATTAGTTCGCCTACCTTTTATCCGAGATTTCTTTTATGACTCAAATAGTAATATTGCGGATAGTACAGAAAGAAATTTACAAACCAATGCGATGTATCGAATTGTGATAGATTCTCCGGAAAGTGGATTTAATTATTTGAATAATAACGATTTTACGCTTTCGGAGGATGCAAAAAACAATATCCGTGAAACCAAAGCAAATACAACTGTATATGATTTTATAAATAGCGAGTGTAATGTCTATTTAATTAAAGCAGAATCAGATGCGTTTTGTATTGGGGATTTTCCTGTGCTTATTGATGAATTTACAAATGCAAAGTATGTATATCCCGTATCGCCGCATTTTGCAATAGTCTGTTCTCTGACAGAACCTAACGATGTAGAAGAATACGATACTATTCGATATGTGAAAAAGGATATGGTTTCGTTAATCAATCAAAGAATAATCGAAAAAGCTGAACGGTTTATCGCTTTTTGTTATAAAGATGAAGCGTATATGGTAGGCGAAGTCCAAAAAGCATTGAGAGGAATGAAGTGAAATATGACGAACTTTAATGAACACGCATTAGAAATGTCAATAATGCAGTTATTCAAAGAGCAAGGTTACACTTACATAAGTGGCGACCAAATTCACAGAGAACGAACAGAGGTACTACTTGCTGATGATCTCAAGCAATACCTCTACTCTCGTTATGCCAAAGATGGCATTACACCGAGCGAGGTTGAGAGTATAGTCCTTATGATCCGCAACACTTCCGGCACTCTGTATGAAGCTAATAAGGCCATCTACAAAATGCTTTGTGACGGCTTTATCTTCAACCGTGAAGATAGAACTCAAAAGGATATTTTTATTGAACTGATTGACTTTGAAAACCCTGAAAACAACATTTTCAAAGCAGTAAATCAATTTGAAATCGTAGGTATGAATAATCAAATGCGAATCCCTGACGGAATCGTATTTGTTAATGGTATTCCCGTTGTAGTGCTTGAGTTCAAAAGTGCTATTAAAGAAAACACTACCATTATGGATGCCTATACTCAGCTTACTGTTCGTTATCGTCGTGACATTCCTGAAATCTTCAAATACAATGCTTTTGTCGTAATTAGTGACGGAGCAAACAACAAATACGGCTCTTTATTTAGTCCGTATGACTTTTTCTATGCGTGGAGAAAAGTCGAAGCAAATGATGTAGAACTTGACGGTATCAATTCCCTTGTAACAATGTTGCAAGGACTTTTCCGAAAAGACCGTCTGCTTGCAGTAATCAAGGACTTTATCTATTTCCCCGATGCTTCTGATAAAGACCTAAAAATCGTGTGCCGTTATCCTCAGTTCTTTGCTGCAAACAAACTCTACGAAAATATTAAGGCACACTTACGCCCCGAAGGTGACGGCAAGGGCGGTACATATTTCGGAGCAACGGGTTGTGGTAAGAGTTACACTATGATGTTCCTTACCCGTATGTTGATGAAAAGTAAGTTTTTCCGTTCTCCGACAATTTTGATTATTACAGACAGAACAGACCTTGATGACCAATTATCAAAGCAGTTTGTCGGCTCAAAAAGATATATCGGTGATGAAACTGTCGTAAGTATCGACTCTCGTGAAAAACTCCGTCAGGAGCTTCAGGGCAGAACAAGCGGCGGTGTCTATATGACTACTATTCAGAAATTCACCGAAGATCTGCAAATGCTTACTGATAGAACCAACGTTATTTGTATTTCTGATGAAGCTCACCGTAGCCAAATCAACCTTGACCAAAAGGTAAAGATTACAGATACGGGTGTAGAACGCACATACGGTTTTGCAAAGTATTTGCACGATTCACTACCTAATGCAACTTATGTAGGTTTTACCGGAACTCCGGTGGATGCAACTATCGAAGTCTTTGGTGGCGTTGTAGATGCCTATACAATGACCGAAGCAGTTCGTGATGGCATTACTGTAAATCTTGTTTATGACGGGCGTGCGGCTCGTGTAACGCTCGATCAGGATAAGATTAGACAGATTGAGGACTATTATGCTCAATGCGAGCAAGAAGGAGCTAACGAACACCAAATCGAAGAAAGTAAAAAAGCCGTTGCCAATATGGAAGTAATAATCGGTGATCCTGACCGCCTTCGAGCCGTAGCACAAGATTTTATAGACCACTATGAAAATCGTGTAGCGGAGGGTGCAACCGTTGCAGGTAAGGCTATGTTCGTTTGTGCCAACCGTAACATTGCCTATGACCTTTATAAAATTATCGTTGAACTTCGCCCCGAATGGGCAATAAAGAAGATATGTGCTGACGGCGCCGAACTCAGTGAAAAGGACAAAAAAGAGTTAAAGCCTATCGAGAAAATCCGTATGGTTATGACTCGCAACAAAGATGATGAGCCTGCACTTTATGAAATGCTCGGCACAAAAGAAGATAGAAAAGAGCTTGACCGTCAGTTTAAGAATATCAAGTCAAACTTCAAAATCGCTATTGTAGTTGATATGTGGCTCACGGGATTTGACGTTCCTTCACTTGATACTATTTACATTGACAAGCCTATTCAGCAGCATACTCTCATTCAGACGATTTCCCGTGTAAACCGTGTTTATGAGGGCAAAGACAAGGGTTTAATTGTCGATTATATCGGCATTAAAAAGAATATGAACTTGGCACTTAAGAAGTACACCAACTTTGAAACTGATGAATTTGAAGGTGTTGAACAGTCTATCACTATCGTTAAAGATCAGTTGGAAGTTCTTGGTCAGATGTTCCACAACTTCAACAGCAAAGACTTCTTTGAAGGCTCTCCGGTGGAACAACTCGCTTGCCTAAATAGAGCAGTTGAGTATGTTCAGCTCACAGAAGAACTTGAAAGAAGATTTATGGCTGCCGTCAAAAGAATGAAGCAGGCGTTTAATCTTTGTAGTTCAAGCGAAAAATTTACGGATGATGATAAAGACCATATTGCCTTTTATTGTGCGGTTCGTTCCATTCTCTTTAAGCTGACTAAGGGTGATGCACCCGATATTGCACAGATGAACGCAAGAGTCCGAGAACTCTTGGAGGGTGCAATTCAATCGGATGGTATTGAGGAACTATTTGAAACCGGAAAGCATATATCTGTTGATATATTTAGCGATGAATATATGGATAAGATCAATGCTATTCAGCTTCCAAATACCAAAATTAAAATTTTGCAAAGGCTTTTATCTCAAGCCATTGAGGAATACAAAAAAGTCAACCGTATTATGAGTTTGGAATTTGCCGAGCGTATGAAGCGTGTTGTCGATGAGTACAATAATCGCCGTAAAGATGAAGCGTTTGCAAACGAAGTTCTTGATGACGTTGCCGAGCAGCTTGCTCAGCTCTTGGAAGAACTCAAGAAAGAAAAAGACTCATTCAAAGATATGGGAATTGACTACGAAGAAAAAGCCTTCTATGACATTCTCAACGTTGTAGCACGAAAGTATGAGTTTGAGTATCCCGATGATAAGATGATTGAACTGTCAAAGCGTATCAAACTTATTGTAGACGATAAATCTCGCTATACCGATTGGTCTACTCGTGATGACATTAAGGCGAACCTTCAGGTTGACCTCATTCTCTTGCTTGATGAGTTTGACTATCCACCCGTAACCATTGATGATGTTTACAAGGAAGTCTTGGAGCAGGCTGAAAACTTCAAGAAGTACGCTTAATATAGTATTATAAGGTGGTGAGCTTTATGGATCAGAAAACAAATTTAAGGCATTTACATATTCTGCAATATTTGTATGAACGAACTGACGATGAACATCCTGCGTCAACAGCAGATATTACAGAATATCTTGCGGAAAAAGGTATTGCAGTTCACCGCCAAACCATAGCAAGTGATGTGGAACTTCTCATAAACTTTGGCTTCGACATTATTACCGTAAGGAGCAGACAGAACCAATATTTTTACGGCGCTCGTCAATTTGAATTGGCAGAGCTAAAAATGATGGTTGATGCAATTCAGGCGGCAAGGTTCGTGACAAATAAGAAAAGTGAAGTTCTCACAAATAAGCTGATGCAGCTCACAAGCAGTCACCACGCTTCAAAACTGAATAGACAGTTGTTTGTTGCCGGACGAGTAAAGGCAACAAATGAGAGTGTTTTATATACGGTAGATTTGCTTTATGAAGCTATTAACGAAAACAAGCGGATACAGTTCAAATACTACGAGTACACTTCCGATAAGAAGAAAATATTAAAACACAAAGGCTATCTATATGAGTTTAGTCCTTATGATCTTGCTTGGTATAATGACAGTTATTATGTGTTTGGATATTCAGAAAAGCACAGTAAGGTTATTAAGTTCCGTGTGGATCGAATTTATAAGCCGAGCATTATAGACACAGAAGCACGAATGAAGCCTGAAGATTATGACCTTCCTACATATATTCGCCGCACGTTTTCTATGTATGACGATGACATCTTTACTGTTGAACTCAAATGCGAAAACAGTCTGATGAACGCTGTGATAGATAACTTCGGAGAGAATGTAGTTGTAAGACCTGCTGATTGCGGTCACTTTATTGCAACCGTTGAAGTATCCGCAAACCCACCCTTCTATGCTTGGGTATTCACCTTCGGCGGGAAAATCAAAATTCTTTCACCTAAGAGCGTGGTCGATGAGTTCAAGACTCATCTTAAAGAAACACTTAACAATCAATAACGACCTTTCAATGATAAATGTTTATGATTGCGACGAAAAATTATCATAAACTACAAAGAAGAAATAAATGTGCTATAATATAAACAGTTAGACAAATAAGAATTTGACGGAGAGATAGTATGGCTATTATTAAAAACGAAATACCGATTTTGGAGTTTGATACAGAGCAGACAGCA
>ERZ808043.173-NODE-173-length-10861-cov-3.226539_pt1 | contig 10861 bp, 11 predicted proteins | sample MGYA00380194_ERZ808043 | MGnify/ENA primary metagenome ERZ808043 (study PRJEB31490, sample SAMN06133370) | cow dung metagenome | isolation source: H3 | host: cow | place: China: Chengdu | collected 2015-05 ...
AGCATGGGGTCTTCGTTGATGAATGGCACGAGCTGTGGGTGGGCGAAGCCATAGTCGTGGATAGCCGTCCAATACTGTGGGAAAGCCGCCTTCAACGCCTGCGTTGCCGCCAACGAATAGGGAGTATTGATGTAGTAGCAACGACCACCATGATAGATGCGTCGTATCACTTTGCCATCGTGCGGCATGGGTTCGTATGTGTGTCCTTGTTTCAGTATCATGATAATTGCTCCTCAATGAAATAAGATTCAACGATACTTGCACTCCTGCGAACTCCAAGTGGATGAGGTTAGGGCAGTCTATTATGAAGTTCTCATAACCTGTCCATTCTCCTGCCCATTGTACAATGTTACCGAATACAACCTCTTGCAATCCTTGCATATTGCCAATCATTGCATAATCAGCAGAACCTCCATTGCGGCTATAATGATACACCGATGATAGTTTGGGCATAAGTAGTTTGACCACATTTGGGCAGTTATATATGATGCCATTCGTACTATCTGCGGTGGGCTTTCCGTATGATTCAAGAATTGGAAACTCTACTTGTTGCAGATTGCTCTTGCCACTAATCATCTTGCCATTGCCTTTGATAGTCTTGCAACCCATTACAAGGTTGGTCACATTAGGGAATGTAGTCAGCATTGTGTTGCACTTGCCATCTGCATAGTCCCACCCTTCGTTGTCGTCTTTGAGTTCGGTGACGGAGTTGATGGCATCCGAGCACAACAAACGCACCAAGCTCGTGCCGTCCTGTATGCCGTCGGAGGGTGTGCCATCAGCCAGCAGCGACCACACACCATTGCTTATCTTCCTCGGCAGCAGCGCATCCACGCCTTGCGACAAAGTGGCGAGCGATTCGTGTGACGGCAGAGCCAACGGATACACCGAAGCACGAGCATGCAAGCCAGCGAAGATGCTTTCTGCCACTTGTGCCGTCCACTCCAATGTCGCCAAGGCAGACGCATCGCCTTGCTGCGCCTTGCCCATGAGCACCGACAGCGTCTTGCGCAATGGCACATCGACCACGGCGGGCAGTTCGTCTATGGCTGTGTTGGGTGCAGGCGGCAGCGTCAGGCGGTCGGTCAAGCCGAGGCGAGCCAAAGCAGCGTTCAATCGCTCGGCATAGTCATGCGCCGCAAGCGACTGCGAGGGTGTCAAGTCCAACGCCGCTGCCGCTAATGTTTCGGGTTTTGTTCGTTCGAGGTTCATGTCGTTTGTGGATTAAGGAGCAAGGAATCTCGCGTTCGGCAGACTCCTTGCTCGTGGTTCTTACAATTCGGTGTTGTCGTCATCTCCGCTGTCGGGCGTTTCCGACTCCTCCACCGCAGACGACTTGCTCACGCGCTTGAGTTCGACATTTTTGCCGAAAGCCGTCACGAACTTCGTGCCGAAATCGATATCCAAGCCGGCGGTGAGGTCGGAGGTCTTGAGGTCTGCTGCTACCAACTCGCGATTGACATCAATCTTCGCCGCTGCCTCGGTGTCGCCTGCGGCAGTGAGTTCGGCCTTGCGAGCGACCAACTTATCGTGCAACTGCGCCTGTGTCAGCGAACCCTTGATGGTTGGCTTGACGGTCATTCCGTCTGGCGAAACCTTGACCTTCGTGCCAAGTGCCACGAGCAGTGGGAGTTTCTTGGCGAGTTGCGTCATCACGGCTGCGACATCGGCTGCGCCTACGGTTGAGTCTTGTGCGAGGTAATCGCAGAAAGCATCGAAGGACATCTCTTGTAGATTGACGATGCGTGCTGATGCGACTTTTTGTTTGGTAATTGAGTTTTCTCTTGCTTGGATTTGTACCTGTAGCATAGTCTTGTGTTGGGGTAATCGGTTATTTTGCCCGCTTTAGCCGACTGATTGCCCCTATTTAATCGGCTAAATGGTTTGAGCGATATGCTCTTGTGGGGAACGCCCCACGGCGATGTTATTCCTTGTCGGTGCGGTCAGCGACCGAGGCGATGTTATGGTTTGTCGGTTAGTTCGATGGTGAAGGTGCCTTCGGTGTTGGCGTTGGGGTAGAAGGTGGCATTGACTACATCTAACATTCCCGCTTCGCCTTGGTGTTGGCAAGGAACGCAATGCTCCATCACTTCTCCTTCTTGGCTCGTATGCTTGTAATACTCAAAGCATCCATTCATCGTTGCCGTTGGTGTTGTGTTGGCAGGGTTGATTGTGAATAGATACATTGGGTAGTTTATCACAAAGCCGTCTTTATGACCCGCTGACCTTCCTTTGTTTACTCCGTCAAAGGTCACATATCCGTTTTCTATCTTCAATGTGTGCCATGCCGTAGAGGTAATCGGTGCGAGGTTGTCTACCTGTTGGTCGCCATTATGAGCCCAACGAACCGATATGCCAGTTGAGTAGTATGTGAGTGACATATTGATTGGTGTGTACGATGACTGACCAAACACACCCCATGCACGATATGAACCGCCTACATTGTACTTGAACTTCATTTCGTAGGTGTCGCTCATTCTGCCGACATTGCGCAGTTTGACATACGCCTTTCCATCTCCGACGAGCCATCGTGTTTTCCCTACCTCGACGAGTGAGCAGATGAGCATGTGGTCTTCGTTGATGAATGGCACGAGCTGTGGGTGGGCGTAGCCATAGTCGTGGATAGCCGTCCAATACTGTGGGAAAGCCGCCTTCAACGCCTGCGTTGCCTCAGGTGAATAGGGGCTTGCGATGTAGTAGCAACGACCACCACGATAGATGCGTCGTATCACTTTGCCATCGTGCGGCATGGCGCGGTATGTGTGTCCTTGTTTCAGTATCATAGTTGCTCCTCAATGAAATACACCTTGGTTGTGTCGTTCTTCTGCTCGTCGGTGAGCGCATCGTACTCTGCTTGAGTAAGATAAACTGCTCCTGCATATCGTGCTTCTCGCTCGTCCCACAATCCTTTTATCTTATTGGTAGTCCAAGTCTGCAATGTTCGCCACAATTTATTTGTAAGTATTTTTGCCATAGTCTTATCCGTTAAATATAGTATTCCAAATATCTTCCGCTTGTGAGATTAGTTCTTCTTCGGTCATTGGTTCATATTCAGGTAGAGCATCGGGTAAACCAAAAAACTTTTCTAGTGCCTGTGAACCGCCACCTCCTCCGCCAGAATTTTCGATTGCCTCTTTGACTTCCTCAAGGTTATCTCCGTAGTCGCACTTGATAGTGAGCAAGTCGGTAGAGTTAAGCGCACAAACGGATGTAGGCACTTCGACTAATGTGCCGCCGTCTCCTTGTACAAGTGATACATTATCTTTTGTAGCAGTAGAGCATATGAGTTTCTTTTGCGTTTCGTTAAAGATAAGTCGCAAGTCCTCAATGCTTGTTTGTCTTGGCAGCAATATCCTCTGCCCCTTAATGGTATAATCTTTAATTCTATATTCCATATTATAGTGCTGCGTAGGTTAGTTGTTTGACTTCTGCTAGTTCTTTTCGTAGTGCGGAGTTATCAGCCTCAAGTATCTGCACTTTCTCTTGTGCTGCGACAAGGCTCGCTTGTTGCTCTGCGTTCTCGGTTTGTAGGTTAGTTATCTGTGCCTTCAACTGATTGATAGTTGCTGCCGTATTACTCTCGTTCTCAGTTATTCGTGAGTTAGCATCTGCAATCTCAATCTCTAATCGTGCAGATACCTCTTTCTGTTGGTTATCTGCATTGACTACATAATCATTAAGAGAGCTTAAGTCCTTTGTAGCAGCCTTATCATTCAGTTTCTCATCGGTCTCCATCTTGTTGTAGAAGATAGACAAGTCCACATCGTTATTACCAAGATACACCCACTCTCCATTGTAGTAGATATACTCCTCAGTAGTCGTTCCTTTGCGTAATAGGTAGATAGAATAGATGTCTATCTCTTCTGTAGGCAATGCTTCTACCACCTTAAACGCTCCACGTTGCTGCAACTTGTGAACAAGCGCGTGTTCCTCAAGAAAAACACGGAACAACTCCTGAGGGAAAGGTTGTTGACCAGTTATACTGGTCATATACCTCTCCTCAAAAGATGTTATTGTGTCATAGATATGGGATTTGATGTCTGTATTGGCATCATTTACCCACTCTGCAAACAACTCTCGTAGTTTTTCGTAGAAATATTTTCTTTCTTCTCTATTCACGCTGCAAAAATACTACATTAAACGCATATACAACATTGGTTTAATACAAAATCTTACATTAAAGCTTGATTTATTAACTCCATTGCACGTGGATTTGGTTGTCCACCTTCTGTTTCCGCCAAAATCTGCTGTGCTTGGTCTGCTCCAGCCTGCAAAACATCGCCTTCTGTCGCTCCTGCTTCCTGCATTTGCGCTCCAATTGCTTGACCTTGCATCATTGCTGCTTGTGCCTGCAACTGTTCCTTCTGCAACTCTTCTTTTCTGCGCTTAATAATGCTCAAGAGTTTCTCTCCGTTAGGCATAGCACCTGTTTGAAGCACCGTCTCGAAGTCTATCAAGCCCATCTCCATAGCCTTAATAACAATCTGGTTAGCCTGCATACGATATACAGCCGTATTGTTATTCTCACTCAAGTTTACATACACATCTGCTGATGCTGCCAACTCTGGATTCCAATAATGTGCTTCTTTGCTGTATTCATTGCCAGCCAATGCGATAAAGAATGGTGCGTCATAGCATTGTGGAGCAATCTTTACAAGCTTATAGTCGCGTGCCTGACGGAACTCTGTAAACTTCTCCAGCAAGTCTGCGATATTCACTTGCGCGTTGCTTGCCTCTTGCGCGTACAACGAAGCTGCTGTACCACTCTTAGCCTCTTTTCCCTGCAATGCGCCATGTACACCAGAGATGTCACGAATAAGTTGCATCTGCAATGCCAACATCTCACTCGCACCAATGTTAGTTGCGTTCGTAGAAATCTGTTGTGGCATTTGAGTGCCTGGCTTGAGGTTAGCGAAGATAACTCCACGGTACGATGTCCATTGTTCCAGAATATCCTCCTTGCTCATGTCCTTTGGGATAGCGTTCTCAGGGAACACCAGCACACCTTTGGCACTTGCACCCATGATAAAGTCTATCAGTGTGATGAGACGGTTGATATAACGCTGTTGGTCAATGATATTCTCCACGAAAGAGTGTATCTCGCCATCAATCAAGTGACCCAAACAGATAGTGAATGGGTGGCTCTTGTGCGCAAATGGACTATGACCTTCGAAAAGCACATCTCCACATGGAGAGAGATAACGTACATACCAAAACTCATCGTGGTGGAACTTCTTCTCTATCTTACTCAAGTCATAATCCCAACCGTTAATCTCAATATCTATCTCACGCTGCTGAATCATCTCATCAATAGCAGCACCATCGCTCATAGGATACTCACTCCATGTACCATTCAAATGGTCATGTACCAAATACACATCTTCGTACTCATATTCCCATACTTGAATAACACGACAAAGGTGATGGCTGGAAGCGCAAAGGAAATCTATGTCTGCTACAGCTGACCTATCAAAGGTACGATAGAGGTTTGTCACAAAATCCTTGTTAGCCGTCTTATAGATAGCACGAATCTTGTCTGCATCCTTCTTCTCGCGAGCAAACTTAGAAATAACCTCATCAATAGTCATGTCCAATAGTACGCCAATAGTTGTAATATCTCCACCACGAGGGTCTTCGATACCGCTATTAAGGATGATACGTGACGGATTGATAGACAATACCTGCTCCTCGTTACGCATGGACACATTATCATAGTGGAAATCAGAAATCTGACCACACATACCACTAATCATAAACTCCAACATGTCCTTTGCATCTATCTCCTTTACACGAGCGCGTTGGTAGATATACTCTGCGATGCAGGTATTCATCTCACCGAGCTTCTGATTGTCCACAGAGCGAGCAATAACCTCTGGCTTGCCATAAGAATTACGGAACACACCCAAAATAGAGGTGACTGTAGAGCTAATCATGTTGTTCTTCAATGGGATTTTACCCTGCTCCAAGATACTCTGCTCCTCTGTAATATATCCGTTGTCCGTCTTTATCAAATCACCCCATTGCTTGCCATTGAAATACTCTTTGTTACGCTTACGACGAGTACGGAAATCCTTCATCGCTTCCCACATCTGCTGATAGCGCATCAGTCTGCGCATGTTTGCGCTTCTATCATCCGAAGACAACAGCTCAACAGGAGTTACTGTACGCTCCTGTGGTAGTTTCTTCTTTAGATATTTATCTCTATTTGTAGTATCTATCATAGTAACATTACATTTTGAACATTTTGTATCTCTGATGTCATTAGACTGACTTGCTCAGTATTACCAAAGACCTCGTACACTTTCTTCGCACAGTTAAGTGCAATCAGTTCAGCAACAGTATCGTGATAGTTATCAGACATATCAAACCTCTTGATATAGGACAACTTCTCTATCGTGTGGTCACTCTCTACGCTGTAGTACTCAAGGTATTGGTTCATATTATAGTCGCTGCTATACACGGCTACTGGCTTGTGCGCGTGACCTCTGGTGTACTTGTTGAGTTGCAATCGATACAATGGATGGTCAGCAGAAATAGCCATGTGAATAGGAACGCTCCACTCTTTCATCTTGAGCAAAGCAAGTCGCAAGAAGTCCTCTGGTAGAGTTATCTTACCTGTGCCGTCTTCGTTTGGTTCAACAGAAGTATTAGACGCTTCAGCAGGATACAGCTTATGTATTGGCACAGACAAAAGAACTTCATTCGCAGCTATCGGAAGTTGCTCATCGATATAGCCATAAATAGGTTTTAACTCACTCAAGCTATCTCCTCCAGATAGTATAGGACCATTCGAACCGCCTGCTATCAAGTAAGGGCTGCGCTCTTCTAACTTCACAATTACTAATCCTCTTATGTCAGTACCAGTCTTCATCACTCTTTAGTTTTATATCGTTTCACTTTCTTATGCTCATCTTGAGCCTCTTCTTTCGCATCGACAACAACCTCTTCCTTGTCGTCTGTCCAAAAGTTTGGTTGCATTTTCCTGCCAAAGTACTCATGTTTTTCTAATGCTTCTTGCAGTTTAATATCATCAGTTGAAAAACTGCATCCTCTGTACCCGCCAGCAATGTAAATGTAGTCCCACGAAAACTCTATTGGAACAACTTTACCTTCTACATTTACGAGGATTCGCATAGATGTCATTCTTGACTTATACTTCTTTAGCATAACTTTCACTAAATAAGAAGAGTGCCAAGCGGGCTTCCACCCACCCGACACTCTTAGTTAGACTTATGTTTTGATTAAGCCACTTTGACGATGCAATGTGCGTTAGGATTCAATACTGCTACACCAGCAGACTCATTGAATACTACAATATCACCATTGACAATAGCAAGCTCGCGACCATTATAGTTTTGCTTGCTCAAGTTCTCAATTTGATACTTGCGGATGAATTGTGGGTCAATGATAATCATCTTATCAGAGAAACCGTACTCATTCAAAATCTCGTGATGTGCGATATTGATAGTACCGAAGTTAGTTACCATCTTGCTCCAAGTAATACCCATGATAACCTCTGTCTTAACAGCCTCTTGTTGCTTAACAAGACCGTTCATCTTGCTAATACGAGCAATAGCCTCAGAGCCACCGAAAGCAAAACGCTCTTTTGCACCAGAGTTACCCATGAACACGTACTTCGCTAACTCTACAATCTCCTTATTTCCATCCTCAGCAGCAGAGTTCAGAGTTGTTTCACGAGTAATTTGGCTTACGATACCGCCAGTAGTGTAAATATATTTCTTGTCAATTGGGTGATAAATCTTATCCATACGACCAAACAAGAAACTTGCCTCCATACGACGACGATAATCGAACAAAGCCTCTTCCTCAATTTCGTTCAAATCCCATTTAATCTCTTTGTCAGCCATCTTTGAGTAGTTGGAGATTGAGATTTGGAACATGAATCGTTGGCAATAACCCTTTGTTTTATCAGGCAAGAACTCTACAGCAGGAGAGAGAACATCAGTCTCAAGTGCTGCACGACCCATTGCATACACTTCAGTCGCAGCATCAATAGCTGGGATTTGGAAACCTCCAGATACAGATTCAACTTGTTTCTCACCACAGGTTACAAGGAGAGATTGACTCTCATCGTTCTTACCGTACACATACAAAACTAATGGTTTGCCATCTGCTCCCTCTTTAGTTGGAACATAAATGGTATCAGTTTTGTCAAAGTTACCATAGTTACCTACTTTAAGAGTACCAGTACAACCCTTCTCTACTGCGTTAACATTAGGTTTGAACTCCGATACTTTATCGCTTACATTACGAGAACTGATAGAATAGTACTCGAATTCGAAAGTACTAATACTCTTAGTTCCCACATAACGCAAGATAGTGTCAAGTTGGTTTGCATAAGGACGGATTTGTACAATGTTTTGGTCAACATCGTCCTTAATCAACTCAGGAGACCATTTGCGATAGTCCCAAGTCTCAAGTACACCACGCTCGCCAGATGCTACTTGCACGCCACCATGGTTAGCACCTGCTTTACCCTCTACTGGCTCACCTCCACCTTCAATTTTGGTAGCCACACCATCAGCGAAGGCTACACCAGTAAAGCCGCCAACGCCAAGGAGAATACTCAACACGAGCATAAACGCGCCCATGAATGAGAAGTTTTTCAAAAATTTCTTCATTTTTTTTTCCTTTCTTTTATTAGTTAAACATTATTTATTTGCGTGAGCCAAACTTGCCCAACCAATCTGCTGTGCTATTAGATTGCTTCACATCTACTTCCTCAGAAGCATTGCCACTGGCATTGGTGTTAGGAAGACCGCTACCTTTCATGCGCTTCTTCTCTACCTCAATCTTCTCGTTACGACCCTCAACACGACCTTGCTCGCGTGAACCTTCTACATCTTTCTCGTAGTTCATAGCACGATTCAAGAGCATAAGAGTTTCTTTGGTAATCTTTCCTGCCGACATGTCATTTGCAATCGACACGACAAGGTCCTTGAAGTTCTGAGCACCTTCCTCATCCAAACCTGCTTCTGTGATAAAGTCAGCCATTGTTACATCGCTGTCCTTCGCGTTCTGCATGAATTGGTCGAGTGCTGCACGATTACTTGCAAACTGCTCCTCACGCTCCTTGCCAGCTTTTTCAAAGTCTTCCCAGCCTTCATCGCCTTCTTTCATTGTCAATGCTTCATCGCCCATATAGCGACGGATAGCAGCAGGGAATGATGCGCCATCGAGGTATGCCAAGAATGCCTCTGCCTCCTCTGGGTTCTTTTTGAAACGAGCAGACATCTTCTCTGACATTTGGTCAAACTGACCTGCTTTGCCCTCTAACTCATCGAGCATGGACATTGCTTGGCGAGAATACTCCTCTTCGTCTTCATCATACTTAGCCTCAGGACGTGATGTGCGGATACGCTCGTAAAGCAGCTCACTAGGCTTGCGCTCTGCCGCAGGCTCTTGAGCTTGACCTTCTTCTGTAGGAACAGTCTCAACCACTTCGACCTTCTCCTCAGTTGGTTTTGCATTTTCTTCTTTCATATTCATATTACGTTTTTAGTTTAACATTCAAAATCGCTACAAAAGTACTGCTTATACGAGAGTGGTAATGTGTGTTTGATAAAAACAAATATTGGTTTAATAAAAAAAATGCACAATATGTGAAAAAAATGCGTGAAAAATTTGCACAACTCAGTGAAAAGCAATACTTTTATTCGCAAACGGATATAGCTCTGTAAAAACACAACGAAACCTAATACTTGAGCAGAAGGAAAAGGATTTCCTAGCTGCCTATAACGAGACTCTAAGCAAGTATCAAAGATTGGGCGTGCCTATCGACACGTGTAGCCTATGTAAGATAGTAGCCAAACAGGCTGCTCCTCGCTTCTATGTGTCGTTAGAGCAGGCATTATTACAATACGGCTTGTATAAGAATGGGAAAAGCAATATCTGTAGTGAGGTTAGACGGCAGATGTATGCTGAGATTTTTGCGCGTGTAGAGAAACTCATAGAAATATCTTGTGGTATCATGCCTCGTTATATAGCTATGGAGACTGTGCTTGCGCAAGAAGCTCCATGCTTCTATCTAAACGAAGGGTCATCTTGGCAATTCTATTACAAGGCATGCAGAAACAAACGAATGAAATCTAAAGTAGTATGATATACCTATTTTATCTCGCGTGTGTAATATTATATATTGTGTCTCCGTGCAATCTTGCATATGGAGTATCCATTGATAATATGGAAGGCATATTCACCTATCAGTTTATGCATGCAAGCATATTACATTTAGTGGTTAACATATTGTCGCTGGTACTTATGTACGAACCTATTAAAAAATTATACGAGAATAGGTTTAATGCTATCCACATACCAAACTTATTTGTCATTCTATATCTATCATCTATCGCAGTAGGTGGGTTCTGCGCTACGCCTACACCTACTGTTGGTGCATCTGGTATGGTGTTCTTTCTATTGGGTATGCTTATCATACTCAATCCTACATTACAGCAATTAAAGAACTACATCTACGTAGTATTAGCTGTAATTGTATCTATCATCTTCGGTAATTCTAATGTAGCACTACACATACTGTCGTTTGTGTTTGGTGCGTTATATACAATAACACTCATTGCCTATGACAATCGCAGAATTAAAGATAGTGAATGATTATATCCGTCAGAACGAAGAACGGAAAGCAGAACGAGCCGCAGTGTACAACCCGACAACTGGCGAGGGTTGTGCTGCCTGCGAGCTTGTGGACTTCCACGTGCCTGACATGGGAATCAAACACTATAAGATTCCTTTTGACTGTTTTGATGAGAAGATTATTCGGCACCTACATGAGTTAGGTAGTGTTAAAAGCTACTTAAAAGCCCTCAAACTTCGCTATACAAAG
>ERZ808043.176-NODE-176-length-10773-cov-6.096111_pt1 | contig 10773 bp, 13 predicted proteins | sample MGYA00380194_ERZ808043 | MGnify/ENA primary metagenome ERZ808043 (study PRJEB31490, sample SAMN06133370) | cow dung metagenome | isolation source: H3 | host: cow | place: China: Chengdu | collected 2015-05 ...
TCCCGCAGAACAGCTGCGTTGCCCCTTCTTCTTCCTAAAAGTGCCATAATATCCCCTGTTATGACTTGTTTTTATCAAAATAACGGCGGAGGTCGAACTGGATTTTCTCCAGCGTATCAACCTTGCCATACTTAATCAGCGCCCCATCACGCCCTGAGTCCTGAAACAGCATGCTTTGGAGCGCGGCGTTGTAATCCGTGCGCGCCTCACTGAGCAGGCGCTGGATATAGGCAAGCGCCTGCTGCTGCATGCTGTGGGCTACGAGGAGCTTGAAGAACTCGTTGTCGTTACTTGGGAGCATATCTGAGTCCGGTGATTACTCTCTTCTGAGCCTGATTGCGGACAGCCCTGTCAGGGCTCTGCATGTCAGAGCTGACAGTACGCCTCGGCATCTCGGTGCCGTGGACAACCTTCTGATAAACAGGCGGACGCCTGCATGCGCTGCAACTCATAATGCCTCCTTAATGCCCGACATAGTAGCTGCCCTCGCCGCTGTTCTTCGGCGGGTCGATACGCCCGTTGGTCGGATTGTTAAGCCAGTCGGAGTGCTCCTTGCGCATACGGAGCCCGCTCAGCCTGTCATAGCCTGCGCAATGCTCCCTGCGCCAGTCCTCACGATCCTGCCGCTTCCACTGACGGGCTTCGTCCTTGCGGCGCAGGTACTCCTCACGGGAGCTGGTGCTGCCGCCGATCGAGATTGACATGAACCCGATCATAATTACTCTCCGGTCTTGTAGACAGGGATAAGGTATCCCTTAATCCTGATATACCCGGCGGGCTTGCCCATCAGGGCAGACCTGTCGCCTACCACACTGGTGGGCAGCTCCATCTTGGCAGCCGGAGCGATATCCGCTCCGGACACCTCAAGCGTGTTCAGCACCTTGTCAGCGACAGCGGCGGCGATGTCAGTGGCGGACTCCTCGTCCAGCCTGACTCCGCCGGTTACAGCGCCATTGTCGAATGTGCTGTTGGTAATAGTGCTGTCGCTGATCTTTGAGTCAGTGATGCGGCTCTCGGTGATAAGCCCGCCCTGAATAGGGCCATTGTTAGTACAGCTCATTACTCTTCTCCCATAAAGAACTTACTGTTCCAAGGAAATTCCTCATGCGAGAATGACTGGAGGTATATCCTCGCATTGCCCACTGAAGCCTGATCGTTCAGGACAAACCTGTAACTGCCCGGCACATTCAGCAGCATTACCGTATCGTCAGCTGAAAGGGACAGCTGGCAGCCGTTCTTCACTACCGGGCTGATTGCGAGCAGCTTGGTAACGTAGAACTTCATGTCGTAAATCGTGATGCCCCTGTTCTGTCCTGACGGGTCATCATCAAAGTCCTCCCGGAACATCACCTGCTCAAGGCAGGCTTTCACCGGGGTGTTGGTGAACTCGTCCTCGCTCATAGGGGTTCTCGTGCAGTCGAAGTCGAAAGCACGGGCTACCACTACCGAGCCGGGAAAGATGTGGAAGAACGGACTCTCCACGCTCTTGGACTTCTCAGTGAACAGGGGGACGTAAATGCTTTTGTCTATCATGCCGATACTCCAGCGTAGTAGCATGCCGGAAGGTTCGGCAGCTTGGTGGCGTCAATAAACTTGTACTCCACCTCGAGGTCGCCCAGCATGTCAGGGTCTTCCAGCTCGAACTCGTAATAACAGCCCGGAACAGCAATGAGGAGCTGCGGCTTCTCAGCCGTAAGCTTCCAGTCAAAGCTGTTGCCAAGCTTCATTCGGGCACGGAACGTAATGACTCCGGGCGAGCCGTAAGCCTGCTGCATCATCAGCGGGTCACAGTTGCACCCGGCTGACCTGTCAGTCGGGCAGCTGGCAGAGAGCACCACACGGTTGACGAAAATATGCTTGTCAGCAGGCATGTTATATGCCTCGACAAGCATAGCCCTGCCGTTGTCAAGCCAAATCGGAGCGGAGTAAATCGTGCCCACAGGAGTCTTGGGAGAGAACAGTATGCCTCTTCCGGGAGACTCCTCAATGCACGTGGAGGTGTCGGTTACGGCACCCTGCTGGAGATCGTATCCGGTCTCGATGTTGCAGTTCATAACAGCGCTCCAAGCAAGACTCCGGCGGCGAAGCCGGTGATAAGACCCCTGAATGACGCACAGCACCAGCAGGGGTTCTTCTGCCACGGGATAGGCCAGAACAGCCAGCAATACGCAGTGTAAAACCATGTAGGCTTCTTGGGGGTGCCGTCCCGCATGACGGGATGGCACCAGTTAATGTTCTCAAGGAACCACCACTTGAGCTTATCCTTTAACAACATTAAACCTCACCAGCATATTGCGAATGCTCGAATACAGCCCCTTGGCACTGTCCATAAAGGCAGTCCACAGGTTAAGGTCTTTCGGCGGATCGATGAACACAGGGTCGTGCCAGTAGACACGGCGGGCGTTGCCGACCATGCCGCCGTCCCTGTAATACAGGGTGCCGCGGCCTCCGGCCTGCACGCTGAAGCCGCCGGACTCATCAGTCCCGACGACTCTGCCTGTGCCAATGCCCAGTATGTAGACTGTATCGCCTACGTTTACAGGTGATCCGTTAAGCATAATCCTATCCTCTTGTGTGTATTTTAGCACACGTCATGCACAATGCAAGCACTTTTTGCAATGCTTGTCAAGTATTTTATGCGGGAGACGTTCCCCCCTTACGCCCCAGCCTGCCCACTCTCGCCGCCGGGAACTTGCCCGCCCATGTCGGGCTGCCCGCCTTGCCCCGCTGCGGCTTCTGCTTGCCCTTGCTGCCCCGGAATACCGCCGGGGATACCTTGCCCGGCTTGGTTTTGCCCTTGCACGCCTTCATCTTTCAACAACTCCTTAGGAACACCCATATTCTCAAACACATTCTTAAGCGCCCACTGTACAATCTTGGCGCCGTTGGGCAGAGCGGCAAGCTGCTGTCCGGCGGAGGCGACCATTTGCAGAATCTCGTAGGAGTTCTGCCTGTCGGTCTCCTTCTGAAGCAGGGCGGTAACACCCCGTGCCATAATCTTGCAGTCACCCTTGACCGTCTGATCCTTGCTGTAAACCATGTTGTAGTTATACAGCAGCTCACCGAGCGGCTTATACACAAACTCATCGATGTTGAACACCGCCGACTGTATGGCCTTGACCGCGTTGGACTGGAGCATCGCCGCTCCCCTGAATGTCCTGTTCGCTCCCGACCCCTGTGCCGTGCCGTGCAGTGCCGCCGGGATATTCGTTACCCTGTCGGCGAGATCCATAAAGTAAACCAGCGCGTTTTGGAACGCCGCCATGTTGTTCGGCAGCGAGTAATACTTGAACGCCGGAGTAGCGTTGCCCAGCTCAGGGTCGGAGAAATACATCGAGCCGGGGATAATCCTGCCGATGTCCTCGTCAGACATGTACTTGGACACACGGGCGTAGTCCGCCTCAGTGATAGGCGCCGAGCCATAATACGCGTTGGAGATAAGGTAGCGCAGGCAGGTCTCATAACAGCGCTCCACATCACGGAGCCTCTGCGGTATGGACTCGCCCGGTATCCTGTCCTGAGTCGTATAGAAGCTGGCGGTAAACACCGGGCGCTTGTTGAGCGTGGGGTTCTTCTCCACCAGCACCTGAATGATGTGCCGTCCGCACATCGTTACCATAGCGTTGTAGAACTCATTGTCCTCAAGCCCCGGCACGCCGTACTTCGAAAGCTCACGCCCGCTGAAGTAGCCCCAGTGGATAAGCACGTCAATGGTGGTGTCGTTGTCACGCCACGAGAGAACCTGACTGTCCGTCTGCTCAGGGTTGTTGGAAATCCAGTGGTAGCGGAAGTCGTTGCGGTTGGCGTCATCGAGAACCTTGATAATGTTCTCGCCGATGTACGAGGTCATCTTGGCGGCGTCAAGCAGCTGCTGGCGAGTCCAGCGCTGGCGGATAAATATACCCGTGCCGCGCTGGGTGTCTGGACTGTCCGGACTCCACCAGAAGTCCCAAGGCGAGATGGACTTGAACTCGTAGAACGTCTCGTACTTGGGTCTCAGGGTCTCGCCCGACCACTGCATGCGCACACGGCGGGTCGGTATGGGACCTGCCAGCACAGCATAGGGGTACACGCAGAAATTGTTGATGAAGCCGAACATGGCTCTGTTCCACCCGCCCTCAGCACACTGGTCGGTGATGAGCTTCATCATGTTGTCGGCGATGTCCTGAGCGTGCTCCAGCTCCTTGCGTGCCGCCTCAGACTTGAGGCTGTACACCAGCGAGCGGAGGTCTCCGCGGAAACCCTGCTCCACGGACTGCTGGACAGACTGGGCAACCATCAGCTCGCCGGAGTCCGACAGGTCGGGCACAGGAGTCGGCTGGATAGTCCACGGCAGCTGCCCCGCCTGTATCAGGGACTCGGCAAGATAACTCTGCACCACGCCTGCCTTCATCGCCGACAGGTTGACATGGGCGTCCACGCCGATGTCGTCTATAATCTTCTGCTCAGTCGGGGACAGTATGCCGTGATACTGGTCGTAGCACTGGCGCAGGACCATGCGCAGGGGCACTCCGCCCACACGCTCCTGACTCTGCCAGCGCACGGCGTCGTTGAAGCGCCTTGCCACTACGGTAGCGAGCTTGTCCCTCGCGTCATTGGGAACCTCAATCTCGCTGGCGTAGTCGTAAATTTCGTTCGAGTGATCCTGTGGCATAATGTCCTCACATCAATGTGCGCATACCGCTGCGCCTGCGCTGAATGGAACGCACCAGCTTGCTGTCGTCCGGCGTCAGCCCTGTCTCACGGAAGATGTACAAAGCGGCATACTGCGTGGCGTCTGCCACGTGGGAGTAGGTATTCTTCTCCGGGTGCGGGTCATAGGCTTCCTCAATCGTGCCGGTAACGCGCAGCTTCTTGTAGCGGTAGCCGCCCTGCATGGCGGCGATAATCAGGTGGCAGTGCGGCGAGATAAGGAGTCCGCCCTCAATCTTGTTGAGCATGGAGTCCACAGCACGGAGTCTTGTCTTCGGGTCGTTGGTCTTGGGCATGACGACCGTGAAGCCCAGCTCCTCAAGGTGGGTGCTGGGGGACAGTCCGGTGTAGGAGTCCTTGGCGTTCGCCGGATCGCACGAGATAATAATCTTGTTCGTGCTGTACTTCTGCTTGACAAGCGGTATGAACGCGTTCTCGATGAACGCCTGCATGCCCAAGTCCTCGCCGTACAGCTCGTCAAGTATGCACCACTTGCCGTTCTGCTCCTGCATGAACACGCACGCCGGGTGTATGCCCGACGTATCGTAGCCGACAACAACCTCCTTGTAGGGTGTCGGCCTGAGGTCTTCCCTCGCTACATGGATATCCCGGTTGAACAGAGTCCACACCGGCTTGCCGTCCTTGAGCGGGACGTCCATCATGCAGAACAGGGAGTCAATCTTATCGGTGCGCCCCTCTTTCAGGAAGCCGTTTATCTGATTCTGATAGTAGGCTACACCCTTGTCATGCAGGAATTTCTCCTGCTGCTCAGGAGTCCACGTATCGTAGTCATCAGGCTTGGACGCCGCGCCGAGGTTGCGCAGGTTCTCCGCGTTCTCGTTAACGGTGTATGTTACGTTGTTCCCGGCGTCCACGTGCTTGAACGCGGCGGGCGGCTGGTGGAATATCGCCCAGTTCTTCTCCGGGTGCTCCATCATGTTGAGCAGGTAATGCCCCTGCGGAGGCTGGTTGGTATCGATGAGCAGTCCGGCATACGAGCAGCCGCCGAGGTCTTCCGTGGGGTAACGCCCGACACGTCCCATGACGGCGACCACCACCTCGTAGTCCACTGACGTAGCCTCATTGATGATGGCGAACGACCAGTTGGCGGACTTGACTTTCTCGGCGTCAGCGGGAGACTGGAGCGCCTGAAGCACGAACTCCACGTGGCACATCGTGCCGAAGCCCGGCTGCCACGGCTGCCCCTGAAGCATGTAGTCGTAAGGCCCGTCGCCAACGGGGAACTCGTAAGTCCCGAGGATAGGGAGCCCTCCGGCACGGATATCGCCGAAGTTGCGGGGGAACACCTCGATGATGCTCCCTCGTGTGGTGGAGACCAGCTCAGGATACGTGCCGCGCACCACGCCGATGCGGGTGTAGCGGACTCCGTCCTGCGCCGGAGCCTGATTGAGGCAGTAATACAGGGCATCGTTCATGATCATGCAGGTCTTGCCCGACCCGTATGGTCCTACAACGAGCTTGACGAACGCGTCAGACTCGTGGAACTTCATGCCCGTCGGCGAGGGGATATAGTTAAACCCCTGTACCGTTACTGTCTGTGTCGCCATCTGTCTTCTTCGGGAATAACTTATCGGCAAGGTCGTCATACGGGAACGCGCCGGCGGCGTACCCTGCCGCACGCAGGCACATGTTCACATATGCCGCGTCGATAATAAGATGCGCCGCGAGGTCAGCGCACTCCTGCTCATGCCCCACCGGGGCGTTGCCCGACAGCACCTGCTCAATCCGCCTGAGCTGGAACTCGTACAGCTCGGCGGACATGTCGATGAGCTTCTGGTTGCCGCTCATGTGGCGCATGCCGGTGCGGATCTGCGGCGGTATGCCGCAGGTGTGGTGCTGGAGGGGACGGATGAGGTCTTTAATCATTTAATAACCCCTGCTGCACGCGCTGCGTCAAGAATATAATTTATAGTTTCGTTCCCAGATCCGGCAGCTTTCTGATCAGCCAAAGCTTGTATCCAGGCTTTATCCATTTCATCTACCGCACCGGACTTAATCCTCCGTACCAGTTCATCGATGCCCGCTGCCACCTCCATAGCTTCATCAGCTGAACTGCGACCGGCACTGCCAGCATTAGCAAGCTCACTGACACCGCCGTCAGCGGCAGTCTCAGACGCGGCAGTACGCTCAGCGGCGGGTGCGGCAGTCTCAGCGGTCTCAGCGGCACGCCCGCCTGTCTGCGCCGTCTCACCAGCAGGTGCGGCAGTACGCTCGGCGTTGTATGCCTTAAGACTCTTGCCCTCTGTACCAGCTTTTACCGAGTCTTTAACAAAATTTGATGTCTTGCTACCAGCATTGCGAATGCCATTCACAATATTTCTTGGCAGATTGACTATATCTTTTCCGGTCTGCTTTGCATCGCGATACAGCATTCCCGCAAACGTAAACGGATTAAACCGCGCGGCCTTAGCCATCTTGAGCGTGTCTGCCGCACCAGAAACATCAGACACGAACTCAAGCCCGCCGCCACCATACTTGCCAATAGTGTAAGCCCATGAGCTGTCATCCTCCGGATACTCGTATTTAGTACGATTGTTTCCTAAGAATGAATTATTACCGATGCTCGGAATAGGCGTATTATTCATTCCACGGGCGAGCATACCGCCCACACCAGTACCAACCTCGCTTTGGTCGTTAGCATTGGCAAGATTGCGAATAGCCTGATAAATCTCGTCATCATTCTGTGCGCGGTCAACCGCAGACTTGGCATCTGCCAGCTGCTGGTCAGTATAGACTTTACCGCCATAGGACCACTTCCTGCCAAAAATCCCGCCCGGTGTTTCAGTAGATATCTGACCCATCTGGTCAATCTGACGCTTGGTTATGTCCTTTGCCCGCTGAAGACGGTCAATTGCCGCGGACTGTGGTTCGGCCATCTTAGACCCGGACTGTGCCGCAACTCCGGGGCTGTTCCTGATAGCCGAAACTGCGGAGTCTGACTGCGGCGCATCAAGTCCATAATTAGAAAGCCCATAATTAGAAATACGTGCCATTACAGCCAACCCTCCGGATTATCTGAACGCTGCTCAGCTGCCTCTGCCGCTGCCTGTGCCTTAGCCGCATTAGCAGCACGCAGCTGACGGACGTACTCAGCTGCACGAATACTGTCAGGAGTTACTACGCTGCCGTCCATAGCGTCATGGAACGCCCTTGCTCCAAGCGCGTCCGCGAAATAACGCCCGGCGAGCTTATTCTTCTGATCATTAATGAAAAACTGTCGTGCCGCAGCTGCACGCAGTTCCAATGCCGCAGGATCACCAGTTACTTTTGAGCCCTCAGTAGCGTCCTGGAATGCTTTCTGCTGACGGGCTGACTCATCCATCATCCCGCTTAAAGCACGTGCTGCCTGCTCATAACGATTAGGATCATTCGATGTAAGTATTGCGTTAACCAGCGTAGCCAAATCATTATATGTACCAGCAGGCAGTGCTCCCTTAGCCCACGCAAGCCCAGTTCTTATAGTATCACTATATTCAGCTGCACCTGCGTTGGTCTGTTCTCCATGCTTCTGTAAAGCGGCAAACTCCTCAGACGGCAGCTCCTCAGACGGATTACCCGGATTATTCAGAATGTTATCTACGTCGCTGGTATCCCCGCTGGCAGTTGACGCCTTCTGTATTTCAGCCAGCACAGCGAGATTATACGCGGCATCATCTTTGATATTCTGACTGTCAACCGCCCCATATATGGATTTAAGGCGTTCCTTGCCGTCCGCAGGATGCTGTTTCAAAAACTCGTCAACAGCTGCTTTAACCTCCTGTTCATGATCATCAGCAGGAGCAGGCTGCGCACTTCCCTCAGTCTTGGCAGGAGCGGGCTGTGCGCTGCCCTCAGTCTTGGCAGGAGCGGGCTGTGCGCTGCCCTCAGTCTTGGCAGGAGCAGGCTGTGCGCCGCCCACAGGGGTATTGCCGACCTCAGCCGGGTAAGACTCAGCACGATGTGACGCCTGAGCCTCGGTCTGCTCCGGAGTAACAGCACCGCCATTGACCCCGCCACCAGTGTCCACGAACTTGCCGGTCGAGGGGTCATACTTAATCCTCGCCGGGTCGCCGTCCCAGCCCTGATTAACGAGGCTCTGACGCCAGTTGGCAAACGAAGTGTTGCCGTCTGCCTTGACCGCCTTCATGACATCGGCAGTTACATCAGAACCGGACAGGGGAGCGGAGCGGGTCTTGACTCCATTGGCAGGCGCGCTGCCACGGGAGCGGGACTGGGTTCTCTTGGGGCGGGCATAACGCCTGCCGGCAGTCTCATGCGGGAAGGTCTGAGCAGTGTAGCCGCCGCCGGCAGGAGCCCTGTATCCTGAAGCGGGCTTGGTCTGCCCCATACGGGCACCGGAAGCGTTGCTGTACACGGAACCCTCCGGATTCTGCCCCGGAGCGAGCGGGATGTCGCTGGTGTCAGCCCAGTCAGACCCCTGACCGCCACGACTGACAGGCGGTACATACTGTACCTTACTGGACACGACGTTGCCCGGATTGCCGGGTCCCTGTGTATTAAGCTGCCTCAGATAGTCCGAAGCCCAGCCATCATTTGCCATCTGTATCCTCACTTACTATCGTCGCCTTCTGCTGGCTCAACCACCTTGTTCTGTGCGCAGGCAGACAGCTTGGCGAACTTCTTGCCCGCAATCTTGGGAATGTTGAAAGCTATGTTGACCTGAGTCTGCGAACGCTCAGCCTCCTTGGTCTCAGGAGGGGCGTCAGTGCCCGCCGAGCGCATGAGTATGCTGAGGAGCTGGACAGCCTGACGGTCGTCCATCTGCCCGTTGAGGGCACGCCTGTACAGCGTCTCCTGAAGGGACGAGGCAAGAGCCTCCGCCCTGATGCGTGCCCCGGCGTTGACACCGAGATCGTGTATGCGTGCCTTCTCAGCGGCGATAAGCTCCTTCATGGCGGGCAGGGTGAGGAGCAGATTAAGCTCATCGGGCGTCAGCCCGTAATTGTCCGCCACGTCATCGGCTGTATAGGTGGCGGCGCCGCCGGAGTCAGTGGACATCATCACGATGTCCTGAGCGATTGCCCCCCACTCCGACCGCTTGCCCGCCAGCTTAGCGCGCGCCGCGGCGTCTGCCGTGGTGCCACCGCCTGTCGGTGTGCTAATAGTGTCCATAATAAACCCAGTTGTATAGCTATACTCAAGTATTATATAATATTTTTACATATTTGCAAGGGGGGACTAGCACAATTGAAGCCGATAATCAAGTACTGCGGGGGCAAGCGCAGGGAAATAAAATACTTCGCCAAGTACTTTCCGGACTCATTCGAAACATATTACGAGCCGTTCCTCGGCGGGGGCGCCGTATTCTTCGAGTTTATGCCGAAGAACGCCTTTCTGTCAGACTCCAACTGCCAGCTGATGGATTTCTACAAGGATTTCTCCAGGCACTACACGAGAATACGCCGTGAGCTGGAGGCGCTTGCCGCCGAATTCCGGCTCAACCAGCGGGAATACGAGCTTGAGAAAACAATAAACCCGAAAGAGCATGTGGTCAACCGCAACGAGAACAGGTACTACCTGTTCCGCAGCGCCATGAACGGGCACAGGTACTGCGATTACAGCTCGGCGACCATCTACTACTACATCAACAGGCTGGCGTATGCCGGGCTGACACGCTTCAACAGCAAAGGGGAGTTCAACGCCCCGTTCGGACACTACAAAAAGTTCAGCATTGAGAACGCCGACCTGTCCCACGCGCAGCTCTTACAGCAGGCGGAGCTGAAATGCTGCAAATATAAGTACGCTTTCGAGCGTGCCTGCGGAGCGGACAGTACCAAGAATTTCATGTTCCTTGACCCGCCGTATGACGGGGTGTTCTCCGACTACGGGACTCCGTTCGGCGAGAAAGAACACAGGGAACTGGCGCAGGATTTCAGGAACTTATCCTGCAAGGCTCTGATGGTGATAGGAAAAACCCCGCTGACAGAGGAACTGTACAGGGGGCTTATAAAAGACGAGTACGGCGTGAAGTACGCTATCGATATCAAGAACAGGATGCCACGAAACAACGGGCACCTGATAGTGACGAATTATTAGAACTCTACGACTGGCTGTCGCAGA
>ERZ808043.178-NODE-178-length-10687-cov-2.426861_pt1 | contig 10687 bp, 12 predicted proteins | sample MGYA00380194_ERZ808043 | MGnify/ENA primary metagenome ERZ808043 (study PRJEB31490, sample SAMN06133370) | cow dung metagenome | isolation source: H3 | host: cow | place: China: Chengdu | collected 2015-05 ...
GGCCGCTGTCCTGCATCCCCAACTGGATTTTGGTCAGTGGTGCCTTGCCGGGGTTACCGTCCACCAGCTTTTCTGATAGCGCCTTCTTTTTTCGCCCTGCGCCGGGGCGAGCGCCGCCGTGGCCGTTTGCCATCTGCCGCACCTCCTTTTCAAACTTGATTTCCCGAAAATCTTGATTTCGGGGGGTATACCCCCACTTGATTTCCCGATTTTTCGCGCGTGACTCCTCGCCCGTCTCACAAATAAAAAGTTGTGAAGATTTCGACCGCCCCTCCCGTCATCGTTTGCCGTATCGGCTGCCTTCTTTGACGGATTTTGCGCTGTGGCAACTCCAACACAAACTCTGTAAGTTTTCCATATCAAGTGCGCGTCCGCCTTGACGAATCGGTGTGATATGGTCGACCATCGTTGCCGGTGTCTCTTTGCCTTGTCTCTTGCATTCCTCGCAGAGCGGGTCGCGTGATAGCTTCGCTGCGCGTAATGTGCGCCACGGGCGGCTACTGTAGAAGCGGCTTGCTTCTTTGTCTCTGTGCTGCGTATTGTATTCGTGGTTTATCAAGGGCTGGTGCTTCTCGCAGTATGTGCCGTTCACCAGTTCTGGGCAGCCTGGGTATCTGCATGGTGTCTTTGGCTTCCTCGGCATCTGCGCCACCTCCTTTTGTAATAGAAAAGCCACCGTAGGCGCGTGTCCCACGATGGCTCATCTGTATTCTTCCTGTCCATTATAATTATATCACTAATGCCAACTGACATCAACTGACATTGACTGACATTAACTGACATCTTTATAAATGGCTGTAATTTTTTCACCTCCAAAGGCGTATTTTTTCGATGCTCAATCTGCGTCCTCCAGCTTGACGATAAAGTGTATTCCTGTACCGCGCTTTTTCTGTACTTGGTAAAGTCCATTATCCAGCCAGTAGGTAACCTTATCGCCTGCGTCTTGATTGGTTATGATGTTGGTGCATATCATATTGTCTTTTCTGTTTTTGCCTCCACGGGCGAGAGGGAGTATGTGATGAATGTTCCACCCGCAATAAACCTTTTTACCGTTCTGCCATTCGTAGTATCCTGCATCTCCGTATGCTTCACGATACATCAGACCGCCGTCGAAATCCTCTGCGTAAATTGCGTTCCCATAATGCTCCTGCCATAACCGCATAGCGAATGCTCTTGTAATCGTCATGTTTTCACCTCCTCCAGACTTGCGAATAAAAAAAGTCCCATGCACGAGATGTGTGCATAGGACTCAAATCAAGTCTAAATATGGTTCGCTTCACACACATCTTTGATAAATGGGCATAGTTATCCCATTCATCGCATATGGTGCAAAGCATTGATACGGCAATCGAGACCACCTCAAAAGGAGTTTCCTCCCCGGATCTATTCCATGGGTTCTCAACACGCGTAACGAGAATTTAATCGCGAGCTGATAGTATCAACTTTTTACAAAAGCCTGCGGGCTGCTACGCTTCCGAGTGTATCTGGGTTTTCTCGTCCAACTCTCCTCACTGTTAAACGCGGGCACATCGGGGTGCCACCCTCCGCAAACTTATGCATATATTATAGCATTCTTGGTGGTTATTGTCAAGCGGGTACGACGATTTCTTTAAGTGCTGCGGCGTGATATCTGTAAATTTGTCTTTCGCAGTATCCCATTGTTGCTGCTATATCCTGCCACGCCATGCTTTCGATGTATCTCTTGTAGAGGATATCGCGGTAATCCTCGTTATTCAGCTGGCTGATTGTCAACTGTATTTCCGCAGATAATTGCGCAAGTTCATCGACCTTCTTTTTCAGTTCGTCCTTCCTGTCGATTATCTTGCAGACGATATCCGCCATTCTGGAGTGCGACGGGGAGGGGTTGTGTGGCATGCCCGTCAAATTCGGGCTGCAATCCGTTGCCGCTGCTTCCAGACGAAGAATGTCTTCCTGCAAATATTCGATTTTTCTTTTCATCCGAAACGCCTGCGTAAGGTATTCCTTTGCCGTCATACTGCCACCATTCCTTCCATCTGCTGTACGCGCTCGATGATAACCTCTCCGTCAATATCCGTAAGCATCCTGCACCAGCTGGAGCGGAAGAAACGCTCAAGTTCCGCAATCTCGGAGAGTGTAAATTCGTTGTTCGGGTATTTGCGGTGTCTGCGAAGCGCCTTCTTATAATCGATTACCGCTTTTTCGACTATCGCTGCCGCTAAATTCTTGTAAGGATCAAAGTCCATTGTTTTCCTCCTTCCCAGAAAGTACCGCCTTCACATCGTCTACCGATCGGACGACGGCCGCTGTGCCTCCTGCTCGTTTTATTTGTTCTATCGTTGCTTCCTGCAGGCGAGTCGGCTTGTTTCTGCCGACCTTCGCCTCCAGCCCGTAAAACCGTCCCTTGTAACAGACGATGATATCGGGAATGCCTGCTGTTCCGTATTGTCCGCCATGCTCCTTCCAGAAAAAGCATTCTTGAAGGGTGGCGAGGTATCTTTTTATGCTTTGTATCAACTGTGATTCGCTCATTTTTGTTTCCCCCGTAGAACCCCCTTCAAAAAAGCCATTGAAAAAGGGTACTTGCTGTTTTTACTGAATTATTGAATTTTACTGACTTTATTTAGGGTAAAGTCGCGTATGAAATGAATATAGAAAAAGTTTGGCAAAATCGTTTCAGCGCATTTCATTCGTTCAGTTTAGAGCCTTGACGCCTCGCCACGAAGCCCGAAGCCGTACCATTCGTAACCTCCCGACGCTGCGGCACGACGCTTTTCGAAGCCACGCTCCAAGAGTTTCTGGCTGAACGGACGCTGTGTCAACGCCCACTCACCATTCTCCTTGCACCATTCGTCGTACTTCGCGCGTAGCATTTTATTCGTTACCCGCGCGTTTTCCTTTACGATGCAGCATTCCTCAAAGAAATGTGAGAATGCGTCCATCTCCTCACGATACTCATGTGTCGCTTTTCTAATTTTGTCGGGATCCTGTATGCCTTCCTGCTGCCACCAGAGACATCCTTGTACCGCCCACGCGAGTATGCCTGCGAGTTCCGTCGCCATGATCTTTGCGGGAAAGTTTCTGTCTCGCTCTTTTTCTGTGAATGTGTTGGTAAACTCCATGAGCTTGATGCGTCGCCAGATGGAATGCGTCGTGTCCTTGATCATCGGTTTATGGTTCACCGCAAGGAACACCTTGAACTGCGGGATATATTCGAAGAATTCACCGTAGAGGAAACGCGTCACCAGCTTATCGCCGCCTGTCATCGACTTGATGAGCGACTCCGCCATGCGTTTGCCTTCCTCCATCTCGATTGCGGAAACGAAACGCGCACCTTTGAGGCGGGCAATATCGTTATTTACGCTATCGTTCTTTTTCTGCATAAATGTATCCGACGATGTGCTTTGCGCGTAGCCATCGAGCAATTCTGCGAATACATTGAGCATTGTGCTTTTACCGTTACTGCCGGTGCCGTAGAGCAGGAAGATTGCCTGCTCGGACACATCGCCCGTGAGCGCATATCCGAATGCCTTCTGCATGTAACGCTTGACCGCTTCGTCGCCGCCGCTCACCTTATTGAGAAGCGAAGTCCAAAGCGGAATTGCACAGCTTGCGTCATATTTCGCCGCACAAATTCTCGTAATATAATCCTTCGGATTATGTGCCTGCAATTTACCCGTCTTGAGGTCGATTGTACCGTTCTGGCAGTTGAGCAACCACGGGTTCGCGTCGAGCTGTTCGCTGCGTACCGCGATCGCTGGCATTCCTGCCGCGAGGTCGAGAAGTGAATGCAATCTGCCGCTTGACTCCGAGCGCAACGAATGCTGAATAAGTGCCTTGCGCTTGTCGCCATCGGGAAGCATATCCGCGTCGTGCATGATGTTACGGACGCACTCGATTGCGTATGTGATAATCTTGCCTGTATCGTCCTGCTCCCAGCGCTTACCGTTCCAGATAAACCATTTCTTATAAACGCTGCAGTACTTGACGCTGTCCTTGAACATTGCCACGAAGCGCTCTGCGTTGCCGACATCGGTTAACTTGTACTCAATGTTTTCCGCTTCTGGCTGGTAACGCGTAATGCTCTTGGCGATTGCCACCACAGTCTCATCGTCGAGCGGGGGATCAAGGCGTTCCGCGTTCTCGGCGCGTAGCGTTGCAATGATACCTTCCTCACCGATACCTTTTCTGCGCAAGCTGCCCGCGAGAGAAGTGAGGTGATTGTTTCTGCCGCCTTCGCTAATCTTTTTGCGTGGCACATTATCCGCCGCCTTTTTCTTTGTCGTAAGCTGCTTGCCGACTCTGCGGATCTCCGCCACCAGCCATGCGGGCATGTCCGCTGCTGCGATGTCGAAAGGCGACTTGCCTTCGTCCCACATATACTGATTGCCGCTATGATGCATGCTCGGTGCTGCTACGATCATACCGCCTTGGGTGCGGATATCCAGACCTTCACGGAAGCCTACCACATTTTTGAGGCAGAGTTCCTCAGTATATTTGAAGATGTAATGCTTACCGCCTCCGCCTGTCGTTGCCGTGATCGTGGGCGGGAGCAGTTCGTTTTCGTCCATGAGGATTGCAAGCGACTCCTCGCCGTGATGCCTTGTATCCACATCGAGTGCCACCAGTCCCGTCTTTTCACCCATCGGAATACCGATGTTTGCGTTGGGCGTCTTATCCCACCACTCCTTGACCTTTGCTGCATCGGTCGTCGCTTCTTCGCTCCAATTCTTGATGCGCGGATGCTTACCTTTAGCTTGGCACATCGCTCCCATGCGGCAGGAACAAGTCCCGTCCTGCTTTACCCAATGCAGCGGGAATACGGGAATGCCCGCTGCTGCGTATCTTAATGCTGCTTCCATTAATGTCATTGTTTATCTCCTTTATTCCAGCGGCTGCAGCTTACCGAAGCACTTGCCGTGTTCGCCCTCCGCCACGATCGGGATATCGAAGCCTACGAAGGGCACGCGTTCCATCGCTGTGCGGATAATGTCGATTGCTTCCGCCTCATGTCCGTCATCGACCTCAAAGAGCAGTTCGTCGTGAATCTGCAGAAGCGGTCTTATGTACGGCTTGTCCTTGAGCTGTGCGATAAGCACCTTCATCGACATTTTCAGTATCTCAGCTGCCGTTCCTTGTAACGGAGTATTGAGTGCGCAACGCTCTGCGAAACTACGCTTGCCCCAGTCCTGTGAATTATTGATGTGTGGCAAGTATCTGCGCCTGCCGAATGATGTTTCCGTGAATTTATCGAAATGCGCCTGCATCGTCGTTTCCTGCTGCCAGATAGTTAAATTCGGATAACCGGCTTTAAGGTTTCGAATGATCTGTGCGCATTCCGCCTCCGTCTTTTCCAGTCCCGCTTTGAATTTCAGCGTCTTCTGGAGTCCGCGCGGGAACAGTCCGTAGAATGTACCGAAGTTGACATTCTTCGCAATCGTGCGTCGTTCCTTGAAATCGGGATTGTCCTTGTCCACCGCTTCGTCGAGAGGGATATTGAAGATGACCGAGGTCGTCTGTGCGTGAATGTCACCGCCGCTGCGGTATGTCTCCATCATCTTTTCGTCTCTGCAGTAGTACGCGCCGACGCGAAGTTCTATCTGCGAGAAGTCAAAGTCGAGGAAGGTGCTGCCTTCGCTTGCTACGATAAACTGTCTTACGCCAATGGGATCTCCGCCTTTGCGGGGCATATTCTGCAGATTCGGATTTCTCGCTGCGAAGCGTCCCGTGTCCGTTCCCATCGGTAAAAGGTCTGGGTGAATGCGTCCTGTCTCTGCGTTGATATGCTTCATGTATCCGTCGATATAAGTGCTTTTGATTTTCGCCCACTTACGAAACTCTTGCACCGTCTCCAAGAGTTCCACGAGTTCTGGTCGGTTGCGCCTGCAGAATGCGATGAGCAGTTGTATCGTTTCATCGTCCGCTGCCTCTTGGAATTTTGCCGTTGTTTTGAGTACGGGAAGTGCTGCCACGCGGAACAGATAATCTTTGAAGCCTGCGGTGCCGCAATTTTCTCCGATATCCACATCACCGATGATGTCGAGGATTTTTCCACGAAGCTGTCGTATTTTTTCCTCCGCTTCCTGCTTCTTCGTTTCCATGAGCGGTCTGTTGACACCAACGCCGTTGTATCGCATCATTCCTGTGAATACTGCCGTCGGGCTTTCGATGCTCTCGACGATGAATCTGTGTCTCGGGATATTATCCTCAAACCACGCATTGAAAGTGTGATAGAGCTGCAGCGCCCAGTCGCTGTCGGCGCATGCGTATCTGCATGTGTTCCATGCGTCGGGATCTAACTCATCGAAGAATCGTCCCTGTACGACCTCCTCAAAAGTGGGAAGTTCCACGCCGTAAAGATACGGTACCAGCTTTTTCAGTCCGCATTCCGAAAGTTCGCGGAATTCATAATCGCCCTTGAGCGTGAGCTGCGCTGCTACGACGGTATCGTATACGGGTTCTTGAATGACGATGCCGTGTTTATATAAGAACATCGCCTCAAACGCGAGGTTGTGCGCAATCTTTATCACGCGGTTGCTATCGAACAGTCTCGCTTTGAGATACGCCATCACCGCATCCACATCTGCATTCTTGCCAACCCTGTGACGCAGGGGAATGTATCTGCCGGTGCCTGCTTCCACCGAAAGTGAAATGCCGACGATATCTGCTTTATGCGGGTCGAGTGCTGCGCGGTCGTCATCCCTGTATTTATCGGTTGCTGCCGTCTCGAAGTCGAAGGAGACGATGCCCGCGTTACCGATGTATGCGTCTATGTCCGCGACGCTGCGTATTGTTTTATAATCTTGCATTGAGCCTCCTATGAGATGGAGCGACAACGGCTGCTGCCGCTCCCGTTGATGTTATTCTGCGTCTTCGATTACGACTCTGCCTGCGAAGTTCTTTACCTGTTCGGTCATGGCCGCGATGCATTTCTGCTCGTCGGGAGTAAGTTCGCGCTCTACGCTGCATACGACCTGCGAATACATAATGCCGGTACTGTTCTGCGCCTTCTTGAGTGCGAAGCGGGTTACCACGCTGTTCGTCTTCTTACCTTTCTGGAGAAGGCGGGTTACATACTTGGTGAATTCCTTGAGCGATGCAGAAGGAATCGTAAGGATCACAGGAAGGATCTCGCCCTCGCGGAGAAGGAATACGCGGCGCTTCTGCTTACAAGCCATGCCGCCATTCTCGCCGCTGCCGAACTTGGAGAAGGGACAACCGTTGCATGCCTTGCATTCGCCCGACTCGCCCTCGATACCGATCTTGCCGTCGATGCTGCTGCAGTCGGGAGGCAAACTGCCGCCGCTGTACTTTTCCTTGTAATAGCTGTTGATGGGGTGATGATAAAGCACTACCGCCTTAAACTCCTTCACGGAGTCGGGGCTTGAAGGATCATCACCAGGCACTTCGTAACTGATACCGCCGCCTGCGGGGATCTTAATTCTGTCAAATGTGGGCGTAAGTCCGTCCATCTCCTCGCTGAACAAATCACCGAGATTTACCGTTGCGGCAAGGTAGCCGCTGTTTTCCATAAGTACAAGTTCCTTGTTTTCGTTGCTCATTGTTTCTTATCTCCTTATTACTTTGATTTTCTTACACGAATTGTTGCTTTTTCTGCTACATGCATCAGCCCGTCCAGCCATTCGGGAAGGACGCCGTCATTGTTTGCCATGAGTTCCTTGACTGTGCCTTGCAGCGTTCTTGAGTTAATAGTGAACAGATGCTCGAAGCCCTGTTTCTTCATCGCCTCCCAAAGTTCCGTCTTGCTTTCCGCGACGGGAGAGGGATATTCCGTAATCACCAAACTGAAGCTGTGGTTGCCGCGCTTGAAGCCTGCGCATTCCTGCTCGGTCATAATATCCACGAGTTCCTCCTCGACCGATGCGATGTCCTCGTTGATAGCGGTGAGCTGCGCTTCCGCTGCGGCTTTGTTTTCTTTAAGTTCTGCCAGCAAATCTGCCAGTTCTAACATGCGATTTTCATCCATTTGTTTATCCTCCGATTAGTTTTTTGTAGTCGTCTACGAGCAGCTTCGATACATCCGCCTTCTGCTTGAGTGCCGCCATGACCTTTTCGTCTATGGTGTCCTTGCAGACGAGGTGAATATATACGCCGCGCTTCGTTTGTCCGATTCTGCGTACACGCGCTCGGCTCTGTTCGTAATTGGCATAGCTGAAGTCCAGCGAGTAGTACACCACGACGGTGCCTGCTGTGAGCGTCAGTCCCATGCCTGTCGTTTGCAGCTGCCCGATGAACACCTTGATGTTGGGATCTGTCTGGAATGCTGCCACCTGTTCCGCTCGATCGGTAACATCTCCCTTGATGAGCGAGTATCCGATGTTCCTTTTCTCCAGCATTTTTGCGATGCTGTCAATCTCCGGCACGAAGCGGGCAAACACCACGACCTTTTTGCCTTCCTCCAAGCACCCGTCAACGATATCTTCCAGCGCCTCCAGTTTTGCTCGGCTAACCTCCTGCACGATGCCATTGTTATCATCGCGTATGAAACCGCCTGTGCATTGCGAGAGACGGAGCAGTCTTGTCAGCACATTTCTGGCTGTGACCTCGCCGCTCATGAGTTCTGCAAAACTATCCTTGTCGATGCCGTCGTACAGCTGCTGCGCCTTCTTTTCCAGCACCACGGGTCTTACCTCATCAATGAATTCGGGAAGTTCTACTGCTTCGTCTATGCGGATACGATATGCGACGCTGTGCGCCTTTTCCACCAGTTCCGCCAGTTTTTTGTATCCGACAATCTGGTGATTCTGGTATCCGCCGAGGATAGCGTACTTTCCTCGGAATCCGTAGAAACTGCCGCCGAAGATGTTTTCGTCGAGAAATTTGTACTGACTGAAGAAATCCAGCGGGCTGTTCGTGATCGGTGTACCCGTGAGTATGAGATTATATCCGCTGCTCTTGCCGAGGCGGTGAAGTGCCTTCGAACATTTCGCCTGCGGGTTCTTGATCTTGCTGCTCTCGTCGCAGACAATCATGTCTGGGCGCCACCTACCGATGTCCGTTTCCAGACGCCAGCAGCTTTCGTAGTTGACAACGATGACCGAAAGTCCCACGCTGCCCATGCGTCGAATTGTGTCGGCTTTTTTGTTTCCGTCACCGTCGAGTACGACCAGCGTATATGGGAATGCTGCGAATTTCTCAAACTCCTGCTCCCACACATTCACGATTGATTTCGGTGCCACGACGAGAAGTCTCTTGATGTGTCCTTCCTTGAACAGCGTTCCTGCAACCGCGATTGTCGTTATCGTTTTGCCTGTTCCCATGTCCATGAGATATGCGCATCCTTTACTCATCGTCGCCCTCCATCTTTTCTACCGCGAGTGCCATATGCAGCTGCTTATGCTCTCGATCGGTCATGACGAGCAGATTGCTGTAGTCGTTATCCGTCGCGTTTCCGTTCATGTGATGCACGACCTCACCCGCCTGCAGCGACCGTCCGAGATAGTCTTCCGCGATACGACGCGCCTTCTTTGAATTCGGTTTGCCTCTGTCTGCGACGCTGCAATGCGGATTGCGCTTGTTATTGAGTTCCGTGAGATGTCTCGCGCGGTGTCCTCTCGACAATGCTGCGTAATCGACATGCTTTCGCATCCAGCTGTTGCGGTGTTCGGTGCAGCAGAAGTTATGCTCTCGCGGCCTGCTGCGGCTTATCGCCTTGCCGCATTCGTCACAATGTACCGTCATGCCGTACCTCCTATCCCAAAGAGCCGAAGCGCAAAGTTATAAGCGCGTACTTGGTGCTGGTAGGGGGGTGCCTTGATCGGCATCGGTATAATTGGCGTTTCGTTTTCCTTTTCCGCCTCGACCGTTTCCATTAGCAATCCTTCGCCAAGTGCCACGCCCATGATGCCAAGCAACGCTGCGTTCTCGCGATTGAAGGGTACAACCCACGCTCTGTCATCTGGATCATAGAATCTGCCGTCTATCTCTTTGATGGATTCCCGTATCATGAAGGCATTGTAGACGCGTATGTGATTTCCGTCTTTTACTGCGTTCAATGCTTGTCCTCCTATGCTTTTGGTTTTGCAAAGGCAGCCAGTATTCCTTCCATCGTCTTCTGGTCGTCGGGCTGCAGTCCCGCGAGAAGTTGACGAAGAAGATATTCCTGCTTGTCGGTCATATAACGCTTGCTGGCGTACCATCCGTCCATGGCGCGAATTCCGCCGCCGCGACAATTGACCGTCGTAATGGGGTAAGAACACATCAAATACTCCACATCGCGCTGCGCGGTTCTGTAGCTGATATTAAATTCGTTTGCGAGTTCGTCGTATGTAACACGGCGATGGTCGCTAATGTAGTACAGCATTTCCTGCCTGCGCTCTGTAGCGTTTTGCATGTATTCTCACCTCCTTCTGCCTTTGTTGGCACAATTTTATCGCCTAACCTGGACACCTAATGTCCAGGTTATTAAAGTTTTTTCAATTTTTTCAACTTTTTTTGAAAAAACTCTTGCTTTTTGAAAAAGCATGTGATATACTATACAGGCTGAAACGAAATGGCCTGTTAGTCAAGCGGCTAAGACGTCGCCCTCTCACGGCGAAGACGGGGGTTCGATTCCCCCACGGGTCACCAAAAAAATTCCTCGGACTTGTTCCGGGGAATTTTTTTATCTTTTCACTTTTCACTCTTCACTCTTCACTTTTCTCTCCCGAAAGGAATTTTTTTGGAAGTAATAAGTACTAGTGAATAG
>ERZ808043.181-NODE-181-length-10512-cov-6.726881_pt1 | contig 10512 bp, 15 predicted proteins | sample MGYA00380194_ERZ808043 | MGnify/ENA primary metagenome ERZ808043 (study PRJEB31490, sample SAMN06133370) | cow dung metagenome | isolation source: H3 | host: cow | place: China: Chengdu | collected 2015-05 ...
GTCTTTCCCAATCATTCACGTTAGTTTACCTCCATATCAAATAGTTCTTCGGGAGACCATTGGATGGTAAAGTCCACATCTTCGATGTTGTCACATCGAGAGAGGAAAGTGTCATCCATCTCTATGCGCTTCATAAAATATGCCACTTCTTCCGGTGTAGCTTTATATGTTTCTTCTCCACCATATAGATAGGCTTTCGCGTGAACAGAGACTTCGGTTTCTTCATCAATGTCTTCCATAAAGTTGTCGAAGGCAGTCCAGCCTTCAAGGTCATCAAACTCTCGAGGAATACCACCTACAAGGAATTCAACTTCTTGATCGTTTGCAGTCACAGTAACTGCCGAGAATAACAGAGCCATATTTATCATCATCTCCTTTCTTACTGCATAGTCATTTCGGGGGCAGGAGCATCCTCACCGAGCATAGTGGTGAGTGTAGTCCTTCGAGCAATAGCTGCTTCGTACTTTTCATAGTCTTCTCGAGAGACCTTTTCGCCATAGTCGAGGGCATGCTCTGTGCCATCGATAATAGGTGCAAGTTTTTCAAGCTCTGCTTTGATCTCAGGTCCGGATGGACAGATTTCTGTAGCTGCCATATTGAACATTGAGAGGCTATAAAACTCTCTTGCCCAATTTGGGTGCGCACGAAGGAAAACCGTATGTTCTTGCTGCAAGGTTTGTGGATTAATTCAAAACATTAGAGCTATTGAACTTGATAAGATAGTATAAAACTACTTAATAAACCTTTATATCTAAGCTATATGCCCCGGTTCTTCGGAACCGGGGCATTTTTCGTTTGCGGTAAAGAACTCTGATTTTAGCACTCTCTTCTTTTGAGTGCTAAAAGTTTACGGTTTTGTCACACATTTTACGCTTAAAGGGCTTATAATACAGACAGTAAGCAAGAGAACGCTGATCAGCAAGAATGCGAACTAGGCTCGGCAAGTGCCGACCTTGCCGTATGACCTACACAAGTCGGCATATAATATCATAAAACACAGGAGGTATTACTATGTTTGGACTTACAAGACGTAATCAGGATATGACCACTTTTAACCCCTGGCGGGAGATGGAGGAATTTGAAAAAGCCTTTTTCGGAAGACCTTTCGGCAGCTTCTTTGACACGCCTGCCTTTGCCCAGTTTCGCACCGATGTGACGGATGAGGGCGACCACTACCTGCTGGAGGCTGACCTACCCGGTTTTGAGAAGAAGGATATCACTTTGGATATCCAGAATGACACTCTGATCGTCCGGGCCGAGCGCAAATCCAGGGTGGAGGAAAAGGACAAGAAGGACAAAGTGATCCGTATGGAACGTTCCTATGGCTCCTATACCAGAAGCTTTGACATCTCCGGCGTAGATGCCGATAAGATCAAAGCTAAGTATGTGGACGGCGTTCTGCGTCTGACCCTGCCCAAGCTGGAACAGCGCCTACCGGAAGGCAGACGCTTGGAAATCGAATAATCTGTTTCGTCAGACACCTCCCGGGAATGCTCCCGGGAGGTATTGCTGCATATGAAGGCTTTTCTTTGTACATTTGTCAGTTTTTCTTTTTTTCTGTAGAATCTAGGTAGAAACCAAACAAAGGAGGAAAGAATATGAATATCCCATACATCCGCTCTGGAGACTACTTCATCCCGGATCTGAAGTTGCCCGAGGAAACTCGCCCCACCGCCGCAGCGGTGCGTACCGCATAAATTTGCTTCGGTGTAATTTAAGGTGATGTTATCACAGAAAAGTATCCGATGGAAATATATACTATGCCCACAAAGATCAATCAAGGAGGTACCGACTATGAAAAGGATTCTGCCGATTTTCCTGGTGGCACTTCTCCTGGTAGGCTGCGCTGCACCTGCGGAAGAAATTACCTACCGCCAGGTCAATATGGATGAGGCCATAACCATGATGGAAGAAGGCTCCGGCTATATTATTCTGGATGTACGCACACCGGGGGAATTTGAGGAGAAGCATATACCCGGAGCAATCAATGTTGCCAATGAAACCATCGGTACAGATGAAATACCGGAATTGCCGGATAAGGATCAGCTGATTCTGGTATACTGCCGCAGCGGTAACCGCAGCAAGCAGGCATCTGAAAAGCTGGTGGCGCTGGGTTACACCAACATTGTGGAATTTGGCGGCATCAACGATTGGCCGGGAGAAACAGTAACTGAATAACAGAAATCTGCCGGATGAAAAGTCCGGCAGATTTTTACATATTTTCTGATTAGGTGATGTCATCACGGAAAAGCCGATTTCTCTCGGTTATAATAAGGCCATAAAGAAAACAAGGAGGGCTAACCTATGGCAGCTATCAATATCAACAACAATAATTTCCTGAGTGAAGTGATGAATTCTGAAAAGAAAGTTCTGCTGGACTTCTGGGCACCCTGGTGCGGCCCTTGCCGTATGGTGGTTCCCATGGTAGAGGAGATCGCAAAGGAACGCCCCGACATTAAGGTCGGAAAGATCAATGTGGATGAGAACCCGGAACTGTCCAGCCAGTTCGGTATTATGAGTATTCCCACGCTGGTGGTAATGGAAAACGGCAAAATTGTCAACCAGGCCATGGGAGCAAGACCCAAGAACGCGATTCTTGCGATGCTTTAAGGAGGTGCAGTTATGGGATTCTTCGACTTTTTGAAACAGCCTGACATCAATGAGGGTGTCATGGAGTACCGTAATACCGATGGAGCAGTCCTTTTGGATGTACGCACTCCCCAAGAGTATCGGGAAGGTCATATTCCCGGAAGTAAAAATGTACCGTTGCAGACCATTGACAAAATCAGCTCTGTAGCCGACAATAAGAATATCCCACTGTTTGTGTACTGCTATTCAGGCGGCAGAAGCCGCCAGGCAGCCTCCATGTTGCAGCATATGGGATATAATAACGTTCAGAACATCGGCGGTATCACCGCTTATTCCGGGAAGGTGGAGTGACTATGAAAGTTGTAATCGTAGGCGGCGTGGCCGGTGGAGCCACGGCAGCAGCAAGAATCCGCAGACTGAATGAGCAGGCTGAAATCGTTGTATTCGAGCGGTCAGGCTATATTTCCTATGCCAACTGCGGTCTGCCTTATTATATCGGCGGCGTCATTGAAGATCCGGAGGATCTTACCTTACAGACTCCGGAAAGCTTCTTCTCCCGGTTCCGCATCCATATGAAGGTACACCATGAGGTCACTGCCATTCACCCTGATAGTAAGACGGTCTCCGTAAAGAATCTGGAAACTGGTGAAATTTTTGAGGAAAGCTATGACAAGCTGCTTCTCTCTCCCGGTGCAAAGCCTGTCTGGCCCAACCTTCCGGGAATGAATAGCGACAAGCTGTTCACGCTTCGTACGGTGGAGGATACCTTCCGGATTAAGGAATTTGTGGATCAACAGAGACCTAAATCTGCTGTTATGGTGGGCGGCGGCTTTATCGGCTTGGAAGTGGCTGAGAATCTGCGGGAACTGGGTATGGAAGTCACTATCGTCCAGCGGCCCAAGCAGCTGATGAATCCCTTCGATGCTGATATGGCTTCCTTTATCCACAGTGAAGTCCGCAAGCATGGCGTGAAGCTGGCACTTGGTTATAGTGTGGAGGGATTCGCAGAGAAGAACAACGGCGTGGAGGTATTGCTGAAAGACCAGCCTTCCATCCATGCGGATATGGTAGTGTTGGCCATCGGTGTCACCCCGGAATCCAGCCTTGCCAAAGAGGCCGGTCTGGCTCTCGGTATGAAGGGTAGCATCCTGGTCAATAACCGGATGGAAACCTCCGTACCTGACATCTACGCGGTGGGCGATGCGGTACGGGTAAAGCACTATGTCACCGGTGAGGATACTCTGATTGCTCTGGCAGGGCCTGCCAACAAGCAGGGACGGATCGCTGCGGACAATATCTGCGGCGGCGACAGCCGATACTTAGGTTCTCAGGGCAGCTCTGTGATCAAGGTCTTTGATATGACCGCAGCCACCACCGGCATTAACGAAACCAATGCAAGAAGGTCCGGTCTGGACGTGGACACGGTGATCCTGTCTCCCATGAGCCACGCAGGCTACTATCCCGGCGGCAAGCTAATGACTATGAAGGTGGTATTTGAAAAGGAAACCTACCGCCTGCTGGGCGCTCAGATCGTGGGCTACGACGGTGTGGATAAGCGGATCGACGTGCTGGCTACCGCCATTCATGCGGGAATAAAGGCAACTGATCTGAAGGATCTGGACCTTGCCTATGCGCCGCCTTACTCATCTGCAAAAGATCCTGTAAATATGGCAGGCTTTATGATCGATAACATTTCCAATGGTTTGAAGCAATGGCATCTATCTGATGCTGCCAATCTGCCTCGGGACGGCAGTGTGACTCTGCTGGATACCCGGACGGTGGGGGAATACAGCCGGGGACATATCGACGGCTTCCGAAACATCCCCGTGGATGAACTGCGGGAACGGATCGATGAGATCGAACCCGGAAAGAGAGTCTATGTGATCTGCCAGAGCGGTATGCGCAGCTACATTGCTACCCGGATTCTTGAAGGGTATGGCTTCGAAGCCTACAACTTTGCCGGTGGTTTCCGGTTCTATGATGCGGTCATGAACGACCGGGCATTAATCGAAGCAGCCTTTGCTTGTGGTATGGACAAGTAAGAAAAAATCAAAATCCACGCTTTCTGCAAGGAGAGCGTGGATTTTCCTACGCCCAAAAGGTGATGTCATCACGGAAGGCATGGTCGCCTTGCGATATACTGTGGTCAAACAAAGAAAAGGAGCTGATCTCAATGAAGGTAAGTTTGAAGAATTGGTTGATCCCGTTGCTGTTTACCCTTGGGGGTGCTTTGGTGGGGCTTGCTTATTACTATTTTGTGGGATGCGCTACAGGAAGCTGCGCCATTACTTCCAACCCTATTAACTCTATGCTCTATATGGGGCTGATGGGCTGGCTTCTGTCCGGCGTGTTCAGCGGAGGATGTGCAGGCGGCTGCAGCCTATGATTGGAAAGTGCGTGCCAATCTTCGCAAGCAATCTCCTCGTAAAAATTGACGCATGAAGTTCTCCCGATTCTATGAATGCGGCATTTGAAGATCCTCACAGTCTCTCAACGCCTTACGGTCGAATCGACTGTGGTACAATCATGAATGGGAAGTGTTTGATCCGGACGGAGCGCTTCTCAGGCTGCAATCAAGGACGGCAGGAATTAAGTTCGGATTACCTGCTGTTTGCCACATTAGGATTTACCGGGCATGATGAAAAGTCTCAAATCGTCTCATAAGCCCAGTTTTAAGCGTTTTTTGTGTTTCGATCTCAAATTTACCAAAGATTTACCAATATTTCTGGAGAGTCAGACTTGCGATTCTAACACCAGAATAAGGAGATCAATACTATGACTGAGATGAAGAAACACATTTATGATGAGAGCAATGGCCTTTGGTATGAACTCATTGGCGATTATTATATTCCGGTTCTTACCCTGTCCTCTGAGGAACAGCGCCCCATTGGTAAATGGGGACGGATGCACCGGGACTACCTCAAAGAGCAGCGCCCGATCCTCTTTAACGACCTGATCCTCAGTGGTCAGCTCTGGTCATACCTCGCTGATCTGAACGAACAGGCGCAGAAGCGTTTATCCTTGATTGTTGAACAGATGAAGGCATCCGAGGGCGTGAGCGAGAAACTGAAAGCAACTGACCAGATGGCGTGGGTTGTAGCCATGAACAGCATCCGCAACCGAGCCGAGGAAATCATCCTCCGAGAAATGATCTACGGGGAGGATGTGGCATGAGACTACTGGAAGAATTTTGGTACGGCAATATCGAGCCTACGGAATATGATACTTCTTCCTGCAAGGAGCATAAAAAGCTGCTGGAGCTGATTTGCAGGAACGAAGAAAAACTCCGTGCCACCATGACGGATGAGCAGAAAGAGTTGTTTGAGAAATACACCGAATGTGTGCGAGAGCATCAAACCATCACTGATTGCCTGATTTTTCAGAATAGCTTTAAGCTGGGTGCCAGGATGATGCTGGAGGTCATGGAAGAATAACTGAATATTAAGAACAGCCCACCGATCAGCAATGATCAGTGGGCTGTGTTCGTGTAATAATGTCTATATCCATATTTTCACTCGTAAGGGTGAATATTCACTTTTTGTTCACTCTGCAATGTGAATTATCTCTGTATGCGTGGTATCTGTCAAATCATACTAATTCGCATAAGGCAGACGTGCTGATAAAATTAATATTTATAGCTATAGGATCGTCCATCTTCCGAACGGTTAAGTAATATGCCAAATACTTGTGTTATTGTATTTTGCCCGCAGATCTGCTCCGGAGCATCATCACTAAGGATTGCTCCCTCGTTCATAAGTATGATTTTGTCTGAAAAGGAGAAAGCCATTGGAAGATCGTGCATTACCGTAATAACTCCCTTGCCTCCGTCCGCAAGATGTCTCAATGTTTTCATCAGTTCAAGCTGATGAGAAATATCGAGGTAGGTTGTTGGTTCGTCCAGAAATACATAATCCGTGTTTTGCGCAAGAGCCATAGCAATATAGGCCGTTTGACGCATTCCTCCGGATAAGCTATGCAATGATCTTCTGGCGTGTTTTGCGATACCCGTCTGCTCCATTGCTGAAAATGCAATTTCGTAGTCTTTTTGCGTATAGCGTCTCGGATAATTTAAGTAAGGAAATCTACCGTGAAGCACCAACTGTTCTACTGTCATATCGGGTGTGCTTTTTCCTTGAGAAAGGTAAGCGACCTTGCGGGCAATGTCATTTCTGCTCATTTTCCCGAGAGAATGGCCGTCTATGTTGATACAGCCCCCGCTGATAGGGACTATGCCGAGGGTCGCTTTTAACAAGGTGCTTTTGCCACATCCATTCACGCCAATGATACTTGTCAGTTTTCCCTTTTCAAATATTACAGACACATCATTTAAGACAGTCTGCCTGCCATATCCGGCAGATATATGTTGCAATTCAATCACGCCCGTGCCCTCCTTTCCCTCTGACAAGGATGAACACAAAGAATGGAGCACCAAGATACGCCATAATGATTCCAACAGGGATTTCATAAGGTGCAAATACTGTTCTTGCCAAAGTATCGCAAAGGCATACAAAGCCTGCGCCATATATTGCACACAGTCCAATCAAATCAGAGGACTTGCTTCCTGCAACACGGCGGATTGCATGGGGAACCAACAGACCCACAAAAGACAAAAGACCTGCAAGACTGACGGCACACCCGGAAAGAAGTGCCGCAAACAGCAGAAACAGTGTTCTCATGACCGATGTGTTCAAGCCAAGCCCCTGTGCATTTTCTTCTCCCAAAGTCAGCACATCCAGTTCGTTATGCAAGGTGGATAGAATGACAATCACGATCAATATCGTTACCGTGGCAGGGATGAGTTTTGGGTATGTAATCGAAGAAAATTCACCAATCTTAAAATCATTGCTCATCACACTGACTTCGGGGATAAAGGTAATAATGGTGTCCGAAATGGCTCCCAGCAGGCTGTTCATAGCGACACCAATCAATATAACGGTACCACGGGATGCACCCCAATGTTTTGCACCAAAACTAACGAGCATCACCGCTGCAAAAGCACCGATAAAGGAAAAGAACGACAACTGCCATCCTCCATAGATTCCAAGCGCTGTGCATACAGTCACGGCAAGACCTGCACCGGCATTTACACCAATGATGCTTGGGGAAGCAAGGCGGTTCGCCAGAACACCCTGAATCACCGCACCGGATACAGCAAGTGCCGCACCGCACACTAAGGAGGCCAGCGTTCTTGGCAGTCTGGAATAGGCAAAAATCCGTGTTCCAGCAGATGCGTTAAATCCTTTTTGAAAAGCTTCCGCTATTTCAGAGATAGAAAGAGAGGTACTGCCAAGGATAATCCCCAGCACTGCCGAAACGCCAAGAAATACGATTCCAACAATGTACAGCCATCTTATTCTGTTATTCTGTGAGTAATATTTCACTGAGTTTTTCATATGATTCTGCCCAATCTGCATTCGGTTTTATATTAAACAGTTTTCTCTCCATAAGATGAAGCCTGCCTTCTGCGACAGCATCCAGAGTTCCCCATGCAGGATTCTCATTCATCATCTGATTGAGGTTATCTATCGCTTTTTCTGTATCATCACCCATAGTAACAACAAAAATTCTGTAAGGTTCCTGCCGTATGATACTTTCCACACTCAAAGTTTCAAGAAGGGATGTATCGCTGTCGGCAATATTGATGCAGCCAAGGTCAGCAAGCATTTCGCCGAGAATCGTTCCTTTGCTGCCCTTTGCCTTAACTGAACTGGAATGGGCCCGGAGCAATAAAACTGTTCGCTGTTCCTCCGGCAGTGCCCGTTCTTCGATGGCCTGTTTTATATCTTCGATCTGAGACTGAATTGCCAAACCATTGCATTCGTACAAGTCTTTTCTTTCGGTAATATCCGTGCAGATATCCAGCATTGCCAAATAATCCGAAAAATTATCCACATCAAAATAGGCGACTGCAATTCCAGCGGCTTCCAGCGTTTCTTTCATCTCTACATTTGAGGAGGTAGATGCGCTTGCAATCACAAAATCAGGGTTTACAGAAAAAATCAATTCCAGATTTGGTGAGTGCGCACCGCCGATATTTACTGCATCCGGCAACGCCAATCCAAAATCGTCCCAGGCATCTTCTGCTGTAGCACACACGGAACCACCGGCAAGCATCCACACATCTGCGAAGCTGCCAATGAGTGCTGCTACCCGTTCCGGCTCTTTTGGAACCGATACTTCTCTGCCGAGGGCATCCGTAAATATTACAGCACTTTGATCGTATTCGTTCTGTTCAGAGCTGCAAGCTGTAAGCAGACTGGACAGTACAGAAAAACAGATGATTATTGCGATAATCTTAAAACATTTTCTCATATATGATCGTGGAAACCTCTCAGTAATTATTGACATATGCTCTATTTATTGATAAAATATAAATGGCATATGCCACTTATGATTATAAAGGATTGGTGGTCGGATGTCAATTACTATAGAAAGGAAAAGAGTATGCCCCGACCGAAACGATGCAGAAAAGTGTGTTCCATGCCCAGAGTTTCAGAGTTTCTTCCAACCGGTGAAAGTGCTGACTTCATTGTGCTGACGGTAGATGAGTATGAAAGTATTCGTCTGATCGACAAACAGGGCTTTTCTCAAGAAGAGTGCGCTGCCTATATGCAGGTAGCAAGAACAACTGCACAGCAGATTTATAACTCAGCGAGGAAAAAAATTGCGTCCGCTTTGGTGGATGGAAAAGGACTTCGCATCGAAGGCGGAGACTATCGTTTGTGTGACGGAAATGAAGCCTTTTGCGGTTGCGGAGGTTGTTCCCGACATTGCTTGGAAAATCAATAACGAAAAGGAAGGTATATATAATGAGTCTTTCAAAAGAACAAATTACGAGTGTTAAGGGCAGAGGCTTTTTGCTGAACAGAGGGACAGAATGCTTCTCAGGCAGAATCGTCACTGTTGGCGGCCTGTTCACACCAGATGAACTCCATGCCATTGCGGAGTGTGCGGAAAAGTTTGGTAATGGTAAAGTAATATTCACATCCCGCCTTGCTGCTGAGATCGTAGGCATTCCCTTTGAGATGATTCCGGAAGCGGAAGTCTTTATGGCAGAGCGTGGTCTTTACTTTGGCGGCACCGGTGCAAAAGTTCGTCCCATCACCGCCTGCAAGGGTACGACCTGTGTATATGGAAATATTGATACGCAGGCACTTGCCAAAGTAATCTATGATCGGTTCTATATCGGCATGAAGGATGTAAAGCTTCCTCATAAGTTCAAAATAGGCGTTGGCGGATGCCCAAACAGCTGCATGAAGCCCAGTTTGAATGATGTAGGTATCGAAGGCTGCAAGAAATTCTCCTTTGATCCGGATATTTGTCGTGGCTGCAAGAAGTGTGCTGTGGCTGAAAGCTGCCCTTCCAGGGCTGTGTCTGTGGTGGATGGAAAGGCAGTGATCGACGGAAGCAAATGTACAAGTTGCGGTGTTTGTGTCGGCAAATGTCCTTTTGGTGCCGTTCCTAAGGAAGCGGAATCTGTCTGCCGTATCTATGTGGGCGGAACCTGGGGCAAGAAGCAGAGAATGGGCACCCTCCTGTCCGGTACTTATTCGGAAGCCGAAGTTCCCGATATGATCGAAAAAGTTATGCTGTGGTTCAAGGAAAATGCCTATGCCAAGGAGCGCCTTGGTGCTGCCATTGATCGCCTTGGAACTGAAAAACTGGAAGCGGATCTGTCCACGGATGATCTGCTTAAGAGAAAAGAAGAAATTCTGACAAAGGATATTCTTGCATGATAGGAGAATACACAAAATGAGAATTGCAGTTACTTATGCGAACGAAGAAATATTCCAGCACTTCGGTCACACAGAACAATTCAAGGTCTATGATGTGGAAAACGGCGCAATTGTTGCTTCTCAGGTTATTGACACCAACGGCAACGGTCACGGTGCACTGGCCGGTGTCCTTTCTGCGCTGAATGCA
>ERZ808043.182-NODE-182-length-10484-cov-4.466321_pt1 | contig 10484 bp, 11 predicted proteins | sample MGYA00380194_ERZ808043 | MGnify/ENA primary metagenome ERZ808043 (study PRJEB31490, sample SAMN06133370) | cow dung metagenome | isolation source: H3 | host: cow | place: China: Chengdu | collected 2015-05 ...
TCATTAGTGCAGACCCTGCCATAGATATCTCTCAGTTCCCTCTTGTGGTTCTGCAAATATGATATTGCAACTCCTTCAGGATGACGCAGATAGAATAGGAACACTGTCTTAGGCAGAGGTCCCATCTTGATTTCTACGTTATCGTAGTCTACAAGAAATATCTTATACTGCCTTGTGATTCTGATACGACTGAGCTTCACACTTTGATTCAGCAACTTCAGAATAATCTCTGGAGGACATCCTTTCAGCAGGAGATCTTGAATCATGGCCTGGACATCCTGAAGTGCCTTGTTCATCTCCGCATCGAAAGTCTTTTCAGCAATTGGCACCTCTGTAGTTCTTCTGAATAACAAGTGCGAAGTATCTTCCTCTTCTACAGACTCTGGAGCAGAAGGACGTATGCTGAAGCGGATATCACTTTCAGCATAATCTGGCTCAATCTCTAACTTTTTGCACTCATCAATAAGTTCCTCGATATCATCGTTACAATAACTTCTCTTCTTGATTCCGCCCCACATAGAACGTCGTATCCTACGTGGTGCAGGAGGAGCACACATGTTGATCAGATAGGAGATGACAAGACTGAAGCTCTCCTTAGCATCATATATAACTAGTACATCTCCGTTATACTTGACAATGAGTCTGCTTTCTGGTGTCAATCTACCCTCAAACTCTGCTCTGATCTGCTCATATATAGTTTCTGCACTGAAGTTTTCAGGCATGGATACTCCTGGGAAGTTATACTTAAGAACAGAATCAGACAATTGCTCCAGAATCTCTGGCAGATAGAGTACAGGAACTGGAATATCATCAGACTTCAGAAGCTGAACCTGCTTAGGATTCAGCGCAGGTCCGATATACATTGCATAATTGGTTCCTTTCAAAAACGACAGGCTAGGAATATCACCTGACTTGATCTCATTGAACATCATAACGAGTACTATTTACGGATTATGGTGCAAAGGTATTTACACATTGTGCCATATTACTGCACAAGTGATAATATTTGTATCATTCTTTACTTTGGGATTACTCATAGTACTGAGAAGCCTTTCTCAATCTTCGTGACATATTATTTACAAGGCACTTTGGTGAGAGAACCTTGATACCTTCTCCAAAACCAAGTAAATCCTTCTCCAGCTCATAGTTCAGCACGACCTCCATCTGGAAGATAGCAGAACCATCTTCATCTCTCTGTACAACGAACTGGCTCTTGTGCAGAGGCTTTGTCTCAATATATGGCACCTGTTCAGGGGCAGCCCAAAAACGAATAGTATGCGCCTTATCATTGATGTTCTTTGTCACTCCTATAAGATTATCAAAGAAGGTATCCGGATCTATGGCCTTACTCTCCTGATATACCTCGCCAGGAGCGGCTCCCATCTCATGGATTCTATCCAATGCCAGGTTATACAGCATTCCTGCACCCTTCTTCCAACCATAGACAAACCATCGATTCCTGAATTCTTTCAGGAAGAACGGTGAGAAAATGAACTTCTGCATATCACGAGCCTTGAATGACTTATAGATGATCTTCACCGGCTTCTTTGCAATGATTGCCTTATAAAGAGGATCGATATACTTCAATCCTTTCAGACTGTCGTTCTTCTCAAGCAAGATGACCGGTCTGCTCTTATGCCTCATGGATGTCACATGGTCTTCAAGGCGTCCAAGAACATCCTCCATACCGGAGAACACCGAAAATCCCTCGAATTGTCGAAGCATCTCGACGGTCTCCCCCATCAGCTTCATATCATCATCAGTCAGTGGTGAATTAGTGATGCTATACTCAGGATCAGCATACCTGTAGTACTTGTTATCATAGACCTCTATAGGGGCATTATAGCCAAGCTTATCGCTTCGCATCATCTGGATATCCATCTGAACTGTCCTTCGGCTAATACCCTTGTCGATACCCTCGTATTCATAAAGGGCATCGCTGCAGGCCTGGATCAGGTCCTCAAGAGTCCACCTGCGGTTACGACGGCGAAGGCAGTTGTCTATGGTCTTATAGCGAATTAGGGCGTTACGATTTACCGGCATAGTCAGGAAAATTTAATCGTTCCCTACAAAATTAATGAAATATTTTCTGCTACGCAATAAGACTGCGCACCTCGTTATTTATTTTGCACTGTGAAAGTTACAAGCCTTGCGAGAATTTAGATTTAAGCGGTAAGCCTTTGATATTTGCAGAGCACATTAGAGAGAACTACAATGAAAGCACTAATACTCCAACGACTCCAAGAGATCGAACTGAAATACGATGTAAAGATCCTGATTGCTGTCGAATCCGGCAGCAGAGCATGGGGATTTGCATCCAAGGACAGTGACTATGACGTCAGGTTCGTCTACGTACATAGGAAAGAATGGTACCTTACTCTTACAGAGGGAAGAGACGTCATTGAGGAGCTGGATTCGGACGGAGTGATGGACTTCGCAGGTTGGGACCTGAAGAAGGCTCTGCTACTGATGGGCAAAGGTAACTGTGCCTTTGCCGAATGGCTGAACTCCCCGACCATCTATTACAAGGATGAGGAATTCTTCAAGGGAGTAAGCGAACTTAAGGATGAGTACTTCAGGAAGATATCGGCTGTCAACCACTACTACCACATGGCCATGAACCATGACAAGAGATACCTGGAGAAACGCGGATGTGAGATGAAGAGGTTCATGTATCATCTCAGAGGACTTCTGGCCGCGAAGTACGCTGCCCTATATGGGACATACCCGCCAGTCCTCTTTAGTGAACTTGTGGACAGGATGGTAGATGACCAAGCAATTAAGGCGGAAATCGCGAATCTGGTGCAACTGAAGAAGGAAAGCAGGGAGCACAACACTATGATAGTCAATGACTCCTTGGTAACATTTGCAACAAGTATCGCCTCCGAGATTGAGTCCATGTTCGGAACATTTCCGGAAGATAAGCAGATGGACTACAAGAAACTGGATAAGTTCTTCTTAATAATTATAAACACTTTTGATGAATAGATTTATGAACGAGTTTTTATTAAATGACACACCGGTCAAGGTATGGGCAAAGTACGTTGACCCACATGCATGGAAGGAGATTGATAATCTCTCGAGACTCCCATTCATATATCATCATCTAGCATTCATGCCTGATGTACACGGCGGAATGGGAATGCCTATCGGAGGAGTCTTGGCTTCAAAGAAGGTGGTAGTTCCTAATGCTGTAGGCGTGGACATCGGATGCGGCATGTGCGCCGTGAAGACCAATCTCATGGCCGATGATATATCGAAGGATCTCATGAGAAAGCAGATCATGTCCGGAATCAGACAGAGGATCCCACTCGGTATGGACCACCATACAGAGCTACAGGATGAAGCATTCATGCCTCAGGGACACGACATCGACAAGCTTCACGTAGTGAGCAGGCAGTATGTCTCTGCAAGGCGTCAGGTCGGAACGCTCGGTGGCGGTAACCACTTCATCGAGCTTCAGAAAGACGAGGAAGGATACCTCTGGATCATGCTTCACTCAGGCTCACGCAACCTCGGCAAGCAGGTGGGCGACTACTACAACAAGGTGGCAAAGGAGCTGAATGCAATGTATCACACAGCTGTGGATCCATCATGGCAGATGCACTTCCTCCCATTAGGATCAAAGGAGTTCACAGCTTACTGGAAAGAGATGTCATACTGTGTGGACTTTGCTTTCTGCAACAGAAAGCTCATGATGGACAGAATCCTGGAAATTATTGCAGATGCTTTGCCTGGCGTAGAGTTCGAGCCAATGATCAATATAGCGCACAACTATGCGGCATGGGAGCACCACTATGGAGAGGATGTAATCGTGCATAGAAAAGGAGCCGTACGTGCAAGAGAAGGTGAGATCGGAATCATTCCGGGTTCACAGGGAACTAGCTCATACATCGTGGAAGGACTCGGCTGTCCTGAGTCTTTCATGAGCTCGTCGCACGGAGCAGGCAGACTAATGAGCCGCACCGAGGCTATCAAGACCCTCTCGCTAAAGAAGGAGATCGAGATGCTTGACAGCAAAGGTATCATTCACGGAATCCGCTCTCAGAATCATCTTGACGAAGCAGCCTCCGCATATAAAAACATCGATGAGGTGATGGCTAACCAACAGGATCTGGTGAAGATTATCACAAAACTCTCTCCTTTGGCTGTTGTCAAGGGATAATATGAAAGAAGACCGGAATTGCTCCCGGTCTTCGCTTTTTTTGTATGCTCAATGACTACTTTGTAGCCTCGAGTGATACTTTTCTAAAATTCTTGAGTTCCTTCTCAAGAGCTAGTGAAACTTTTCTTGCCCTCTGACCTGCGGCTTTCACGCCTTTGTCAGCCTGAGCTGTTGCATCCTTCTCAAACTCTGCATAGAGAGCATTGATCTTTTCTACCAATTCTTTCATTTTGTTTTCTATTTAAGTGTTAGTACTAGTCATTATTCGGTGTAATCCTGATCGTCACTTTCAGTCCTGCTAGTTCAGCCAGTTTGTAGATGTATGAAATGAACACATCATCATGGCTGAGCCAGTAATAGATAGTAGTGTTACCGATTCCCATCTTCGGAGAGATATCCTCTCTGTAGATGTTGTATCTCTTGAGAGCACTGGCGAGGAACTCAAGCCTTTTGCCGGTCTTCTGTTTTCTCTGCACCTGCATCTCTACCTTTGCCGGTTCTCCTTCTGAATTCCTTTCCTTGATAAGGTCAAACTCAATCTTATATCCGTAAACTTCAAACAGCTTGTAGATGACAGATATCTTGACATCATCCTTCTTGAACCAGTAGTAGACTGCCTGTCTGGATATACCAAGCAATTCAGCCACTGACGCGGTTGTCAGTCCGGTCTCTTCCATAAAGTCGGTCAGGAACTTAAGGTGTACCAAGTTCCACTGACCATCCTGATAGTTACTCTCAGGACTTGATCCCTCTTTACGCATTTTAGTGAGCATTGTATCAAGAACCAGGTCAAAAGTTGTAAAAATAATTAGTTTCTTTTAACTTTGTCCTTGAAAATATTTAACAACAGTATTCGTATTCCTTGCGATAGCGATGCAAATGTATGCAAATATTTTCATTTAACAAACAATTAGTAACATTTAACGAACAATTTAGATTCCTATGGCTAGGTACACATATGAAGAGAGAGAAATTCTCCTTTCTACTCCTATCGAAGCTGTCCTGTCGTTCTACGGCAAGGACACCAGCCATGACAGGACCTATCACTACTACTCTCCTTTCCGAGATGAGACTAACCGTTCGTTTCATGTGAACCCAAGGAAGAACGTATGGTATGACTTTGGGATAGCTGAAGGAGGCGGGGTACTGACCCTTGTGGTCAAGCTTTCCGGCTGTGACAATGATGAAGCTTTCGACATCCTGGCACAGATGAACACTTCGTTCATCCCGTCATACATATACAGTTCCCCTACACCTGTAAGGAAGGAACCTGAAAGAAGCATCGTCATAGACTATGTGGGAAAGGAATTCCGAAGAAAAAGCCTGGTGAGCTATGCACAGGAGCGTGGAATATCAAAAGCAACCCTGGACAGGTTCTGCAGCTGCATCACCTACCATAGCGTATACTCTCCAACACTCAAGCATACTGCCATAGGATTCGCCAATGACTCCGGCGGATATGTCCTGCGTTCACGCTCCGTGAAGAAATGCACCGCCAGCGGGATATCGCTCCTGAAGGGGGAAAACTCCGACGAGGTTGCCGTATTCGAGGGATTCTTTGACTTCCTCTCATGGGTAGAAGACCAGGGCATAGAATCACTCCCATGTGACGTATGCGTACTTAACAGCGTATCCAATCTCAAGAGGGCTCTTTCGTTTCTGAACGAGCACCGTGAGATACACCTATACCTTGACAATGACAGAGCCGGTAATGAAGCTGCGGCTCAGATAGAATATTTCTGTATGAATGAAGAGACTCGAGTAGTCAGGATGTCCCATATGTTTGACGGGTACAAGGACTACAACGAGATGTTGACCGCGAAGACATCAACCCCAAAAACAAATTCATATGGAAAATTTACCGAACGATGTTCAGAACAGACTGAACAACATTAATTGGGATCACCTGAAGGAGAAGTACGGGATCGCCAAGGAAACAATCATGAACAACCCGACTGTTGCGGCTCAGCTCGCATACGGTCAGATGACTGATCTGGTGTACGGAAGCACCAAGGAACTGACCGGTTTCTTCTCACTGAGAGCCTTCCCACAGGGAGAGGGTAAGGAATGGGCAGTAAAGCTCATCACCATGGAGAAGGCCAAAACGCCAAATGACACTCTCTATCTCTACAACCAGCCGATCACCAGTCCGAAGGTCAAGGAGGCACTCCTCGAGAGGACCTCGTGGGAGGACAACAAGAAGAAGACCCACCACGGCCTTGCCAATGCCAACGGAGGTCGTCCCATCGCCATTGAGTTAGACGGCCGCAAGCAGGAATTCCTGGTCTCCATCCATCTGCCTACGAACCGCGTTGTCGGTATGCCCGTAGAGCAGGTCAAGGCTATGCTGCTCGACGAGCATGGCCATTCCAGAGGAAGAGGCATCTACGGAGTCACTTTCACAGACGAGCAGGCAAAAGCCCTTGCCGAAGGAAAGGCCATAGCCATCTCCGGCATGAAGCGCGACGGAGAGAGGTTCACCTGCTGCGTTCAGTTCGATGCGGCTCAGCGCCAGGTGGTCACATGTCACCCGACATGGTTCAAGGAAGCACAGAAGGCAGGCCTGGACATGAAGTACTCGAAGGAGGTGAAGGTAGACAAAGAGGTCAAGCAGCAGGTGGAGAACACCATGAAGCAGGGCCAGAGGAAGGGCAGAAGTCAAACGATGAAGATGGGATAGTATGCTGGGAGCAGTTGCCGGAGATATCATTGCGTCTCCATACATGAAGAACAACGCTCAGAGCAAGGACTTCAGGATGTTCACGAACGTGCGCGGATGGTCATCCGGGGAAGAGGTAACCTTCTTCCCCAGGGTGACGGACGCCACCGTGATGACACTTGCAGTAGCCCGATGGCTAGCCACAGATCCGGAGCATCGGAAAGCAAGTTTCATAAACATCATGACAGATCTGTACTCGAAGCATCCCGAATGCGAGTTTTCACCGATCATGAACATGTGGTGCAAAAGCGAGTACTTCCAACCGTTCAGACGTGACAGCAATGACGTAATCGCGAGAATATCACCTATAGCCTTGAAGATCGATGATCTTAATGAGGCGATAAAGTTGGCAAAGGCCACTACGGAGTTCACACATAAAGACCCGGAGAGCATCAAGGGAGCAGAGGTGTTCACGGATGCATTATGGAAGGCTGCCAGAGGACGTTCCAAGGAGGACATCCGCTTTGCGGTGGAGAATGACTATGGGATCGACCTGAACATACCGGAGCAGGACCTGAAGTCCATCCTTATGGGTGCCGTAAAGGAGGATGTGGTTATCAACGGAGAGCCTACGGGAGAGGTCTACTACCGAGATACCGGTAAGATAGACTACTCGACCATGAACACCCTTACCGCTGCCTTGAAATGCTTTCTTGAGGGCAACAGCTTCGAGGACATCGTAAGAAGGGCCGTCGCCTTGGGCGGCGATTCTACGACCATAGCATCTGTGGCAGGAGCACTTGCTCAGGCCATGCATAAGGATATGCCGCAGGAAATCCTCAGTCAGTGCGAGAAGAATATCCCGTCGGACCTGAAGAACATCATGGATTCATTCGAGATGTCCTTATCAAGAAGGGCTGCACAGGAACCTGAAAAGAAGGTCTCACAGACAAATGAACTGGCCTTCCATGTCATCAAGAAGCCGGACGGAGGAAGAATCTTCGTCACTGCCCAGCATCGAAAGGAGCTTATCGCCGCACTGAAAGGGCGCTTCGGAAACGAGATCACCATTCTGCGACCAGAGAAGCTCAAGCAGACCTACAAATCGTTATGTGAGAATGGCATGGATGGCACGTACGTCGAGCGTACCCGTCCGGAAGTGCGCACACTCTACTTTCAGGACGGCGAGTTCAGGACCATCGTGACCCTTCAAGGAGACAACCTTCCCAAACAGGAGGAAAGAATAAAGGCCCGCCAGACTTTCTGCGAACTAAGCAAGTACGCCATGGATGTCAAAGACACTCTATACGAAAAGATAGGATATTCAGGAGAAGATAATATCCACTTTGGGAATGCCTACTACCCTGTCATCTATCATGACAAGATCGAGGTGTTCAAGGGTGACATCTTTGCCGGAAGTGTGGGGATCGACCCCGCTAACGGGCTGCTAAGGATAGACCAGGGCGGGGATTTCGGACCGATGGAGTGGAATGGTGACAGAACGGAATCCGTATTCAAAAGCGTATCCTTTGATTCCATCAAGCAGTCACTCGGTGAATTCATACTGGATGAAGGAGTCGGTATCAGGGATCACGGAAGACGACCGAATATCGATGTAGCTAACGATGATGTAGCCAAGTCGACCGACGAAAGACTAGTGGAGTGCCTTGATGTGGACAACGCTCCAAAGCGCAGCTTGAAGTTATAATTGATAGGACAGGGCCGCTTTTGCGACCCTGTCTGTTTTAAACCTCAATCAGTATGGGAATACCATTCTCGATGTACAACATCTGATTGAACGTATGAGCTAAATCTCTGCATGCCTCATTAGGAGACTCCCCGACTCCTACAACCTCCGAAAAGATCTCTTCATCAGGATAGGCCACATATACCGAAGAATCATCCAGGATGATCTTCTCTATCGAAATTGAAATACCCATATTAACAGGCTCTGAAGATTCGTGGATTGTCTCCTTTCTCAACCATGAACGGTCTTTTGATCTTGTACATGAGCCGTTCCTTGTAAAGAGTGGTCTCATCATCGATGAAGAAGTACGGCGGGAGCTTGTCGAACCAGTCATCAATAGCATCTGTGATGGTAAGGCCGGCACCGATAGTCTGCTCTATTCTGGCGAGACAGGCAATCGGCTCTGACCAGACAGAGAAGATCTTTCCCGCACTGGTCAATGTAATGAGTACGTTTAAAGTTATTGTCATAATTCCAGGTTTGAATAAGACTGCCTTCATAGGCGGCAAAGGCAGAATATGCCGACCGTTTGAGCTAGGACGGAAAACCTGAGAAAAGACCGGAACCGGTATACAAGCCGTTTGCGCTAGGACGGCAAACCTGACAGATACAAAGATATCAAGAATTACGAATATTCAAGAAAGAGTTACATAAAAAAAGAGTCACTTTTCCTCTCTTGTGCCTTACTATGGCTCAAGTAAGACATAGCTTTGCATCCAGAAAAACATTAAGCTATAGAGTCGTGTTCATTGGTATACTAGTCCTGATAGGAACGTTGATGGATATATTCTTATATCTGTTTTGCGGTAAAAAGGAACTGTAATAAAATTCAACTATGATGGGTGTTGTGGTCATACTAGTTTTGCTACTTAACGTCGCCTTACAGATGGTTGGCGCGGGTAGTAATTGGGGAGAATAATATGAGAACTTCATGGAGATCGTTAGAGCCAAAGGGAATTGAGGATTACCTTATGGACTTGTGTAAAGTATATAGAGGCGAAGAGGATAACCCTCATGATGTTAACGCAACTAATGACGAGGAGCGCAAAATACAGTTCCTCAGATATCACCTATGGGATGTTGAGAAGAGTGTCATGGAGAGACCTGGATACTGGAGATATTTGCTTATAGAGCATCATGGCAGTCTTCCTTGTGATGATGAGTCCATTGCAAGGAAAATATACGATTATGCGATAAAGACTAAACTAGACAGGCTTTCTGAAATGGGATTTAATCTTATGCCTATTTATAAGAGACTTACGAACGCTAGCTCTCATAATTGATATTGTACAACATAAAGTCGCAAGAGCTGGCATACCCATATGGTATAGATGATTACCAGCTACTGAATGATAAACTATACATCGCTTCAGATAGAAAAATCTTACTATGCGACTTAATGTGCAAGCCTCTTGCAGAATATAAACAGGACGATTGGTCAAGCATCATCCTTTGGGAATAAGAAACTTCGCGCCTATACTAATTTTGTTATGATATATTTGAAATCATTTCACATACCATCAGAGTCTGAAGAGAACGGATTCTTCATTGACTATAGTGGGAACAACAAGTTGACCTGTTATAACTCATTCTATCCCTTTCAGGTCTTTCCGGCCAAGGGATTATCCGACATGACATTTTCTGAAATCACAATCTTCGCAGGTGGAAACGGATCAGGTAAGTCCACTCTTCTCAATATCATCACTGAAAGATTGGGCATATCGCGAACGTCTCTATACAACAAGACAGATTTTCATTCCATGCATATGCCGTTGTGTAGCGGAGAATTTGGAATCTATGATAGGACACAGATGCGTGAATTGATGTCGGTATCCAAGTTCATCACAAGCGATGATGTCTTCTCGCACCTTCTGGATGTGAGGGAGAAGAATGACAACCTGGATTTCAAACGG
>ERZ808043.183-NODE-183-length-10453-cov-3.605532_pt1 | contig 10453 bp, 10 predicted proteins | sample MGYA00380194_ERZ808043 | MGnify/ENA primary metagenome ERZ808043 (study PRJEB31490, sample SAMN06133370) | cow dung metagenome | isolation source: H3 | host: cow | place: China: Chengdu | collected 2015-05 ...
TCCTCTCCTTTGCAGGAAACCTATATAACCGATGATAACGCTGGTACTGCCGAAGAATATGAAATGTTAGCGCTTCGTCTAAAAAAGGGTATTTCTAAAGAATTAATCACCTCGCTTTTTGGCGAAGATGAATTTTTACGCATAAAGAAAAACGCCGAAAAAATCGACGTTTCCTATATTAATATTAATGATGACGGCATATCCTTTACAAGAAAGGGTTTTCTCGTTTCAAACGACTTAATTTCCAGACTCATCTGGTAAGGCTTCGGTTGTAGTCGTCGTTGCCATCGATTTTTTTTTGTTTTTATTTCTTGCAATGACACTTTTGCGCCAAAGCGAATGGAGCCATCATTAGAAGAAATATTTTCGACTATTTTGGCATTGTCTAAAATTTTATCAAGAAAACGTAGACGTTTGTCAATTTCTCTAAGACGCATGCGGCCATAAGTGTATTCAGCATTTTCAGAGCGATCACCTTCTGCAGCAGCATCAGAAACCCGTTGTTGGACGGAAGGTCTTTCTGTATATTTTAAATGTTCCCATTCGGCCTTTAATTTTTCAAAGCCATCTTTAGATATCAAATTAGACATGTGTAATAATTTAGAAAGTTTTTTCTTTCCTCAAAAGGAATGTTTCTAGAACTTTCTCTGTAAAATTCTAGAATAAATAGCTACATTGTAAACACTATGAAAAATAAGGTAGAACGTAAGCCGAATCCCAATTCAAGGTATGTTAGGATATGGCGAGTAAATGTGAATAGAATGTTTCCTGTAAGACAAGATGCTTTAAAAGTAGCGTTTTCTGTTTTTGCCGGAGTTTTTATTGGTATTTGGCCAACTATTGGGATAGCAATTATTTTAACTATAGCTTTTTGTGCTCTTTTTAGGTTGCCTAAAATTCCAGGAACCGTGGCATCATTTGTAGCTAATCCAGTAACGCAGTTTGGATTTTTTTATCCAGCGGGATATTTTATTGGATGTGCAATAATAGAGCCTCCACCGATAAATTTTGATTTTTTAGAAAAAATAAAAACACTTTCTTTTAGTAATGTCGTCAGTGTCGTTCAAGAACTTTGGAGTAATGCAGCTGGGCATTTTATTGCCTTTTTGATAGGAATTACGATAGTTGCTGCTGTCTTTGGCGTTTTGTTTTTTGGGATAGCTTATTTTGTTGTTTTATATCGCAAAAAAAGACACTTAAAAATGAAAAGCAAATTCATGCAAAGTCTTGTTAAAGAAGATGTTGAATTGTTAAAGCAAATTCGTAGAGATGAAAAAATTAAACAAGGACAAAACAAGGAAAAATTGACTATGATGCAAATTTACCCTTTTAAAGCGCTTCGCCCGGTAAACCCAGAAGAAGCAGGTGAAATTTCAGCTTTGCCTTATGATGTAATGAATAGGGCTGAAGCAAAAGAAATGGCGGCAGGACTTCCGCATTCTTATTTACGTGTAACGCGTGCAGAATTAGAGTTACCAGATTCTGTCGATGCTTATGACCCACAAGTTTATCAGCATGCAAAAAACAACTTGGACAAAATGATTGCCGAAGGTGTTATTGCTCATGAAAAGAAAGATTGCCTTTATGTTTATCGCCAAACAATGGATGGTAGAGAACAATATGGTCTTGTTTGCTGTGTCCGGGCAGAAGATTATTTTAACGGAACCATTAAAAAACATGAATTGACTCGCGCCGATAAAGAAGAAGACCGCTTGCGCCACGTGCTTACTACCAATGCAAATACAGGTCCTGTATTTTTAACTTATCGTGATTCTGGACAATTTGATTTATTTGGAAAAGTAAGAGAACGTGCTCCTCTCTATGACTTTGTTTCTGAAAAAGATGGATTTGGACACACGGTTTGGATTATCGAAGATGATGCAGAAATTGCTGCTATTAGAAAATCTTTTGAAGCAATTCCTGTTTCTTATATTGCTGATGGGCATCATCGTAGTGCAGCGGGGGCAAGAGCAGCTCTTGCTCGTAAAGAACTAGATGAAAATCATAAAGGCGATGAAGAATATACTCGTTATTTGGCAATATTATTCCCTTCTACTCATTTGAAAATATTGGATTATAACCGCGTGTTAAAATCTTTAAATGGTAGAACTGCAGAACAATTACTTAAAGATTTAGAAGATATTTTTGTGATTGAAAAACTCGATTCAATGCAGAGTCCTTCAAAACAAAATCAAGTCAATCTTTATTTAGAAAAAACTTGGTACGCCTGTTCTTTCCGCGAAGAATTGCTTGAAGATTTAGGACCAGTAGATAGCCTTGATGTAGCTCTTTTACAAAAGCATGTTCTTTCACCGATGTTTGGTATAGATGATCCACGTACATCTGCTCAAATAGATTTTGTTGGCGGGATTCGTGGCTTAGGAGAGCTTGTTCGTCGAGTAGATTCTGGAGAATGTGCTTGCGCATTTGCTATGTATCCAACAACACTAGACCAGTTAATGGCAATAGCTGATGCTGGTGAAATAATGCCTCCAAAAAGTACTTGGTTTGAACCCAAACTTAGAGATGGTTTGTTAGTTCATACATTAGATTAAATTTGAAAATGAATATAAAAAGTCCCGAAAGTGAAATCACTTTCGGGACTTTTTATCATTTCCGCCAAAGATTCCAAAGGGTTTTATTTGGGCGGAGTAATAACCAGAAATTAGGAACAAGTAAGATTAAGTCGCGTATAAGAGAAGTCCAAGTTTCATTTTTATCTTGTGCCCCTTCAATATTAAAGCAACCACAAGTAATGCCTAAATCATGAAAAATTGCCCAAGATAAAGCGATAATAAAAGAAATAAACATAAGAAATATGACTAAAGCAGCTTCTTTGGTAAAAGGCGAAATAATCAAAGCTAATCCGAACCAGAATTCAAGTTGCGGGTACATAAGAGCAAAAATATTATTGAGAAATTCTAAACCAAGTGCTGGGAAAAATTGATACTGCGCCATTAAAACAGCGAATTCTTTTGGAGACTCTATTTTAAACAAACTAGAAGCAATAAAGAATCCGCCAATTCCTACACGGAAAAGAGTTTCAAGAGCTTTTATCGTGAACTCTTTTGATAATTTCCAAGCAGGGATAATAAGAATCGTTGCTAACAGAAAAGCGCCAATTCCGATTTGTATGTTGTATTTCCAGCCATTTGGGAAAAATTCAAGGAACCAATCTTTGTCAGAAACAGTTAGAAATGTTTCAGGGAAAGAAATCTCTGCAACACAGAACGCAGTTAATAACGTTGAGAAAAGCAGAAGAATACTAGCAAATACTGTTTCTTTTTTCATAGAACGTCTTCCGGCTTTTGAAGAATTTCTTGAGAGCCAATCCATTCAATAGATTTGTCGTCAGAAACTCTTATGTTATTTGCGATAGCGCAAAGCAAGCAAAAAATTCCAAAACCAATAAGGAATTTCCAATTTAAACTCTTAATGTATTTTATAATATGTTGCATGCTTACAAATTACAAAAAAAGCAAGGCTTTGAAAACCTTGCTTTTTATTTTTGATAGTTTAGTTCTTTACGCAACGAACGCTAAAGCCTTTGTCTTTAGAGTCTTTTTGGAATAAGAATTCGCCTTCGCCGTAGTCAGGAGATTTTTTCACAAAAATCATAGCACAATTGTCTCCGGAGCAATTTTCCATATCGCCATCAACAAACTTTTCAGAAGTGGCTAGCCAGTAAAAGCCCATGTTTCCTTGGTAAGCGTAAGAATAGTTTTTCATTCGCCCACCAAAAGACCAAGGGAAATCTGGGTCTTGGCTTGCAGCATCAAATTCATTACGAGTAGGGAGCCTCCAACCAGAAGGGCAAACTTCACTTAATGCAGAAAAATCATAGAGTGCGCCTTTAGAACAATCTGTGACATCGTAGCAAGAAGAACCGTTAGAAGTTTCGTAATTAATGTTTGTAGCCATCCACATAGTTTTGCCGACCATTGTTAGCTTGTAGATATTACCATCACGAGTATCTATGAGAGAATCCCCTTGGACAACAGGAGGTTCTACTTTAGGAGGGTCCACTTTTACACTTGAAGAAGAAGGTTCTTTCTTGACAGAAGAAGAACTAGGGGAACTAGAAGAGCTAGATTGAGGTTTCTGTGTTGCAACAGAAGAACTAGACGGATCGTCGTTAGAAATAAGTTCGTCCCAATTGAATTCTGAAGAATCGTTTGTATAGTAAGGGGTTTCAATAGGATTTACTATCACAAGCGTATCGGCAATGACTAATGTGTCATAAACAGTTCCAGGTTTGAACGAAGAAGATGATTTTTTTTGTTCTCCTTTGCTCGATGAAGATTTTGCTCCAGATTCACCAACGACAGAGTCATCAATAACAGGAGCTGTGGAAGAAGAGTCATCGCTACAAGCAATAAATGACCCTAAAAGGAAAGAAAAAAGTAAAAAAGCAAAAATTTTATACGGCATACCCTATAAATTATACCTTTTTTCTTGAGAAAAGACATATTTGCTTTTTTTTACATTCAAGAAACATAAGAAAAGGGTGCCGAAAATAGAGTTTTTTATTATGTTTGGGTATATGAGTAATGTTGAAATTTTTGATACAACCTTTGCAGTAACCATTTTAGCAGTTATTGCTTTTTGCGTTCCTTTGTTGCTTTTGTTTGCTAACTGGATTTTACATCCAGGTAAAATTAAACGTGCTGAAATTAAAGGTTCGTCTTATGAATGCGGTTTGGCTCATGTTTCTGGCACCGCAAACGAACGTTATCCAGTTAAATATTACATGGTAGCAATGCTTTTTCTTGTTTTTGATTTAGAAGTAGCATTTCTTTACCCTTGGGCAGTTCAATACCTTAAGATTGATTCTTGGTCTCCATTGCTTATCTTAATAGGCTTTTTGGTGATTCTTGAAGCAGGCTATATGTATATATATCGTAAAGGTGTTTTGCAGTGGTCTAAAATTAAAGATTAATTGACTTTTTTAATAAAGTTTAAAATGCCCGAAAGGGCATTTTTTTGTATAAAGAAATCTATCGGTTACGCTGACGGGGTTCTTTTTGCCAGGATACAAATAAAAAAATGATATTTCATAAAATATGATGTTTTTAGAAATTGTAAAAACAAGTAAAATAATATAGATATAGCTTATGGATATATTTGGAAATTTATCTGAAAAAATAGAATGGCTTAAACAAGCTTATTTTTCGGTACCAGAAAAACGGATTTTTTTAAAAAAAGGCGAATGTTTATTGCGTGAAGGAGAAAGCAATAATCGTTTATTTTTGGTCAATTCTGGATCATTAAATGGAAAACAAATTGTCCATAATACAGCTTGGCAAGAAGAACGTAGTATTAATGTTCTTTTTGCTCAAAGAGGTGATTTTATAGGAGTATATAGCTTCTTTTCAGGTTCTGTTAGTTTAATGACTGTAGAAGCAAGTGAAAATTCTGAAGTTGCTTATATAGAAACAGGGACTTTACCAATAGAACCAGAAAAATACGGAACTTTTGTAGAGCAGTTCATGCCTATTATGATTCATGAAATGGCATCGCGTTACCAACGTCTGCTAGATCAAGGGCAAGAAAAAGAAACCGCTCTTTATCGATTGAATAAACTAGAAACAGCTGCAACACTTGGACAATTAGCCGCAGGACTTTCTCATGAATTGAATAATGCAGTAGGGGTTTTAGCTCGGAAAACAGAATACATTACCACATTTGTTGAACAAGCGATACTTTCAATAAAACCTAAAGAACATAAATTGTTTAAGTTAGGACAAGAATGTGATAGAATTCTTTCTAGTGGGGAAATGCGACAAAAAGCAAGAGATTATGAAGAACGTTTTAATTTACCCGCTTCACAGGCGAAAACATTGGCTAAAATGGCACCAACAGAAGAATTACTTTCAGAATTAGGGAAAAATTTTTCAAAAGAAATAGATAAACGTTCGATGTATTGGGTCCTAGGGCATGATTTACGAGACATGAAAATGGCGGCAGAACATGCTTCTGGTATTGTTCGTTCTGTAAGAGTTTTAGGCGGTTCGCATTTTAAAAGAGAAGCTGGAATAAAAGTGTACCAGTCTTTTGAAGGATCGATAGCTTTATTAAAACAAAATTTAAAAGGCATTACGCTTTATACAGATTTTAAAGAAGAATTTAAAGATTTAGAAATGTTTGCCGATAGAACTGAATTAGCTCAGATTTGGGTGAACTTGATAAAAAATGCTACCGATGCTTTAAAAGAAGCTAAAACAGAAAATCCAGAAATTCGGGTTTCTTATTATTCTGACGGGACATTTTTATTTGCCGAAATACAAGATAATGGTCCTGGAATACCACAGGAATTAAGAGAATAAATATTTCAACCAGATTTTACGACAAAAAAGAATGGTTTGTCGTTTGGGTTAGGCTTAGGCTTGACAATTGTGAAGCGTTTAGTAGATAGTTATGAAGGTGAAATAACTATTGACTCTGATAAGAAAAAAACTATTTTCAAAGTAAAACTTCTTCTAGGAGATGAATATGGAAAAAATTAACATTCTTTGTGTCGATGACCAACCTGAAGTTTTAGAAACTATTACTCGGGATCTCCAACCACTTGAAAAATTTTTCCGAATAGAAACAGCTGATTCTGTTCAAGATGCAAAAGCATTGCTTTTGGAATTAGACGGAAAAAGTGAAAAAGTTGGGCTTGTCATTTCTGATCATGTTATGCCTGGTGATGAAGTTGGTGTTGATTTATTGCGCTATGTAGATACTGATGTGCGGTTTTCAAAAACGCGAAAGATTCTTTTGACTGGGCAAGCTGGGCATGCAGATACGATTCGTGCTATTAATGAAGCTCATATAGATAATTATTTTGACAAACCCTGGAAAGCAGATGAGCTACTTTTAGCCGCTAAAAAATTGTTAACTCAATTCATTTTGGATTGTGGCTTAGAATATGAAGATTATATGTCTATTTTAGATCAAGAAGTCCTTTTAAGCCATTTAAAGCGTGGCTAAAAAGCCGTTTCTTATAAAAAAAGAGATTAAATGTTAAGCATTTAATCTCTTTTTTTATAATTGTATTTTTTTATAAGTAATAAAATAGCAGATTATTTTAAATAAAAATCGTATATTTAGGGTATTATGATTTGCCCTTATTGTAAAAATGATGAAGATAAAGTAGTTGATAGTCGCATGAGCGGAATGTCGATTAGGCGGCGTAGAGAATGTCTTGCTTGCTCTCGTCGTTTTACGACTTATGAATATGTTGAAACGGTAGCGTTAACGGTTATAAAAAGAGATAATCGTCGTGAGCCATTTCAACGGGATAAATTATTAAATGGTATATTGACTTCTTGTAAAAAACGTCCTGTCAGTATGGATACAATTAATGAAATTGTAGATAGTGTTGAAAATGAACTTTTTGCATTAGAATCTCAAGAAGTTTCTTATGATCAAATTGGAAATTTAGTAATGCGTAAGATTCAAAAAGTAGACCCTGTCGCTTACGTTCGTTTTGCTTCTGTTTATCGTAAATTTGAAGAAGTTGGTGAATTTGTAGAACAAGTTTTACAAATGAAAAAGCCTTAAACTTTTTCAGGCTTATCTGCTAGAGCATAAAAAGCATAAATTTCTGTGTTATAGTGCCCATCATCATTTAATTGCGTTATTCTTTTAATTCCTTGGTCACGTAATTGACGAATACGTTCTCTTGAAAGTCCCATAGTTTCACTGATTTCTCGAATATTTTGAGAAATATCTTTTGATTGAGATGTGCCATAGAGGCGTCTTAATACATCGTTTTCTCTAGGCGGAAGTTTTCGGAAAAGTTTATTTAAAAATAAGTGAAGGTTTTCTTTTTCGTGCATTGCCTGAGGCGTTTCTTCTGTGGGATCAGAAAGAATTTCATTAAGCTGAACAGAGTCTTCATTAAGCAAATTTTTGTCTAGTGATATATTCCCATCTGCAATTTGCTGTAACATTTTAATTTCTTCAGTTAAAGTTTCGCCTGATTTATTTTTACGTAAACTTTGTCTGAGTTTTAGTTGTTGGTTTGCAGGAAGCCGAACAAGAGAACCTTGTTCATTAACGGCTCGAGTGATAAAAGCTCTTATCCACCAAACGGCATAGGTTATAAATTTTAATCCTCGTGTGTAATCAAAACTTTGAATCGCTCGTATAAGCCCGATTGTACCTTCTGCAACAAGGTCTGAAGTAGATAGATTAGCATAGCTATATTCTTTAGCAACGCTAATAACAAACTTCATGTTGGCTTCAACGAGTTTATCTCGTGCTTTTTTATTGCCTTGAGAAATTAAATGAAATAATTCTTTCTCCTCGTCAATGGAGAGAGGCTCAATGTGTTGTACCTTGTTCTTGAGCCAAGAAATGTCTTCGTTAGGTATTTGATGCATGAGCATACCTGTTTTTTTTCTAACTTGTGTTACAACGATATAACAATCCAAAATCACCGTAACAATAGTTGATTGTGAAAAAAATAAAAGTTTTTTTTAGAATTGGGGTATGATGAGTAATTTTTTTTCATTATTACAGAAAAGTGTTGAAAAACGAGCTGTTTTTTCTGCTAAAACAGAGGCCATTCGCTTAGTAAATGGTGCTTCTGATGGCTTTCCAGGGTTTACTTTAGATAGGTTTGGAAAGCATTATCAAGCCCAATTTTTCTCTACGGATTTACTTTCAAAAGAATCTTTAATTTCTCAAGCGGTTTTAGAACTATTGCGGCCGGAATATTTTGTTGTAAAATATCGTTTGTCGCCTTCAGGAAAAGCTCTGGAAAATCCAGAAATGCATGTTGTGTGTGGAGATAATCCTATTACCGTAGTTCGGGAAGGAAATTGTTTTTTTCAAGTGAATCTTGAAGATACAGTGAACCCAGGGCTTTTTCTAGACATGCGTGAAATTCGAGAAGATATAGAGCAAAGAGCTTTAAATAAGAATGTTTTAAATCTCTTTAGCTATACTTGTAGTTTTGGCGTCCATGCAAGGGTAGGGGGCGCAAAAATGGCAGTGAATGTTGATATCAGCGGTAAAATTCTTGAAAAAGGGCGTTTGAATTACTCGTTAAATGGATTAGAATGCCTACCAGGAGAGTTTTTTAAAGGAAATGCTTTTGAGTATTTAGCTTGGGCAAAAAAACGAGAAAAATTGTTTGATATAATAGTTTTAGATCCGCCTAGCTTTGCTCGGTTTAAGGGCTTTTCATTTAATGTTCAGCGTGATTTAGATTCGTTGGTAGAGGCTTCTGCTGCTGTTCTTGCTTCTGATGGTTTTTTAATGGTAAGTTCCAATTATAGTGCTTTTCGGTTAGAAAATTTCGCACAAAAAGCATTGAATAATGTCAAAAAAATATGTGGGAACGCTCAAATTATTTGGAAACGTTCCCAAAGTGCGGATTTTGTAGGAACAGGTTTGACCAAAGATTCTAGTCTTTGTGCTGTGTTAATACAAAATCTTTAAAACTAACATAGTTAATAAGTAACGTAACAATAAACATTCATTGATGCTGTTACCGTTATTTTAGACCCGGCAGCAGAGCCATCTTTACAAGATTCAGGTGTGATGTTTAATGAATAATCAATGGTATGTGCAACGCCATCAACTTCAAGTATGACACCATTTCCTTGGGCTCCGCACACCATTTGACAATTTACGGCATTAGAAGGGTATTGTGCCACAATGGTTTGACCGCCCGGGAATACTTGCTTTGTAGAATCAGAAATGCCAGAATGGGCAATAGTTACATCTACCATATTAGGGTCAATAACTGTGACTGGTTTGCAAGCATAGGTTTCTGTGGTTTTGTCTTCGTTTGTTACATTGACGGTTACAAAGACATTCTTTTTATGCATAGAAGCATCAGTAGTTAAAGAAGCTTCAGCTCCATTGGCATTAACGGTTCCAAAATCAGAAGACCAAGAATAGCTTTTAATAGGAGAATCAGAGTTTGAAACGACTTTCCAAGAAACAATATCGCCGGCGACTGCACTAGCAGGGATTGGTTCACAAGATTCTATTACAATAGGAACGCCTTGTACTTGCAGAGTATCGCATAAAACTGAATTACCATCAACTAAAAGTGATGCTGTGTATGTTCCAGAATTTTCATACCGAATGTTGACTTGGTTTAAACCATTTCCTTGAATTGATTTAGAAGCTGTTCCTTCGAAAGTCCAAACAAACGGAGCTAAAATTTGATCCCAGACTTCACCTTCATCTCGGAAAAATTGCCAAGTAGCGATATCACCTTTATTTATTTTGTCTGAAGACGGACCGCAAGAGCCGTTGATTTTATTTTGAGGTTCATTAAGAGCTTCTTGCCCACTAACAGTTTCTTGCTTTACAGAAGAACTACTTTTTTCTGAAACAGTAGGTTCATCTTTAGCAGTAGAACTAGAACTTTTTTTATTAGAATCTTTATCGGATTCACTAGAAGAAGATTCGCCTTTAGTTGAGGAATATTCTGTTTTAGGAGAAT
>ERZ808043.184-NODE-184-length-10368-cov-3.778642_pt1 | contig 10368 bp, 8 predicted proteins | sample MGYA00380194_ERZ808043 | MGnify/ENA primary metagenome ERZ808043 (study PRJEB31490, sample SAMN06133370) | cow dung metagenome | isolation source: H3 | host: cow | place: China: Chengdu | collected 2015-05 ...
ATCTAGAGTAATTATCTTATCTACATCGCCATTGTAGAAATTGCCCTGCACGTACTCGCGGGAAACGACTCCGCCCATACTATGAGCGATGAGAATGTTACGGTGAGTATGATAGCCTATGGAATCATCATATCCTCTATAAATGGAAACATCTTTTCTCCACAAAAGTAATGAGTCACGGCTACGATTTCTCATTTCCTCCGCTTCTTCTATCAAAGAGCGTCTGATTTCGCAGTTATCTCTTCCCTTCCATACTCGATTTCTAATCTCACCACCATTCACAATTGGTGTATTCGCAGGGTTTACAAATGGACGATTCAAGTATATCCCGAATTGATCCCTCCGCTCTCCATCGAAAATATTTTCATTCATCCAATACGGAAGTGTTTTAACCATACCTGTCGCATTTGAACGACTAGTATCCATATGAGTCAAATCAAAGCCGTCATCTCCAAATGGGTTTAAATTAGGATCCCATGAAATATCATAGTAACTAGCCACCCTCCCGAACGCATTTGAGTCTTCTTCAGCAGCTTTATAATAGGCAAAAGCCTCCTTCAAATCAGGAGCTTCACAATACATACCTGATAAACTATCTGCCGCACCATGAACTATAATTATATTGTAACGCTCTATACTTTCCATAGGTTTCGCCAAAATCAGCGAAAAAGCAACTGACACGATACAGCAAATTAATCTTTTCATTCATACCCTCTATTAATGATCATATACCAATTTTATAGTTTTATAATCAACTTTATAATAATTCCCTAAATAGCAAACAAACGAATTTTTAAATTCAACCGCATGGTAAGAATTCAAACTTGCTCCTTCAATTTGATTATTCCATAAAGTATCACCTAATCCTTCGTCATTTCTAATCATAGCCCCCGCTAAGAATCGTTCATAATAAGACATTACAGAATCCTTTTTGACAGCGCCCACGCAATACTTAACCCCTTCATGGTCCCACAAATCAGAACAGCCTTCCGCAAATTCATCCAGTTTTTCATAACCCGTTATTTTCTTTTTTTCCACATCCACGATTGCGTAGCCGCAATCTTCAGTACTCCCCACAAGCCGCCATTTTCCATTGCCCCAAGGGCGAATGAACCCCACCTTTTCTTTTGTACTGCAACCATCCCACTCAAAGTTGCCCAAGTCTTCAGACCCCCTACCTAAAGTCCACTTGTAGAAACGACTGTTGTTTTTATCAAATTCAATTATCGTCGAATCATCCACCAAATCATAAACATTTACAACATACTGATCTTTCAGCTTGTCACTTTTCCAGACATTCTCTTCTGTATAAAAATTATCGACAACAATTCTTGTCCCCTTTTCCCTAGTAGAACAATCATCTCCCAAGGGTTTAGCAAGACAAGTCTCTATTTTCTTTTCTTCTATGTAAACAACAAGAGAATCGCCAGAATAACCAATTAACTGTGTTCTAGAGACATCCTCTTCACTTTCATCCCAGACATTTGAGCACCCCCACATGCCTACACACGCAAATGCTAGCGCCAAAATTGCACGCAAGCCTTCAATTTCAAACTTTTTCAACAGATTCTTCATACTCTGTTCTCCTTAAAACTTTTTCTGCGTATTTTACTACAAAATAATAGCAAGCAAACCTGCATATTCAACGCCCCAGTACCTTCATGTGGGCTATCAAGGGTGATTATCTTGTCCACATCTCCATTGTAAAAGTTGCCCTGCACATACTCACGAGAAACTACACCGCCCATACTGTGAGCAATTAGAATATAACGGGATGCAAGTTGACGGAATAAATCTGGATGATTGCGCATAGAATCAAGAGCTTCTTGACCATGTAGGTTCTTCGAAGTATCATTTGGATCTACTACAAACCAGGCCTTCACTTCTTGGGCTTCTTCAACAAGTGCTCGACGTTGACCAAATGTTTTATCCTTATTCCAAGTCCTATCACCCAATTCGTGTGCATTATTACTCGAACTGTTTGCTGGATTAGAAAAAGAACGCCAGTTGTAGATGTAGGAATTTACTGCATTACGTTCATCGCCGATATCAGGTTCTTCAAACACCTTCTTGGACAACCACTTTGTAATACGGTCGTTATTTCCATAACCACCAAGGGTTGCGCCATTTCCGAGCATTCCTCCATATTCATAAGCGTCCTTGAGCGAATCGCAAGCGGAAAATCCTTTCTCGGAACCGTACGCACCATGAACCATAAGAACATTGTAACTTGTAATGCTTTCCATAGGCTTCGGAACAGCCCAAGACATAGCTGTAAAAGCTATCAAAAAAATACACGCAATTAATTGATTCATTATTTAACCTTTTTCAAATCCTAATATGTGATGTATACATCATCTTCTCTATTCTTAAAAGAAATTCCACTAGACGAAGCTGATGCGAAACACTTAATTTTTCCATTCTCTAACCGGCAAACATCTCGTTCCAACAAGAGAATATGCCCCTGAAATTGCAAAACAGCACCCGCAGTCCAGAAATAATCATTTTCCAAAACATGTCCCAAGCTATCATTCACAAATAACGAAGATGTTCTTTCTTCTTTATCAAATTTTAGACAATACACATCATTACCCCAAGCCCGCACATCGTCGCATTCCTGAATCCATTTCAAGTCATCATTAAGACGCTTGTACGTAAGCGTTTCAGCAGTTGTATCCATAACAGCATACTGGCAGCTATCATTGCCAGCATTCAACGAGTTGCCTCCACGAACGATAAAACCGCCATCAAGCCATTGTTTCACCGAACTTACCTTAAACTCCACGGAGCAACCGACTTTTTCTTTCACCAACTTTATTTCATGCTGTTTTTCGCCAATTTTCCAAAGTTTTAACAAATTGGGCAAACCACTCCCCCAAATTACAGAATCAGTCATCTGTCCCATGAACGCACCCGTTTCGGTTTCATTATCCAAAGAATCACACCATCGAGGCCCATTCTCTTGCACACGATAATTATATACGCAAAGGCGTTCATGTCCAAACCCTTCTATTTCGCTATACCCACCATTCCACTCATCTGTTATTTCCGACCAATAACGATAATCCCCTACCATTACAAGAGAATCATCAATAAAACCAATAATTTTCGCTTTGCTCCGATTGTCGGACCAATGGAAATCAACATCCGTACACCCCCACATGCTTACACACGCAAACGCGAGCGCCAAAATCGCAAGCAATCCTTCAATTTCAGACTTTTTCAACAGATTCTTCATACTCTGTTCTCCTTAAAACTTTTTCTGCGTATTTTACTACAAAATAATAGCAAGCCAAGTTGCATGTTGAGCGCATCCGTTCCCTCATGCGGGCTGTCCAACGTAATAACTTTATCTACATCACCATAGTAATAATCGCTATTCTGAATCCATTCACGGGATGCAATTCCACCCATTGAGTGACCAATCAAGATATAGCGAGACGCCAATTGGCGGTAGAGGTCAGGATTCTGACGGATGATTTCAAGCGCAAACTGACCAATATACGTTGAATCTTTTTTTACATCATACCATGAAGCCTTCACTTCTTGAGCTTCCTCTGCAAGAGCTCTTCTCTGACCGCACCCCTTCCATGTTCTATCTCCCAATTCGCGGGCGTTGTTGATGGAACTATTCGCCGGATTGGTAAAGGCTCGCCATGAGTAAATATAAGGCGTACCTTGAGCAAAGGGATTGATGGAATCATAAACCGTGCTATCCTCAAACACCAGCGATTCCAACCAACTTGTCAACCGACCTTGTTTGTGATAATACCCAATATTTGTTCCCTCCTCGTTTGTTGTCAGATACACGTTTGCATTTACAGCTTCAGGAGTTTCATCAGAGCAATTTTCAATACCTTTATCCGAACCATAGGCTCCATGGACCATAAGAATATTGTAGTTGGCAACCGATTCCATCGGTTTAGGAACAGCCCAACAGCCTGCAATAGCAAACACTACAAATAAAAGAATATTTCTCATAACATTCCTTAGCTTATAAATTTAAATCTACGACAACCTCGTCATCTTTATAAAACTTCAACCCATCACCTCGCCATGTCACATCCGAACAAGTGATTTTTTCATCTTTCAAGCTACAGATATTTCCATTCATTTTTACCATACTTCCCCAAAAGCCCCCTATATAAAACCTTCTAGAATTTGGAATTGTATCAAATAGATTTTTTAAAATAATACTATTTCCACTTTCATCATCGAGAATTACACAATACACATCTTTTCCCCAAGCTCTTACATCGTCACACTTCTGAATCCACTTCAAGTCGTCGCCAAAACGTTTGTACGTAAGATTTTTTGCAACGGAGTCCAAAATCGCATATTGACAGGTATCCCCACCACGAGTCAACTTACTGCCCTGCGCATAAATTTTTCCATCAAGCCATGTTCTAAGTTTCCTCACGTTAAAGCCTACCGAGCATCCGTCCTTATTTTCCTTGACTTTCACCTTGTACGGCTTTTGGCCTATCTTCCAAAAGGAATACACATTCCCCATATCGTTTGTCAAATGATTTACATTTCCGCCCCATATTATAGAATCGCTCAATTGCCCCAAGCCATAGTTAAAATTTTCCTCCATGCCATTATCCAACGAATCCATAAACACCGGCCCATCTAACTGCACTCGATAATTGTAAACGAAGATAGCCTGATTCCCTTTGCCGCTTCCAACTTGGTCGTCATTTTCATCTTTAACCTCATACCAGTTGCGCGCATTATACGTTATCACTAGGGAGTCGTTGATAAAGCCAACAATAGATTTTTCGGTTCTATGTTCCGCCCAATCAAAGTGGGTATCCTCATTAAACCAATCCCCACACCCCAACATGCCTACGCATAAAATTGCGGTTATAACAACCACAATCAACCTTTGAATCCCAAACTTTTTCAACAGATTCTTCATACTCAATTCTCCTTAAAACTTTTTCTGCGTATTTTACTACAAAATAATAGCAAGCAAACCTGCATATTCAATGCACCAGTTCCTTCATGCGGACTATCAAGGGTGATTATCTTGTCCACATCTCCATTGTAAAAGTTGCCCTGCACATACGTTCGGTATCAATTGCGGACTTTTCGCCTTTCAGGACCAGTTTGATGACTTGTTCCCTTGTCTCGGAGTTGTAGTTGACTTTTTCAGAAAATCCTACGCCTCGATTATGCCCGACCACAAGCAAGCTTGTGTCGGTCGCAATACTCGGCTTGTTGATTTTTGCCATTGTTTTACCTTTTTGGGATTGCGCAATGAATATAGTAGCTTATGCTACCCTCTTATTAAACTCCTGCATGGTCCAAATAATCTTAGTTAGAAAAAATTTATTAAAACAAATTTTTTCATATAAAAGAAGCTTTTGGGAAAACTTAAAATGGAGAAATCAACTGCTTTCACTTAGGTTTGTCGACGATTTTCAAAACGGGTTTTGAAAATCACCTTTCCTATAATATTTTTTGGAAATCATTTTTTTTGTTGGGGGAAAACAGAGTTTGTGGGGGATTTTTGTGTGAATGTTGTTTGTTTAAAATGGTGGGGTAAAATGAAACGGTGATGGTTCTAATTTTATTGATTTTTTGGTGCTAGGAATTTATATTCATGAAATGTTGTGTGATAGAATTTATAACGCTCTTGTTGAAGAAAAGTTTGAAGTTGGCGAAAAACTTCCGTCTGTCCGGGATTTGATGAAACGTTATGGGGTTGCTTCGGCTACGATTCAAAGGGCGTTTAAAAAATTGGCAGAAGAGAAGAAAATTGTGAAGATTCCTGGTAAAGGTTGTTATTGGGAAAGTTTTGATAATCATTTGAAAGAGAATTTGAAAAAGTCTAAGCAGGATTGTTTTGAACTTTTTGAAAGTGATTGGGAGTCTGGATTTTTTAAGTTAGGGAAGCCTTTGCCTGGTTTGAAAGAGTTGGCGTTGCGTTATAATTGTTCTAGAGTTTCTTTGCAGAAGATGCTTTCTGAGATGGAAATAAAAAAGAGACTTGTGAAAAAAGGTCGTTATTATTTTATTTATAGCGAGCGTTTTTCAAAGGAGAATCGTCCTTTGGGCCAGATTCTTTTTATTACGCGTTGTAATTCTATGGGAGAATTTAAAGCGGAAAGTGAACGGGAATTAGAATTTTTAAGGAATATTTATCACCAGGCGTTGAAGCTTAATTATAAACTTACTTTGTTAGGCTTTGAAGATTCTACTGGTTTTTTGTTTGATAGAGGTGGGAAAAAAGTAAAGCCTGCGGATTATCCTTTGGCTATCGGCGCTATTATTTCTACGCTTTTGATTCAGAATCCACTTTCTGTTTTGAAACTTTTTACAAGAGTTTCTTACCCGGTTTCTGTTTGGTGGGAACACCCAGCTGATGTTTTACCGATGGATTTTTTAAAAAAGGAAAAGTGGAATTTTTTTAACTCTACTTTTGGGAAACGCCCAGGGATTGAGCTTGGAAAATTTTTGAAAAAACAAGGCTATTCAGAAGTGGTTTATTTTTCGCCTTATCATAAGAGTTCTTGGTCTAAAGATAGGTTAGAAGGTTTGCGCGAGTCTGGTATTGATGTTTTAGAATTTACCGATGCCGAAAATGCAAGTCCCTTTGATTTTAAACAGGCGGCTCTTTTAGAAGGCCCTGAATATGCAGTTTCTTTTTTAGCAAGGAATTATACGAAACAAATTTTGTTATCACTTTCAGTAAATGCTCCTTGCGATGTTCCGTGGGTTTGTGTGAACGATGAAGTGGCGAGTATTTTTAAAGAGGTGGCTGAAACGGGTTCTTTAAAAATTGCAAAGTATTTAATATCTTTTGATAACTCTGCTGAAAGTTATCTTTTGCGTTTGGATTCTTTTGATTTTAATACAGAAACACTTGTGGAACAAATGTATCTGGCTTTAGAGAATACTTTGATTCAAAAATCAAAAAAGAAATTGATTGAAATAGCAGGGAAAGTGATAGAAAAATAATTTTTTAGGGGGATTTATGGAATCGTTCTTTTTGTTAGGAACTGGGCTTGTTATTGGTGTTGTTATTGGCGTTTTGGTTATGCGTTTTGTTTTGCTTTCTAAAACGCTAGAGAATAAATCAAAACAATTTGATGAGATTCGCCAAATAAAAGAAGATGCTGAAAATTTTAGGATAAAATCTTTAGAAGAACAACAAAAGCGTTTTGATGAGACTCTGGGGAAAGTAACGGCTGAACTTAAATTGGCTACAAATGAAATGCTGAAGCAACGGCAAAAAGAATTTGCTGAAACTAGCGAGAATAATTTAAGCCATATTGTTAATCCGTTAAAAGAAAGCATTAATAAAATGAAAGAAACGATGCAAAATGCAACGCTTAAACAAACAGAAATGAGTGCAGCTCTTAAAACTGAATTAGAACAAGCAAAACGTTTGAGCGAAGCAGCAAAAAGTAGTGCAGAAGAATTATCAAAAGTGTTCAGGCATAAAGGAAAAGTTCAAGGAGATTGGGGAGAAACGATTTTAAATGAATTGCTTGAAAAACAAGGTTTGAAATTGGGCGTGCATTTTGAAACACAGGTAACAATTAGAGATGCGTCTGGTAATACAATTAAAACAGATGATGAAAAAATGTTGCGCCCTGATGTGATTTTACATTTGGATTCAAAGAGGGAAGTTATTATTGATTCTAAAGTTTCTCTTTCTGCTTTTATGGATTATGTGAATGCGGAATCTGAAGAAGAAAAGGCTCTAGCTTTAAAAGCCCATATAGCAAGTATCAAAAATCATGTGAAAGAATTGTCAACTAAAGATTATTCTCGCTATATACAACCGCCAAAAGTTAAAATGGATTATGTGATAATGTTTGTTCCGCATGCGGGGGCTGTTTTTACGGCTTTGAATTCTGAGCAGAGTTTGTGGCGCGAGGCGATGGAAAAGAATGTTTTTATTGCTGATGAACAAACGCTTTATGCAGCTCTTCGGATTGTGAATTTGATGTGGCGACAAGAGAGTCAAATTGAAAATCATAAAAAGGTTTATGATTTAGCAGAAGAAATGCTTGATAGAGTAGGGCAATTTTATAAGAAATACCAAGATATTGGGAAAGCTTTAGAAACGGCACAAAAGAAATACGATGAGGCTGATAAAAAACTTACACCTCATGGACAAAGTATTATGCAGACTTGTAATAAATTGATTCATTTAGGAGCAAAACAAAGTAAAACAAATTCTTTGCCTCTGTTAGATTCTGAATCTGAAGAGTAGAATAGAGGGATGATAAACTTGCGGCAAGTTCAGGGTTGTCATGGCGAGAGGCTTTCTGCCTCGTGGCCATCTATTGGCAAGTTGTCATCGCGAACGCAGTGTGGCGATCTGTTGACAAGTTGTCATCGCGAACGCAGTGTGGCGATCTACTGGCAAGCAGATTGCTTCTGTCGTTTCACTTCATCGCAATGACAAGTTGCGGGCAAATTCACACTCAAATAAAGAGAATATTTGTGAATTATTTTGCTTGTGGTAAAAGTTTGTTGAGAGTTTCTCGAATGTGGTTATGTGCTTCTGCTTTAATTTGTTCGTAACGATAGAATGTTCCATCTGGCAAAACAAGGAATGCTACAGGAACATAGCCAGTCCCGTAAGTTGGCCCAAATTGCATATCTGTATCTTGCAATACAGGAATTGACACTTTGTGCTGGTCAATAAATAAACGAATGTCATTTTTCTTGATATAACCACCTAAAGCAACGCCAATACCTGTTAAACCGCGACCTTCATATTCTTTCACTAATTTCTGATAATCAGGAAAGTGGTGTTGGCAATGAACACACTTGGGGCTAAAATAATAAATCAAAAGTGGCTTTCCGGCAAAATGGCTAAAAAGTAAACCAGGGTCATTTATACCAGTCATTCTTTTAGAAAAATCCATTTTAACTGGAGTGCCAGAAACAGAATCAGCGTATAAAGTATAAGCTGTTGCTGCAGGGGCTTGCGCTAAAGCAAACGTGGCTAAAAAAGCAAAAAGACTTAATGTGCGAACAATTAAACGAGACATTTAATAAACTCCATAAATTTAAACATTAAAATACAAAAAACTTTAAGCTAAAAATTACTTCATTACAGGAATTTCCTTAAAATTGGAAATAAATGAATGGTTGGGAATCGGCACTCATAAACTGATAAATGAAGAATACAGCTAAACAAGCTCCTAATATTTGAATTGGTCGTGGAAGAGACGCAAAAGCGATTCGATAACGGCGTTTGAAATTTTCAGGTAGCCAGTGAATAATCATTCCTAAAAAGAATACGCCAATAATATTTTTGTATTCATAGGTCATGCTGGCTAAAGCATGCGTGTTCCAAGGAGAACCAATTTGTTGGATCATTTTGGTAGCTGTATCCCAAGCGACATCATTGGCTTCTGCCGGGTCAAGATTAGAACCAGCTCTAAAGAAAAGGCGCGTGAATGTAATAAAGACAAATGTAAGGAATACGTTCCAAGAAACATAAATCCAGCGGATAGTTTTTGTTGTAAATATTCTAAAGACCATGTTACAATAAACGCCCACAAAAATGGTTGCACTCCAGATGGCAATAATTGTTAAAAGTGGGTGTGAAAGTTTTTGAGAAAGGATGCTTGTAACAGCACATAAAATGAAAATAGCGATAGCTCTTGTCTGAACAGAATATTTTACCCAAATTTTATTTACGACCTGCCCAAATCCATTCAATCCACCCCAAATCATAAAGTTCCAGCTAGCACCATGCCAAAGGCCACCAAGTAATTGCGTTGTCATTGCGTTCATCTTGGTGGTTATAAATTTTCTTGAAGATGGTTTTAATGCGGCGTATATAGCAAGATAAATGAACAAAGTTAAAATGGCAACTGCCACTAAAAGACTTTCTGAAAGTATAATACAAATGATTGCTATTATGGCTATCCAGAAAAATGTTCCAAAAGAAGCCCGACGGTTTCCGCCTAATGGAATATAGAGATAATCTCTCAACCAAGAAGATAAGGACATGTGCCAACGCCGCCAGAAATCTGTTGGGGTAAGAGCCTTGTATGGAGAATTGAAGTTCCTTGGCAAGTGAAATCCCATAAGGAGAGCCACACCAATAGCAATGTCAGTATAGCCAGAAAAGTCAGCGTAAACTTGTAAAGAGTAAGCAAATAATGCAAGTAGGTTTTCAAAGCCAGAAAATAAAAGCGGATTATCAAAGACTCTATCGACAAAGTTTGTTGATAAGTAATCACTCATAATGATTTTTTTGGCAAGCCCATTTAAAATCCAGAAAACAGCTATACCAAAGGACCGTTTAGATAAATAAGATGTCTTATAAAGTTGAGGAATAAAAACATCGGCTCGGACAATTGGCCCAGCAACAAGCTGCGGGAAAAAAGT
>ERZ808043.185-NODE-185-length-10291-cov-2.644214_pt1 | contig 10291 bp, 9 predicted proteins | sample MGYA00380194_ERZ808043 | MGnify/ENA primary metagenome ERZ808043 (study PRJEB31490, sample SAMN06133370) | cow dung metagenome | isolation source: H3 | host: cow | place: China: Chengdu | collected 2015-05 ...
CCGACCTTCGCGCCTCAATTGATGATATGCTTGAGTGCATCGAGAAGGAGGACTAATTATGTCAGAAGAAGTTTTAAGCTTAGAAGAGCTACAACAGTTTGTACCACAGGTACACTTTGAACAGATACCCATTAGAAACCTTGTTTCTAACCAAGAGTATCAGCGTAATCTTTCTACGGCTCATGTTAAAAGGGCTGCACAACACTTTGATTTGTATCAAATCAACCCTGTTAAAGTCAGCCGTAGAAATGGTATTAATTATGTTTTTAATGGTCAGCATACTATCGAGATTGTCGCCCTTGTGTCTGGCTCTCGAGAGACTCCTGTCTGGTGCATGGTGTATGATGACTTGGGTTACGAACAGGAAGCGGATATCTTTGCTAATCAGCAGAAGTTTAATAAGGCTCTGTCGCCCTATGAGATATTCATGGCGAACATCGAAGCCGGCAACGATCAGCAACTCATCATTCGAGACCTTGTTCAGTCTTATGGTCTTGAGCTTAGTTCAACCAAGCAAGTGGGTTGCATCTGTGCCATTGCAACATTGGAGAGCATCTTTACAAAGCATGGCTTCCATGTGCTTGACCGCACTTTGCGACTTGTGTGTTCTACTTGGGAAGGCGATGTCAATTCCTTCGCTGCTAATATGCTTAATGGTGTTGCTCGACTTGTTGTTGTATATGGGGATAAGTTAAGTGATGCCATTTTCAAGGAGAAGGTTGGAGCTGCATCCGTGCGTGAAATAACAAGGACGGCAAAGGATCGCCGTGCAGGTTCGCTCGGCTTTGCAGAGACAATGCTTATCATGTATAACAAGAAAACCAAGAACGGCCTTCGTTGGAGTAATCTCTACTCACACAAAGGCAGACCTTACGAGCGTATTGATGGCGACTATTTTGCTTCTCTCATGGAAGAGCAAGAGTCCGAGATGGACTTTGATTTTGAGGAAGGTTTGGATGATGAATAAGGACAAGGCGGAGCGTTTTGCACTCCGCCTTTGTTCTTTTCTTTCTGCCGTTATTTTCCTACGATTTCGACTCTGTCGTGGATGGTGTATCCACCGCCGAATATTACATCCAATGCGCCGTCCGAATACACCTTTATGCACTCGATCATCTGTCTTACGATAGAGTCATCGTAGGCATTCCGATTCAGCTCTCGGTTATCTATGGTGGACTGAATTGTGGCAAGTCTCTCTTGGAGTTCACCATCCTCGTTTTCACTTTCCTGGATCGCTTTAATGCGTTTGTTCAGCTGCTCGATCTGTTCCGATATACTTTTGAACTCATCCTCGTGGCTTTCAATATCGCCGCCTTCTTGTACGCTTTCATTTACAAGGGTGAGCATTCTTTTGTTGAGGGCATCGATTCTTCTCTGGAGTAGGTCGATTTCATCCGAACCGCCATTTAATCCTATGGCTTCTCCAATTGTGGAGCGCATCAGCATCAGATAGGTTGCAGCATCTTCGGCGTTGAACTTGTTAAGGGCTTTGACAATAGCTTTTTGCAGGATTGTTTCTTCCACCGTTAGTGAGTCGGGGCAGTATTTTGTGCCGTAGTCAAGGCGACTTACACATCTCCATACTATTTTCTTTTTGCCGTTTCGACTCCACGTTACTCGCTTATATCTCGTTCCGCATTCACCACATTGGAGGACATCGGACAAGGCGTATCGTGAGTATTTTCCAGTCGCCGTCAGAGCATTCTTTTTCGATTGTGGTGTGTATGTTTTCCTTCGTGATATTTCCTCTTGAACTTTATTGAAGGTCTCACGGCTTATGATTGCAGGATGGCTGTTTTCTACGAGCCACATGGGAGCTTCTCCTTCGTTAACCTTTCTTGTTTTTTCAATGGGATCGAGCGTAACTGTCTTTTGAAGGATGCAGTCGCCACAGTATTTCTCATTACGGACCATACCGATAATCATAGGTTTGCTGAAGGTGAATTTCTTTCCTTCAAATTGCAGGTTCTCGCTTTGTAACCGCTTGGAGATTACATCCACGGGTGTGCCGGCGAGGTATAAGTCGAAGACTCTTTCTACCACCAAGGCTTCCTCGGGAACGATTTCAGGGTTTCCGTCTTCACCTTTACGATAACCAAGGAGCTTCTTATACATGAAGGTTGGTTTTCCTTCTTCGAAGTTCTTTCGGAATGTCCACGTTACGTTCTTACTGATGCTCTCGGATTCTGACTGTGCGAAACCTGCATATATGACGAGGTATAGTTCGCTGTCGCTTTTCAGTGTGTCGATGTTCTGTTCCTCGAAGTAGATGCCGATGCCCTTGGCTTTTAGCATTCTCACGTATTCGAGGCACTCCACGGTGTTTCTTGCGAATCGGGACACGGACTTGGTTATGATGTAGTCGACCTTTCCCTTGAGGCAGTCCTCTATCATTTTTTTGAACTGTGGTCGTTTGTCGGCTCTCGTACCCGAGATGCCTTCATCTGCATACAGACCTGCGAATTCCCATTCTTTGTTGGCGCTTATCATCTCTGTATACACCTTCATCTGATTGGTGTATGAGGTAAGCTGTTCTTCGCTGTCCGTAGATACACGGCAGTAGGCTGCGACTTTCTTTTGTCGATGCTGTTCTTTGTCTACGATGAACGACCTTTTCGGTTCAATCAACGTAACTGTTTTCTTGGGTATCTTCGTTACAGCCATTGTCTTCATCTCCTTCGGTTATTTCTGTTTCCACTTTGGTGTGGAGGGTGATTCTTCCCGAATCGCCGATGGTGATGTATGAGACGAGGTCGGTGAAGTAATCACAGTTAAATGATTCTTGAGGATTCATAAGCAAGACTCGTTTCCTGGCTATTTGGGCTACGATCATGCTTTTTGCTTGGGTTTCTTTATATAATTGACTTGCGATATCGCTAACCTTGCTAACGATGTATTCTTCGCTTGGGTGATCTCTTTGGAGTTCACTATCTATCTCTTGTTGCAAGCTGCCACAGTTGGCGAGTCCTTTGGACGCTCTTTTGGTTTCGGTATCATCAGCTCTGAGTTTTCGATGATGCGGTTCATTAGAAGCGTAAGTTTTAGGAGTAGGTCTCCATCGCTGATTCGAAGTCGGAATCCACATTCGTTGTTAGTGCAGATCCAGCTCTCTTTAACATGACGTTTTGAGCATACTCTGCGCACCATCGGGCTTCCGCATTTCTCACACTTGACTCTGTTTCGAAGCAGGGCTATACCCTGGCATTCTTTTTCAACAGTGTTTCTCTGTCGGGCAGTTTTGGCCGATACCGCACCTTCGAAGGTGTCCTCGTCTATGATCGGGTCGTATTCGTCATCGCCGAGATATTTGGCATTGTCAATAATCCGAGCGATCCGCGCTTTGTCCCACACATCTGTCTTTTCTGTGTAGGGTATCTTTCGCTGTGTAAGGTCTTCTGCCAGATCCTTCAGCGAAGCACCTTTGATATACTCATCGAAGATGTATCGGATAATATCTGCTTCGTTATGCTCGATGACTGTCCGACCATCTCTTATGGTGTATCCGTATGGGATAAAGCGTGTTTTTTTCATGTTGATTCTCCTATATAAGTTCGGTAAATTTCAGACCGCCAAGGACTGTAATTGTAAGCTCATCTTTGTTGCTAATGGTCATATCGGTTATGATCTCTTGGAAGAGATGTTCATCGATTTCTTCTAAGGGTTCTTCTATCTCATCAATAAGCGTTTTGAGTTTTCGCACTTGCTCGAGCATTTCGAGGATTCGCGACTCGAATTCAGATTGCCTTTCTTCCTTAAGTTGCTTGAGTTGTCGTTGTAGGTCACCGACTTGTGCTTGGTGGATATCGATGGCGAGATAACCTTTTGACCGGAGCTGATCAAGCATTAGTATTTTGCCATTGATTTCTGCGATGCTCTCGCTGATTTGCATAGCAGTTTTATTGTTTTTCTTGTACATCGCCGTTGCTGTTTCGAGCTTAGCGATTACTTGACCGAGGATGTTCTCTTGTCCGAACCGTAGTTTATTTATCATAGAGAGGATGCCGTCATAGATACGTTCCTCGCTGTACCAATAGGAGTCGCAAGCTTTTGCTTCTTCTTCGTGTTTTGAACACACCCATTTGATTCCACCGCTTTTGATTTTTCGGCGATAGAAAGAGCCGCACTCGGAACATCGAATGCGGCTCGTCAGAGGATATATGTTGAGAGTAGTTGCCTTGCTAAATTGGCTTTTTCTCTTTTTAAGAAGTGCTTGCACCTTGTCAAAGGTTTCTTTGTCAAGGAGTGGTTTGTGTGTATCTGTGGCATAGAACATATCTTCTTCGCCACGGTTCTTTGATTGCTTGAACGGGACTGTGGTATCTCGGTAGGTCTTTTGATAGTGACAGTCGCCGATGTATCTCTCATTTGAGAGCATATATGAGACTTTGGTGGATTTCCATTTTTCCTTGCCGTTCTTGGTCGGGACACCTCGGGCGGTCAGTTCCTTTGCGATTTCTGATGTAGACATTCCGCAGAGGTAGGAGTGGAAGATCCAACGGACGATCTCGGCTTCGGGTTCGTAGACTTCGAGTTCTTTGTTTACAAGCCTGAATCCGTAGGGAGCATTGCTGTCCACATATTCGCCAAGCTCCATTCTCTTTACGATGGACAGCCTTTGATGCTGCGATATGGACTTGGATTCTTCTTGTGCGATTGCGGTAAAAGTATTAAGAAGCATTTCATCGCCGAGGGAAAGAGTGTTGATTCCTTCCTTTTCAAACTGGACGCCTACTCCGAGAAGTTTCAGTTTGCGGACGTATGCCAATGCTTCTTTTACGTTACGTGCGAATCGGGATACCGACTTAGTTATGATAAGGTCGACTTGATGGAGTTCGCACATTCTTATTAGTCTTTGGAACTCGGGACGGTTTTCTGCTTTCATTCCGCTGATGCCTTCATCAGCGAAGATATCAACTAATTGCCATTCTTTTTTCGAATTGATCAGTTTGGTGTATATATCAATCTGTCTTGCGTATGAGTTGAGCTGATCGGCAGAGGAGGAAGACACTCGGCAATAAGCTGCAACCCTTAGCTTCTGGATGCCTTGTTTTGATATCGGGGATATCAGCTTTGGTATAGCCATCGTGTTCTTCTCCTTTCTGATTTTCTAACCAACATTATACTCAAAACATCTTCAAAGTCCAGCGAATTTCGCACCAAATTTGAAAGTTTGAAAAGAGTTCAAAACTCTTGTAATTACAGGCTTTGGGGGACTTTGGAGGTTTGTGCTAAAATGTATGCGAAACCTCCTTTCGGGAGGCTTCGCATACATTCGTTTAATCAGCGATGCATATATCGGCGCCGGTCAGCTTTTTGTAATATTTCTTAGCTCTTAAATACTCCTTCGAATTGATCTTACCCGAATCTCTCAAACTTCTTAGAACAGCCACAATCCGTAAATAGTTCGCACTCTTGTTCTGATTTTCTACCACCATATCTTCGTCTCCTTTTTTCAGCATCTTTAATATCATTTCTTAGGCGGATGATATGTTTCCTGACAATCCGCGCCTCCTTTTCTTCGAGGTTGGGTAGCGTTCTTGCCAGCACGTCAATCGTGGTCTGTCTGAGTTCAATTTCTTCACGGGATAAGTTCTTTTTAGCCATAACCATTCTCCTTATTCAAAGTATTTATCGTCTTTTACCTGCTTGAAAAACGCCTTGATTTCGGCAGTGTTTTCAACGGTAGGATACTTATCCATTGCATTGAAAACCTTGGCGCGATATGCCTTGGAATTCACTCTCGGATCGAGGATGGATACAAGACCTGTATCGCTTTCACAGCGGATGAGTCTTCCAACGCCTTGGCGGAGCTTGATGAGCATATTCGGTGTACAATACTTGTTTACGAACTCACCAACGTCATAGCAGCAGTCCTTCTTTTCTTCCATAAGCGCACTTCTCATCGGGAAGGGCAATCTTACGATAATTACAGAAGAGAGACAGTCACCGACACAGTCAACACCTTCCCACATAGAACCGGAAGCGAAGAGGATGCCGTTCTTGGACTTCTTGAAGTCTGCAATTGCATTCTTATTGCTACGAGTCATGCAGATGATGTTGTACTCAGTGAGCTTGTCCTTGAGCAGTTCGTGTACGAGGTGCAATGTCTTATACGAGGTGAAGAGGATTGCTGTATGACCGTGGGTTGCTTTGATGATTTCATACACCTTGTCAGCAATAGCTTTGAAGTATTCCTCACTGGTGTTGTCCGGTGTAGGCATACCCTTGGGAATGTAAAGTCTTGTATGGTTAGCGTAATCAAAGGGTGATTCGGTTCTCGATTCGAGGAGCAGTCTGCGCGGGATTTGTTCGAGGCCATTTTCTTCCTTGAAGTATTCAAAGTCTGTGCCATCGCTCATGGTGCCGCTTGTCAATACATGGCTTGTGTTTCTGTTCCATACGGTGTTGTAGAGGATAGTGTCGATATTCTTTGGGGTACTGCAAAGAGAAAGGACTCCGTTTTCATCGGTATCGAGCCAAATGGTGTTCTTTCCAGGTTTGTTAATGGCAGTCATTGCTGTGATGAGCAATCTGCCGGTTACCGGAATACCATGGTTGCGCTTTACCTTCATGTTCTCGATCTTCTCGATAATGTGGATCAGTTTAGCAAGTTTCCCACACTGGAAAGGCGTTAAGCTGATAATGCTTCCGCGTTCCTCATCCACGTCGTTGGGATTGCGCTTTCTGCGAAGGCTTGCGAAGAGTGCTTTATTCTCCTTCACAGCTTCAGCAAGGTGTTCCTTGTATTTATCTTTATTGCATACTGGGGAGCAAAGGAGTGACACCGCAGTTACATAGCTTTCAATATCCTTTTCACTGATTCTCTCACCGAAGGTATCCTCAGCTGCTTCTTTGAACTTATGGGCTTCGTCTACCACAATAAAAGCGCTTGAACGAAGCAAAGGCGGATGCTCATCGTTTCGGGTCTTCTGAGACATTAAGTACATATTGTGATTTGTCACCTGGAAGTCCAAGCCTGATGCATGATCCACAGCGTTACAGAACTCTCTGTATGCGCATTCGCGTTTCAGCTTACAGCCAGCACAAGAACCTTTAATACAAATACGGCTCTTAATGGAACCGGAAATATTGTATTTATCAAGGTCAATCACCTGCGGATGAGCTGCGATCTTTTCAAGGGTTGCGATTGTTGTCGCATACTTTCTCGGGTGCTGCTTAATGTTTCGAAGGAAGTCTTCCAAACGGTACTGGCAGAGGTAGTGTTCCTTACCTTTACGGAGTACCGCGGTCAAGGGTTCTTCGATAATGTAGTAATCGAGGAGCATCCTGGAAAGGTTGGGGATTTCGCGTTCAACCAACGCTTTCTGAAGTTCGATACTTGAGGTTGTAATGGTTACGGGCATATTCTGCGCATACACCTTATTGTTGTGATGCTTTGCTACGATTGCCGCCACCAAATAAGAAAGGGTTTTACCAGTTCCAACCTCTGCTTCACAGAGGGCTACTTGCTTTTCGGTGAAACCGATATACATCTTCTTCGCCAGTGCAATTTGTTCCTCGCGGATGTTATATCCGTTGTCGGGAAGCACTACTCTGAAGATGGAATCGATGATCTGGATGGGATCATCAATGAAGGCATCAAGGTATCTCATATCACCGGTATACTTCACGGAATAGAAGATGTGCGGGATGAGCTTTCGATAGGATGCCTTGGTATAAAGGTCGCCTGGCTTCTTGGTAATCACGGCAGAAGAGTGACCGGTCTTCAAATCAATTGCGATATAGTCAACCTTGTTTCTGAGGGGCGCATGGTAGATAAGGTATCTATGCTCAAAGGTGAAATCATAAACGCCTTTCTTGTAGGCTTTATCACATTCTTGGTAATTTTCTAATAAATCGTTGTCGCTATAAGTAATTTCAAACATTTCTTTTTCTCCTTTTCTGTAGGGTAGATTTGTTTGAGCGACAGAATGGTATGCAGGAACATCGCTGTTCCTGCACAGTAGTTCCATCGCTCAAACCATAATAATTCGAGCTTTGGATTCAAGGATGTCGAGTATCTCGCAGCATATATCTCGCGACTTTTTTCGGGAGAACGAGCATCATATATGTTGTAAGAGACATCAGTTTCCAGCCTAAAACAACATATCCCACCTTCCGGCGAGCCGTGCCTAACACGGAAGTATCTTTAATTCTCTACCGGAGTCATGGCCAATCAAGATATGCTGTTTACATCCCGACTCGGCGCAAGGTTTATCGCTCGCTCTTATAGAGGTCGTGGCGCCCTTGTCCGACAGCTTTCCTTTTACGGTCCGGTGAGTTTATACCTCGGCATCCTGTTCATATTCATTTTTCAAGGTGCGCGAGAGGTACAATTTGTCCTCTCATTCCTTATTTGGGAAAAATTTTAAGTTTGAGCGAAAAAACTTATAAATATTTTTTCAATTTTCGTAGGATGGCTTGTTTGCGACAGTTAATTGTCTTCTGAGGAATACCTCTAACTTCACCATATTGCCTTTCCGTAAGAGGTTCATCAGCAAGGAAAAGATGATAAATCAGGTCATATTCTTTTGGGGGCAGTTTGCTGAGTGCCATACGCAAAGCTTCAAGTTCTAAATTGTGCATAGCACTTTTCTCAACATCGGTTTCATCATCAGCAAACGTTTCAATCATCTCGATGTCGTCTTCTCCGGCGACCGATACTGTGGTATTTGAAGAGACAATCGAAATGTTCATTTCGGCTTTAACTTTTGCGCGATATCTATCTCGTTCACGCTGTTCGTTACAAGCGGTAACCATTTCGGGATTTATCTCGATGCCAGTTTTGTTGCCATCATCGTCTGTTTCTACATAAAAGCATCTTCGCTTGCCGTCCTCAGTCTTGAGGAAGTCATAAGCTGCTTTACCTTCCAAGAGGGTGTATCTTGTCTTTCCGTCCATAGACAGAATGTTTCCGTTGTCGTTCTTGATATAAAATTTTGTACTCATTTTCGTAATCTCCTTGAATTTGAATTTTTGATGGGTGGATCAAAAATTCGGAGATCACGGATAGCGACCTATGCTACAGTTCCATTCCTGTATGAACATTTGAAGTCCTTTCCCGAGCAAGCCGAGAAAGGACTCCAATCACCGTACAAGGGTTTCGCGCAAAATAAAAAAGCGCCGTACAAATCAAGACCAATAGTTACAGTTATCCCGTAGGATTTCTATTGATCTCGACCTTGTACGGCGCATGGAAGACACGGTCAGCGACCGGCTCTGCTTGCACGATTTAAAGTCGTATATTTAGTTGTGGCCTGGTTATTCCATGCCTTTATAAATCTCTCCCTCAATGGCGTATATGTCATCGATGGGGATTGAAGTTTTATCTATGAATATGACCTTGCGCTCATATTCATCGATGCGTTTAATAATGCCGGTATAGTCCACATACGCGCCACCGGCTTTCTTCTGATCCGGCACGAAGTAGGTAACCGTGATTGTCGGTTCCTGATCAGCCATCTCCATTGCCAATTGGAGTTTATCACTTAGGATAAGCTTGGTGCTGTCATCAAGATCGATCCTTGCATCCGTCAGCCTTGCGGTTTCCTTCACGGCTTCATCGTATCCGGTGAGAGCTGCAAAAGGAGAAAAGGAGGCGGCACGATTGATGAGTGGCATCCTTTGCCGGGTAGTGAGTTCGTGATGCGGAAGGTTGATGATATCCGCATATAGTTCTTCTGCCTTGGTCATCACATACACCTATTTCTTTATAACAGTTCTGAGGTAGTCACGGAACATAGTTATATCATTTCTGTCAAATACTACTGTCAAATAGTTATCCGTCAATCCCTCGTTCCAGAAGTACACACGCCATTCGAGGTAAATGTCCAGGATTTCATATCCAGGTCTTACATAGGTATAGTTGGGATTGTTGCGCAAATCTTCCTCGGGGTGAAGTATGAACTTAAAGTCCGGTTCGATTGGCTCAATCATTTTCTTCTCCGTTATTTCGCCATCGAGAAGCTGTGTAAGAGATCTTTCCAATTCGTCTATTTCACAAGAGAGGAGTACCTCATTGCTTACAGACTTATAGTTCAGCCAATTATCCGACCGGAACGAGAAATCACACTTGCACCACAAATCGTCCCAATTATCCTTGTTTGACTTTCTATAACCACTCGCGGCAAAGTCTATCATAATGCCGTTAGCATCTATTTGAATACCCATTGTATCCCTTCTTTCTTTTTCTTTTCACTTACTTTCTTGATGAGGCTAATGAACAAGAAAATGGAGAAGGCGATGATAAGGAAGTCGAATGTCTGTTGCAAGAAGTTTCCATAATTCAATG
>ERZ808043.187-NODE-187-length-10259-cov-2.302887_pt1 | contig 10259 bp, 7 predicted proteins | sample MGYA00380194_ERZ808043 | MGnify/ENA primary metagenome ERZ808043 (study PRJEB31490, sample SAMN06133370) | cow dung metagenome | isolation source: H3 | host: cow | place: China: Chengdu | collected 2015-05 ...
TTTCTGAGATCAAAGCTGCCATTGGTGATGCGCATCTTAAGGTTATTTTAGAGACCGGCGCTTTGCAGACGGCAGAGAATATATGGAAGGCTTCTATCTTGTCTATGGCGGCTGGCGCTGATTTTATCAAGACTTCTACAGGTAAGATTGCTGTCAATGCTACGCCATTCGCTACTTTCGTGATGTGTAATGCTATTAAAGCATGGAAAGAGGCTACAGGTGTTAAGGTTTGCTATAAACCTGCTGGTGGTGTGGCCACTACAGACGAAGCGGTGCAGCACTACACATTGGTAAAGCAGATATTGGGTAATGAATGGCTCAATAACCAATCCTTCCGCTTTGGTGCCAGTCGTTTAGCAAACAATCTGCTCAGTTCTATTTTAGGCGAGGAGATAAAATATTTCTAAGATAGAAATACATTGATGAATACACTTATTAGCATTATTGGGGGTGCAAATGTGGATTTATCTGCCACGCTACATGACACCTTTATTGCTGCGGACTCCAATCCCGGGCATATAGAAGTGGGGTATGGCGGTGTGGCGCGTAATATAGCTCATAATCTCTCTTTATTAGGTACGCGCGTACAATTGCTTACTATTTTTGGGGGAGATTTGTTTGGTGGGTTATTATATGATTATTGTCGTCAAGAGGGTATAGATGTACATTTATCTGAGCGTGCGTCATCTCTCCGATCGGGTTTATATGTATGTATTAACAACCATGGTGGTGAGATGATTGCTGGCGTAGCAGACACAGATTGTATGCGCATGATTAGTCCCGAATGGTTAGCACAGCGAATAGGTGAGATTAACCTATCCGAATATATCATTGCGGATAGTAATATAGGTGAAGACGCTATTCGTTACCTGATGGAACAAAGCACTGCTCCACTCTTTATGGATGGTGTGAGTAGTACGAAGGCTCATCGTATAGTGAATGCGTTGCGTAAGAGCAAACTACCCTTTTTGCATACGCTGAAGTTAAATCTGAAAGAGGCATTGGCTGTTACGGGATGTAACACTTACGCAGAGGCGGCACAAGCATTGCTCAATATGGGTGTGGCGCATGTGTATATCACATTGAGTGGGAAAGGAGTGTATTGCCGTAATGCGGCAGAAGAATGGTTGTTTCCTGCATTGCCTGGTGAGATTATCAACACTACAGGTGCAGGCGATGCATTCTTGGCGGGCGTGGTATATGCGCATGCGAAGGGTATTACCTTCCCACAGACAGCACAATATGGACTGATGGCTGCGAGAGCCACCTTATTGAGTCCTAAGGCTGTAAATCCTGAGATAGCAAATATATTACTATGAATTCGATAAACGATTATCTATCCATATCTCCTGAGGTTCAAGAGGCGCTTGATAAGGGTATGCCTATCGTGGCGTTAGAGTCCACGATTATCAGTCATGGTATGCCATACCCACAAAATGTAGAAACGGCTCTCAAAGTGGAGCAGACCATTCGTGAAAACGGGGCCATTCCTGCTACGATTGCCGTTATTGGAGGAAAGCTGAAAGCGGGTTGTAGCAAAGAAGAGATTGAATACCTTGGTAAACAAGGTAGTGCCATCACCAAAGCATCACGACGAGACCTGCCTGTTTTATTAGCGCGCGGCGCAGATGGTGCTACAACTGTCACGACGACGATGATGATTGCTGCCATGGCAGGTATACCGATCTTTGCCACAGGCGGTATTGGTGGAGTACATCGTGGAGCGGCAGAAAGTTTTGATATATCGGCTGACTTGGAGGAATTAGCGCAAACGAATGTGATGGTTATCTGCGCGGGTGCGAAGTCCATACTGGATTTGGGGCTCACCTTAGAGTATTTAGAGACCAAAGGTGTACCTGTTATTGGTTATCAAACTGATGAGTTACCAGCCTTTTACACGCGTCATAGTGGGTTTGGTGTGGATTATAGGGTGGATAGTCCTCATGAATTAGCCGCTATTTACAAGGCTAAATGTGCATGCGGATGGAAAGGTGGTGTATTGGTGACTAATCCTATTCCAGAGCAATACTCGATGCCAGCAGATACGATTAATGCAGCGATTGATAGAGCGCTACAGGAGGCGGATGAACAAGGGATTAGAGGTAAGCAATGTACACCTTTCTTATTAGCGCGCGTGAAAGAACTGACCGGAGGTGATAGTTTGGATGCGAATATACAATTAGTACTTAATAATGCGCGCTTAGCAGCACAAACAGCGAAAGCACTAACCGATTACGAAATTTGAATATGAAGAAGTTTTTGATTATATTATGTATTGTATGTAGTGGGGTGGTATCGGTGTATGGCGATGATACCAAAAAGCCTGATATGCAGATAGCCGATAATACATTCTTTGACCCGACACGCAAGGAGAAAATAGAAGAGCCCTATGTGTTCAGTGTGGATTATCGTATTGAGGTGGGGTATGCGCAGCACCAACAACGCACACAACAACTCACTTTCCCTGATCTATACCTCCACGGCACGCGTGTGGGTGCTACTTTTGATTTTCATTTACCGCTACATTTTGACATGCAAGCAGGTGTGTTCTACACACTATTATTGGGTATTAATGACCAACATTGGCGCTCTACGGATATCAGTTCCACGCAAACAGAATATATCCACCACCGCATACTGGCGCATAATGTAACTATTCCAGTACGCGTGTATTACACGATACCTGTATGGAAGAAACTAAATTTATTTTTCTATACCGGACCACAATTGCATATTGGTTTAGCTCAAAATGATTATCTACAAACACACTTGAGTGCAAGCGCGCAACAATGGTTGGAGACTGTGGGTGTTCCCACTACTCCTTATGACCGCATGGAAAACGAACTCGTACGCGCGAATATACAATATGGAGTAGGTGGAGGTTTGGAATGGGATCGCTATCGATTGCAAAGTGGGTATGATTTTGGACTCATTAACCTTGTCAAGAAACCTGCCATCGATGGACAATACATGTCTGAGTGGGGCTGGTATGTGGCGTTTAGTTATCGACTATAATAACAAATAATCACTCTCCTAATTCAAGCAGTTATGAAAAAGTTAGTATTCTTCCTTTCGTTCTTTTGCTTCCTTTCTGCACAAGCAACTATCTACGAGACAAATTCCCTGAGTTCCAATTCTGTCACAGCCTACGAATTCGAAGATGAAGATGTCATTGTTGATGATATCAGTATTCCTAACGGCGAATTAGTGGAGATGACCGATTCCATTATCGTTAGAACCGATGTGAAAGATAATGTACTTATCTCATTCGCAGGTACATCCGAGTTTTTTGAGTTTGCTCGCGTGAAGTACAAGGACAAAGAATACTTGATTAACCCTACCGAATTGACATTCAGCGAAGCGAATAATCCAGAGAATGCTATCGACTATCTGCGTGATTTCAAGTTAAGTTTCATTGAGCGACTATACAATGGATATATCCCATTCACGCTCATCTTCATTCTATTATTAGCGAGTGTTATCTGCACATGGTTAGCCAATAAGATGCGCTTCTTTGTGGGTGACATTCTCCTTTTGGTCGTTCCTATCTTGACTGCTTTGGTTATCATCATTGAGGTAGTAGGTATCTTCGCAGTGGGCGAAAATATGTTCTGGTTTCTCAATAACTCTCGTTACGGCATATGGGTTTCTCTATTCCGCTTATTCCCATTCTTATTCTGCGCATACTTGCAGTTCCGTGGTATGAAATTCTTCTTGCTCACGATAGAGAACCGTTATTATTGGAAAGACCACTCAAGCAAAGATGTGGATATGGATAGTTCTTGCGAGATTTCTATCAAACCATTGATTTGGACTTTTATCATCGGATTCATCTGCACGGTGATTGCTATCATAGTGACTGCTTCGGTTTGTAACTCTGATTTTGTTATCTTGCTCGTGCTGCTCTTATGCCTCGCTGCAATGGGTTGGGTATTCTACCGCGTTTCGCTTAGTTACCAAGAGCAATTAGGTAAATTCATCGGAATCCTCTTCACTATTTATGCTATCATCTGGTCCTTTGGTGCTATCATAGCTGCTATCATCTATATATGGGGTATATTCAAAGTGATTATCCCACTTATCATCGCCGGCGCTATCATCGGTGTCCTCTTCGCTGTGGGCTCTGCGCCTATGGCTGCTGTGGGAGGTGTAGGAGGATTACTCTTCCGCGATAAACATGGTGGAGAACATGTTACTCGCGCAGACGCAGAGAGATATAACGAGACTCATTAAGACTCTAAATACATAACACTGGGTTTCATTCGGGGTGCCTAATCGGCTGAGATACACACCCGTTGAACCTGGGCAGGTAATGCTGCTAAGGAAAATGAAAACAAACATTTCTATGCGCATGCATGGTACAAGGTACTATGCTGCTTGTGGAGCACTATTAGGTTGCTCCCTTCTATCGAGCGTTTATCTTCACGCTCAAGTAACTAACAACACAGACACACTCACTGTAGTGGCACAATTGGCAGAGATAGAGATTACTGCCAAGCGCGTACAGCAAGAGACTCTCTCACAAACGAGTGTCACACAGGAGGAACTCAATCAGTCTAACACGGGACAGAACTTACCTTATCTGCTATCCCAAACCCCAGGACTACAGGTAACATCAGACGATGGATTAGGTATTGGATATACCTATTTCCGTCTGCGTGGCACCGATCACACGCGTATCAATATGACGGTGAATGATGTGCCCTTGAATGACTCGGAGAGTCAAACGGTATTCTGGGTGAACATGACCGATATGGCCAGTTCAATGCATCAGATAGATGTACAGCGAGGCGTAGGAACGAGCACTAATGGCGGTGCTTCTTTTGGCGGTTCGCTCAATATGAGAACAACGGATGGCAGTAAGAGCGGAAAAGAGGCAGATAGGAGCCATGTGGAATTGGCTTTCAATGGTGGTATGTATAACACTTTCCGCGAGATGATCAATACCCATATCGTTTTGCCCGACCATCGCTGGAAGGCGAATGCTCGTTTCTCCAAAGTGAACTCCGATGGATTTCTATACCGCACTGGTAGTGACTTATATAGTTATTATGGCGATATGGGATGGTATGGAGATAAGACACAAGTGATTGCGCGACTCTTTGGTGGCAGCGAGAAGACAGGTATGGGTTGGGACGGTGTAGATTACAATACTGCCTATGGTTTGAATGGCGCAGATAGGCGCTATAACCCCGCTGGCGAATATACCATGACGGATAGTCAGGGGAATGACTCCACCGTCTATTATCCCAATCAAACCGATAACTACGCACAGCAACACGCACAATTAGCTATCTATCATGCTTTTAATCCCCAATGGTCGTTATCCACCACTCTGCACTACACTCATGGTGCAGGATATTATGAGCAATACAAAAAGAAATCATATTCGTATTGGGGATTGGATGCATCGGGTAAATCATACGGTATGTATCAAAAACACCTAAATAATCATTTCTTCGGTGCTGTGGTATCGGCCAAGTATCTATCCGAAGCAGTGGATGCACAGATAGGTTGCGCCGCCAACGACTATATAGGTGCTCACTGGGGTATATTGGATTACTTGGCTACACCCACGCAAGAACCATTACCTATCCATTATGAGTATTATCGCAATGATGCCAATAAGATAGATGCGAATATATACGCCAAGGCCAACTGGCGTATTATCCACAAAGCCCAAGAGCAATTATCGCTCTATGCCGATATGCAATACCGCTATGTGCGCTACCATCGTACGGGACTCAATGACGAGAATATGGAGAATCTTCCTCTTACTGTGAACTATCATTTTTTCAATCCAAAGGCAGGTATCACTTACCACAATAGAGGTCATTTGCTCTCTGCCTCTTTTGCTATAGCCAATAGAGAACCCAGCCGTAATAATTACAAAGAGAACACCCGCTTTGATAGCCAGACACAGACATGGACAGGGTTGCCTAAAGCAGAGCGATTATATGACTATGAATTGGGATACCAATACCAACATTCGCGCTTCCATATAGGCGCCAATTGCTATTTCATGGACTATGACAACCAATTAGTACTCACTGGCGAGTACAACGATGTAGGTGCGATGAAAACGACCAATGTGAAGGATTCCTATCGCATGGGTGTGGAAGTGAGCGCAGGGGTGCGTATTACCGATTGGATGCGATGGGAAGGAAATATTGTGGCGAGCCGTAATAAGATACAAAACTACCACCAGATATTGGATTTATATGATAATCAATCCGATTGGAATTGGATAGGAACAGATAGTGTGACCGGGGATGTAACGATTGCGTTCTCTCCTACTATCACAGCGATGTCACTCTTCACTTTTGACTACGCGGGATTCATCGCCACGATACAAACGAATGTGGTGAGCAAGCAATACTTAGATAATACAATGGATGAGAATGCTATGCTCCGCGCCTACTCCACCACTAATCTACACCTCGAATACACCCTTCCGATAGGGAAGCCAGAAATCAAACTGCTATGCCAGATAAACAATCTCTTTGATGCTAAATATGCGAATAATGGTGGTGCAGACGCCAGTCGCTTTGCAGATGGCAGCCGTTGTACTTGGTACTTTGCCCAAGCAGGCATCAACGCTCACGCAGGTTTCGTCGTGCGATGGTAGCGAATAGACACGCCAGCAAGACTGCGCCTGTGGGTATCCACCCATGGGCGAGGTCTGATGCGAAGAAACGCAACCATGGAATAGTATTCAGCCAGCCCAACCATATGGCTATAGATGCATAGATGGCCACCACAGCACCACCCAACAAAGTGGCGCATAATAAGCGAAAAGAAAAATAGTGCTTATACACCAAATATATCCAAACAGGGATACACAAAAACACTATTGTAGGCAGCCAATACGAAGCAACACCTATCAACACTCCCACTTGGAAGCATTCCTCTACCCCTGAAGAATAACGCTTGATGCGCGCTATGACGCACCATACTAACACACCCACGATGGCAGGGATGAACTGTAGCCAAGAAGAAGCAAAATATATCTTATACAATACACATACCCCTATTGCCAATAGCCAAAAGACTACGGGCAATAGGTGGTATAGTATATTACGCGTTCTAAGATACATGTTTATTCAATAAATCCTTTTTTACGCAATAAGTGCTGCGGATCTGCATCCTTGCCACGGAATTCAAGATACAACTCTTGTGCATCTTTCGTACCGCCTTGCTCTAAAAGACGACGCATACGCGCTGCTGTAGCCGCATCGAAGATATCTCCCGTCTCCACAAAAGCAGCAAAGGCATCACTATCTAACACTGCCGACCAGGTATAACTATAATATCCTGCTGCATAACCTGTAGTGAAGATGTGATTATAGAATGTAGGACGATAGCGAACAATAATCTCTGGTATCATACCCATCTTCTCCATACTCTGCGCCTCAAAAGCATTCACATCCAGTCCGTCTGCGGTAGTTAATTTATGGAAATCCATGTCCAAGATAGAAGCGCTGAGCAATTCCGTCTGCACAAATCCCTGGTTGAACTTAGATGCTTTATTCAATTTCGCAATCAAACTATCAGGAATCACCTCACCTGTCTGATAGTGGAATGCATAGGTCTTAAGTACTTCTGGTTGATAGCAGTAATTTTCCATAAACTGGCTTGGTAGTTCCACAAAGTCACGCGGCGTATTGGTTCCGCTCAAACTCTTATAAGTAGCCTTACTCATCAGTCCATGCAATGCATGACCAAACTCATGGAAGAGTGTCTCTACATCATCCATAGATAATAAAGAAGGATTACCTGCTGTAGGTTTATTAAAATTACCCACATTGATGATTACAGGACGATGATCAATACCCTCTTCATCCACATATTGCGATACAATATTATTCATCCATGCGCCTGGGCGCTTGCCTGCGCGTGGGAAATAATCGGTATATAATATACCCACTAACGAACCATCCGCGTAGGTTACTTTAAACACCTCTACCTCCTCATTATACACAGGCATATCTTGTAATTGCTCAAACTGCAAACCATATAGTTTGGTAGCCACACCAAATGCACCGCTGCGTACATTATTGAGTTCGAAATAAGGTTTGAGTTCTTCCTCATCCAGAGCATATTTTGCCTTGCGGAGTTTCTCTGCATAGAACCACCAATCCCATGGTTGTAGTTTTTCTCCCGGCATATCTTGTTCTAACAACTCTTGTAATGCAGCTGCCTCGCGTTTAGCTGCCTCTAAGGATGGTTGCCATACGGATTGTAGGAATGCATCCACCGTCTGATGGTTCTTTGCCATGCAGTCTGCCAAGATATAATCGGCAGGGTTGTCATAACCGAACATCTTTGCTTTCTCTATGCGCAATTCCATCTCACGCACGATGATAGATTTATTATCATTGTCGTTATCATGATTAGCGCGGGTAGTATATGCCATGAGCAGTTCTTTGCGCAACTCACGATTCTCGCAGTATTGCAATACTGGAGTGAATGATGTGCGTTTAGGTGTAAAGAGCCATTCACCTTCGTGCCCAGCAGCGGTTGCCTCTTCTGCAGCCGCAGCCTTAGCTGACTCGGGTAATCCCCTTAACTCTGCTTCATCCTTAACAAAATACTGATACGCATTTGTTTCTGCCACCACATTATTACCAAACTGCAAAGAGAGAAGTCCTAATTCCTTATTAATCTCTTTGAGGCGCTCTTTCTTATCGGCTGGTAGGTTAGCGCCGTTATCGGCAAACATCTTATAGGTTTCAGTGGTCAATCGCATTTGCTCTGCATTCAGTCCTAAATGTTCGCGCTGGTCGTACACTGCTTTTACGCGTTGAAAGAGTTGATCATTGAGAATGATACCATCACTCAGTTCGCTCAGCATTGGAGATACCTGCTCAGCAATGGCATTCATCTCGTCATTGCCATCTGCTTCGAGGACATTGAAGAACACACCCGATACACGCTCCAAGAGCATACCTGTGCGATCGAGTGCCACGATGGTATTATCGAATGTAGGTTCGGCTTGATTAGTCACTATGGCATCAATCTCTGCTTTCTGCTCGGCTATAGCAGCTTCGAAAGCAGGCATGTAATGCTCTATTTTCACTTGGTCAAATGCAGGAACACCATAAGGCGTCTCTGGCGCTTCCAACAGCGGGTTGGATGGATTGCATGCTAATAAAGTCATAGCGATGGCTGATAAAAAAATTGTTTTTTTCATTGTTATTACTATTTATTTTGTAGATTGTATTCGTACATTGCGCTCCATAGACTGCTTAATACGTTGGCGTAATTCTAAGGATTGCGCATCCACTTTTTGGTACCAATGCGGACGGAAATCCTCTGCGAACTTACATTTTGCCAACTTTATATTCAGGTCATCCATTGTGCCACTCACATTCACACCTAAATAGATGGGTTTGAGCACATTGATATCATAATTAAAAGTCATATTGGTATTGTGTCGTCCACCAAGTGCCACCATATAATTATCCATCTGTACACAAAGCGGGTAAAGATCAATCTGATTCTTATAGATAGTCATTTCGGCATTGATAGAGTCTATCTTATTCTCTGTCTTTTTACTAAAGAGCAGGAGTTTGCTGATAGTAGAGAAGGTTTCTCCATCCAATACCACTAAGTCTTTTCCTGTCAGCGAAGCAGCGCCACGCAGTGTGCTCATCTTGGGTTGGTATTGACTATTGAGGTATGTCTCCGCCGCGAGATGGAACTCTGCCTGTCCTTTGAAACTACTCAACATCGGTACCATCTGCTCCACCTCTGGTATGATGGATAATAATTCATCAATATCCACATCAATCATATGATAGTCCAAACCCACATATAAATGATTAGCACGCGGTGTGCGATACATGGCTGTGAGTTGCAGTTTAGCAGCACGGCATACAAAACCCACCTCATCCAACACCACTGTGCCATCATTGATATATATTCCGCCCTTGAGGTCCTTCGCTACTTGATTGAATACTTCCACCTCGTGTATATGGGTATTGAGTGCTAAGTTCACATCTGTAGGAACTAAAAATGGTGTCATCGTAGTATCCTTCTGCTGCTCTGGTATTGGTTCTGAAGCCACTTGTTCTTGTTCTTCTGCCCCACTTTCTGCCGAGAACCATTCCAATAATTGATTAGCATCGCAGTGAGTGCTTGTGATATCTAATTGTCCTTCAAGCACTGCCTTGTGGCGCAACCATCGACCTATATTACGAATCTCTCCTTTGAGACTCAAATCAGATCTACCCATGACTACTTCTGCCTCTTGAATA
>ERZ808043.188-NODE-188-length-10210-cov-4.092273_pt1 | contig 10210 bp, 12 predicted proteins | sample MGYA00380194_ERZ808043 | MGnify/ENA primary metagenome ERZ808043 (study PRJEB31490, sample SAMN06133370) | cow dung metagenome | isolation source: H3 | host: cow | place: China: Chengdu | collected 2015-05 ...
CCCCCAAGGGAGAAGAAGAAGGAGAGGACGAATAATGCTGATTCTGGAGCAAATTCGCTGTCCGAATCCACAGTGCAACAGAAGGTTGGTAGACCTAAAAGGGCAAGCGCAGATTCGCTGTCCTAAATGCAAGGCACTTGTGGAGGTAGATACCGAAGCGAGAAAAATCTACATAGTAAAAGAGAGCGTCAAGAAATTAGAACGCCAGTAACCGAGGAATGAGTCTCGGTAACTGGCGTTTTTATATTTACTGCGGAGATGCAGTCCAAAAGCGCAAACAAAAATGGCAGAGAAGCCAGTAAAAAACGCAACAAATCATAGTGGGAGATCACTCAAAAGCGCAAGGAGAATTTCTTATGAAAATCAACATCGAAAACTACGAGAACATGACACCCGAAGAAAAGTTGGCTGCGCTTGAAGCATACGACCCCGAAAAGGATGGGTTCGTAAGCAAGGCAACATTCGACAAAACCGCATCCGACCTGGCTGCATCGAAAAAGCAGTTGCGTGAGAAACAGAGCGACGAAGAAGCCAAGGCTGCGAAGGATGCCGAGGAAAGAGAAGCACTGTTGAAGCGGGTCGAAGAACTGGAGCATGAGAGAGCCGTAAACAGTTATGTCAACACCTATTTGAGTATGGGTTATGACGAGAAACTGGCAAAGGCAAGCGCAGAGGCACTGGCGAAGGGTGACATGGCTACCGTGTTTGCGAATCAGAAGAGCCACAACGAGAGTCGGGAAAAGACGCTCCGAGCCGAAATTTTGAAAGAAACTCCTCCTCCCGCCAGCGGTACTGGTACGGGCATGAAGAAAGAGGAATTTGCCAAGTTGTCTTTGGCAGAAAAGCAGAAGTTCGCCACGGAGAATCCCGAAGTATACGCAAGTTTTTACAACAACAATTAACAGGAGGATTAACCTATGGCAAACACTATTTACGATAATTTTGTCCTCGCCAATGAGATTGAGGATCAGTACAATTCCCACCTTGACCTGATGCGCTTCTGCACCATCGACAACAGCCTTGTCGGTGAGGCTGGCATGGTCAAGAAGATCAATGTGTACCATGCCACCAGCGGTGCTGAAAAGCTCGCTATGGGCAAGGGAAACACCAAGAGCATTGAGGTTTCTTATACTCCCGAGGAGTACAGAATCCTCATGGTACAGGACAGATTCCAGTATTACGACGAGGAGGCTATGACCGATCCTATGGCGGTGACCACTGGTATTCGCCATATCGCCACTGATCTGTTCAACACCGTAAACGGTGACATCTTCGCAGAGTTCAACAAGGCTACTCTCACTCACACCGTTACCGCTCCCGACTTCGCTTGCTTTGCAGATGCCGCCGCTCTGCTGAATGTGGAGAACCTGGAGGGTCTGGAGCTGTTCGCTTTCGTGAACCCCGCTGACATGGCGAAGGTTCGCAAGGCTCTGAAGGACGAGCTGAAGTACGTTGAGGCATTCGCCCGCCAGGGTTATGTCGGTACTGTGGCTGGCTGGAATCTGTACACCAAGAAGGATGCCATTGCCAACACCATTGTCGGCGGTACTCGCCAGGCTGTGACCTTCTTCAACAAGCCCGGCACCGAGGTTGAGCAGGATCGTGACAAGAACATCCGCCAGAACACCGTGTACGGCCGCAAGTATTACATTGCCGCCCTTACCGACGCGACCAAGGCTGTCAAGATTACTCTCGACGCGGGCGCGTAAATCTTGAATGGGAGGTAAGTACCCATGACGAATGAGGAAAAAATCACACGGCTTGCGGTGCTTATCTCGCCCGATACTGCCGATACGGAATTGCTTTCCGCTATGGTCGAACAAGCCGAGGGGATTGTGCTGAATAGGCGTTATCCCTTCGGCCCTCCCGATGAAGCGACCGTGCCTGCGGTTTATGAACACATTCAGTTGCAGATTGCGCTGGAACTGTTTTCAAAGTTGGGTGCGGAGGGACAGACGGCTCATAACGAGAACGGCATAAACCGAACATACGAGGCGGCAGATGTGAGTCCTTCCCTTCTCCGCAGAATCGTTCCTTTGGTTGGGAGCGTGAGGTCATGAGAAGTTTGAACAGAAACAAGAGGCCGATGTACTACGCGCTTCATGTCAAAGACGAGCCAATCCTTGATGAATACGGGAATGAGACTGGCGAAAGCAATCCGACTTACGGAGAAATAACTGAATTGCGCTGCAATGTTTCCGCTGCATCGGGCGATGAGGCAGTCCAAGCATTCGGTAGTTTTTCGAATTATACCCGCGTAGTGAGTGTGGCAGATATAAACTGCCCTCTTGATGAAAAGAGTATCGTGTGGTTCGGTGTACCGACCGAGGAGCCGTATAACTACGTTGTCACCCGCAAGGCTGATAGCAAAAATTCTATCCTATACGCGCTCCAGGAAGTAAAGGTGAGTTCATGAAGATCACGATAAATCCGTTCGATAAGAAGTCAATAAGCGAAGCCATAAAGCAGTTGGAACAGTATAAAAAAGATTTTCGCACCAAAGAAGAATTATTCGTAAAAAGGCTTGCAGAAATCGGTGTATCTGTTGCTACTACTGGCTTCGCTTCGGCTGATTATGACGGTGTGAACGATGTTCAAGTAACCATGACTCAAAGCGGTACAAGAGCCGTAGTGATAGCATACGGCGAAGCCGTTGGTTTTATCGAGTTCGGTACTGGCGTGAAATTCCCCGAGTGGGATAGCGCGGGAATGGACTACACGCCTCCAAAGCATGGTACTTACGGCAAGGGTCAGGGTAAGAATCCGAAGGGTTGGTATTTCACGGGTAATGATGTTTCTGCCACTCCCGATGGCAAGACGGGTCGTATTGGTACACACACTTACGGAAATCCCCCCGCGGAGGCGATGCGCGCTGCCCGCGATGCAATGATTGAACGGATAAGACAGGTAGCAAGGGAGGTATGGCGATGATCGATTATCAAAACGAAGTCTTTACCAAGGTTGCTACTGCGGTTCGGTCAAAGCACGAAGGGGCAACAGTAACGGGCGAGTACACACGCAGTCCATCAAAGTTTCCTACCTTGACGCTTGACGAAATCGAAAATGTCACGGTGAAAGAATTGGTGGACTCCTCGGATGTTGAGAAATTTTCTGGCGTGACTTATCGCTTGCAAGTGTTCTCAAACAAAGTCGGAGGGAAAAAAGCCGAAGCGAGAGAGATTTTCGCTACGGCTGATAGCGTGATGTTAGGTTTGGGGTTCCGACGCATCACTTACGCACCTACCCCGGAAATTTACGAATCCACAATATATTCCATCACAGCGACCTATGAAGCAATCATAGGCGCGAATGGATTTGTCTATAAACGATAAGGAGGATTTTATCATGGCAATGAACACCTATAACACCAAGTTGAGCATTGGCACCAAGGAATATGCAATCAAGGATTTTCCCTCGATTCTCGGTGCGCGTAGTGCTCTGGAGACCACCACCCTTTCGGATGATGCCCAGACCTATATCCCCGGTATTCGCCGGCAGAGCGATACCTTCGCTTTCGTGACCAACTACGATTCCACCGTTTATGGTGAGCTGGACAAGCTCACTGGCGTACAGGAGTGCAAGCTGACTTTCGGTGACGGCTCCGGCTATTCCTGGTCTGGCATGGTTAGCGTTAGCGTCAACGAGGGTTCGGTAGATGCAGTTATTGAGATGACTATTTCTGTCACTCCCTCTACTGTGCCTGTGTGGTCTGCTTCTGCTGGCGCGTAACCACAATGAGAATAGGGCGGTTAACAGCCGCCCAATTCAAATATATTTAAAACATTAAAAAGGAGAGTAACTAATAATGGCAACACAGATTACCGTAACTCACAGAAACGATAAGTACATCCTGGAGTATTCCAGACTGACCGCAAGTGCAATCGAGAAGCAGGGCTTTGTTCTCGACGAGTTGACTAACAAGCCCAATATCATGATTCCCCTGCTCGTTTATGGCGCATTCATGAAGCACCACCGCGATCTGAAGCAGAAGGTCATTGACGAGATTTACGCGAACATCGTAAACAAGATGGGCAAAGAAGGTGAGGATGGCTTTATTGGCGTTCTCGCGGAAATGTATGCGGAAACTGTTTCCACCTTGACGGATGAAAACGCTGTTGACGAGGGAAACGCCGCGACTTGGACGGTGACAAGGGGCTAACTCTCCAAAGTTATAGCGATATATTTGAGCAACTTTGCCCCTACTATATGTCTATCGGTATGTCTTATGACGAGTTTTGGAACGGCGACGTTTCAATGGTCAAGGCATACCGAAAGGCTAATGAGTTGCGCGATAAAAGAAGGAATCAAGAGCTTTGGCTACAAGGAATGTATTTCTATGAGGCACTTTGCGATGCAAGCCCTCTGTTCCGTTTCTCCATGAAAAACGGAACCATAAAGCCGGAGCCTTACGTTAAAGAGCCTTATCCCATCACCGAGGCAGAGGTTCGTGAGAGAGAAGAACGCGAAGCCAAGAAGAAGGAAGAACGGCTCAAAGCAGAGTTCGCCGCGTTTGCAGAGCGTGTGCGAAATAAGATGTCCCAAGAGACACATCCCAACGATGGGAGGTGATTCATTGTGGGAGAAGAAGTCCAAATTGATTCTCTGCAAATCGAAATATTAACCAAATCGACTAATGCTGCCAAGGGCATAGATGATTTCGCCACATCGTTAGGGAAACTGAAAAGCAATGGTTCATTTAAGACTGTTTCCACCAATTTGAACCATTTGTCAGAAGCGTTGAACAAGTTGCCTAATGTGCATGGTGCATCAAATTCGCTCCGCACATTGGCTAATTCGATTGAGAAATTGAAAGGTGTTGGCACAGTTTCAAGCCTTGTCAATAGTCTCAACAAACTTCCCGGTGCTCTTAAATCGTTGGATTCGATTAACTTGGGCAACGCAGAAAGCAACGTCCGTGGTCTTGTCGATGCTATATCCCCTTTGACACAAGTCAAAAATAGCGGTTTTAGTTCCATGGTAAATTCCATGGCGAAGCTGAAATCCGTAACGGAATCGCTCGATACCGCAACGCTTGATAAATTCGCCGAAAAGGTTAAAAGGCTGAATGAAATCGTAGAGCCGTTTGCTACGAAAATGGGGACGATTAAAACAGCCCTCGGTGGTATCAATACACAGATCAAGCAGACGAATGTTTCGATTGACCAAGTAAACGAAAAGGTCAATATTGGCATATTCAATGTATCTAACTGGATGAATGTATTTTCGCACTTGCAAGGTGTATTGCAAGGTGTCATACAAACATTCGCAGAGTTTATACATCAAGCATCCGAATGGGATGGTATTGCGGCTCGTTTCGGTCGTGGTTTCGGAGCACAAGCGCAAGAGACATACGAATGGATTCAACGCTTGAATGAGGAAATGGGTATAAACATTCAGCAGTTTATGCAGTATTCCTCGGTATACGCTACGATGCTGACGGGCTTTGGCGTAGCCAATGAAGATGCGGCGAAGATGGCACTCGGTTATACCGAACTGACCTATGACATTTGGGCTGGTTATAACGATATATACAAGTCGTTTGATGAAGCGGCCGAAGCGGTTAGATCTGCCATTGCTGGCGAAGTAGAACCCGTTAGACGTGCTGGCTTTACCATTATCGAATCCACCTTGGAGCAAACAGCAGCGAATCACGGATTGGAAATCAGCATCGAAAACGCTACCGAAGCGCAGAAGTCTTATCTTCGTTATTTGACGCTGGTAGACCAGGCACACGCGCAGGGTCTTGTTGGTACTTATGCCAAAGAAATGAACACAGCCGAAGGTTTGATGCGTACACTTACGCAACAGATTAAATCTTTGACGCAGGCGTTTGGATCTTTGTTTATTCCAATTTTGGTGAAAGTGTTGCCTTGGGTTCAAGCGTTTGTCGAACTCTTGAAAGAGGGCGTTTACTGGCTTGCTAACCTTCTTGGTGTCGAAATACAGAAGGTCGATTTTTCGGGATATGATGCGGGAGCCGGGGCAATCGAGAATGTTGCAAACTCGGCAGGGACGGCATCTGATGCTTTGGAAGATGCTACAAAGGCGGCCAAGGAACTGAAAAACGCAACGCTCGGTATTGACGAACTGAACGTTATTAGTCCTCCCAAAGCATCAAGCAACGATGGTGGTTCTGGTGGTGCTGGCGGTACGGGAAGTGATGGCTTCTCCGGCCTTGATGTTGACTCGCTGTGGGATGAAACTATTTTCGATACCATCCAGAGCGATGTAGACGCCATCAAGGAAAAGATGCGCGGATTGCTCCCCGTTGTGGCTGGCATTGCTACTGCTCTCGGTGGTTGGAAGTTGACTAATCTTCTAAAGGATTTGGATGATGTTAACCCGAAACTCTTGGGCCTTTCAAAGGGTATCACTGTCGCAGGAATCGCAATCACCGTAGGAAAACTTGTGTGGGATTTCACAGGAGCTTATTTGGAGGGTGGCGACGAAGCAGATTTGTTGAAAGCCCTCGGCACTACCACAATTGGAGTTGCCCTGGCTGGATGGCTGGCTGGAAAACCCGGCGCGTCTTTCACTCTACTTACGTCTGGCGTTGTGACTCTGACGAAATTAGGTATTGAAATCGCAGAAGGTACAGTCGAATGGAATGACACCGAAAGTTTGGTAACGATGCTTGTCGGTGGTCTGGAAACCGCCATAGGTGCTGTTTTCACTTGGAAAACAATTTCCCCGATGGTGAAGAAAGCCTGGCCGAAAATAGCCGAAACCGCCGCCCCTGTGTTGGCGAAAGCGGGGCCTTATGGGTGGATAGCCGCCGCCGTGGTAGGGGGTATAACACTTGCCCTTGTCGATTATGACTTTACGGAAATCGGTAAAAAGATTGGCGAAAAAGTCGGTGAGGCTGTTGGTGTTGGCTGGAAGTTCATAAAAGAAGGTATTAAAACTGCCTGGGAGTGGGCGGTAGATTCGCTGGAGATTGACGATCTGTGGGATGTTCTCGCTGTTTTGTTTATCCCCGGTGAATGGGAACGACGGATTACCCCCGAACTCGAATTGATTTTTGAAAATGTCAGCGAGTGGTTGAATGATAAGATTGAAAACTTGGAGGGTAACATCAACGAGTTTTTCGATGGATTCTTCGATGGATTCTTTGAGGGTCTCGGGGTAGATATGTCGTGGGCCGATAATTTTGCCGAAATCTTCGATATTCAGTATTTGGACATCGTGGATATGGTCATGAATCCCAGTTCCATCGGAAAGCACATCATGACGGGAATTGTCAACGCTATGGACAAGAACACCAAGACTGCGGCCTTGAAAGATAAATTGTCTGCCATGTGGACAACCGCGAAGAACTGGTGGGACAAGTCGAAGGGCACTCTGAAATCTTATGTACCGTCCATCGGTAGCATCAAAGACAAATTGTCCTCCGCCTGGACTACCGCAAAAAATTGGTGGAACAAGAACCGAAGTTCTTTGAGTTATACTCCTTCGATTGGGAACATCAAAAACAAGTTATCGAGCGCATGGACTACTGCGAAAAACTGGTGGAATAGGAGTCGCAGTTCGTTGAGTTATACGCCGTCCATCGGTAGCATTAGGGATAAGATTAAAAGTGCTTGGAATACCGCGAAATCGTGGTGGAACAAGAACGTAAAGCTCTCCACGAAACTGGACATCAAGGTTCCCAAAATCAGTGTCAAGTGGAAAGAGGTCGAAGCGTTTGGTAAGACCTTCAAATACCCTACAGGCTTTGATTTGAAGTTCGCCGCGAACGGCGGTATCTTCGACCAAGGCTCTCTGATCTGGGCTGGCGAGCGAGGCCCCGAGGTTATGGCTACTGCCGCCGGTGGTAAGACGGGTGTCATGAACGTTCAGCAGATGCAAGACGCCGTTTACGAAGGTGTATACGCTGCCGTAAGTGCTGCCATGAGAGGCATGGGCGGTGGCGGTGAGCAGTCCGTGAATGTGTACCTTGATGGTCGCCAGATTACGGCTTCGGTTGAAAAGCGCCAACGCGAGCGCGGTGCATCCATCATGGGTAACGAGGTATACGCTTATTAACGATTTAGAGCGCCATAGAGCGCCATTTCTATGGAGGTATAGATAATGGCTGCATTAGTATCTATTGGCGGTTACGAGTTCCCGGAGCCGTCTACATATAATGCCACAACATCAACCATTGTTGATTCCGCACGGAATGTGAGTGGATATGTGGTGGGTGCTGTTGTGAGATCGGATGTTGCCAAAATCGATCTTACATGGCGGTATCTCACAGCGCAACAGTGGGCAAGCATCTTATCTTTGTTTTCAAGCAGTTTTTATAATGATGTGCGGTTTTTGAATCAAGTTACAAATGATTACGAGGAGAGGACAATGTATGTCTCTGATCGTAATGCTGGTATGTGGCGCAGAGACCCACAGACAGGGGCGGTAATGGGCTACACGAATTGCTCGTTATCACTCGTGGAGGTCTAACCATGATAGAAGTATCAGACGCATGGAAAGATATTCAACAGCGATTTTTGCTGCCGGAAACTCATTTGGAGATTGACTGTACTATCTCCGAAGTGGGGGCGCAAGAGATTGCATCCGTTGTTGGTACATCCGAGGTTGCGTTTTCCGATGCGGAGAGTGTAATTGATGATGCACAGAAGTCCGATAAATATGCCACAAACGAACTGAATCTATGGGCGTTGGACGGCTCTTGTGCGATCCTTCCCTCCGCATCGCCGTATGGTGTGTCGGGTTATATCAGTAATGTGGAATCCACGGGAAGTGTCACGCTGACCTTCCCGGCGGTACATACCGTGGCAAGTTCGGGTCTCACGATTACATGGAGTAGTCTGTATGGGGAATATCCAACAGTATTTACAGTAACGGCGAAAAATGGCTCAACGGTAGTTGCCGAAACTACTGTCACGGACAACACGGAAAAAGTCAGCGCGGTTTTCATATCGTTGCAGAATTACGATAGTATCACCGTAACAGTACAGGATTGGTGTTTGCCCCACCGCCGTGCACGAATTGAGAGCATTGTAATTGGTCATGTGTTGACACTGACCAAGAGCGAAATCATCAGTTTTCGGCATGAGCAGCATGGCGACCTATTGAGTGGCGAACTACCCAAGTGTAGCATCGAGTTCACGTTGGATAACACGGACGGTCGCTGGAATCCCACGAATCCTACGGGCATGGAGCAGTATTTGTCCGAACGACAGAAATTAGTTGTTCGATATGGCTTGGATGTAAACGGAACGATTGAGTGGATTCGTGGTGGCGTATTCTATCTCTCCGAGTGGGATGCTCCCGCGAATGGTCTTGAAGCTCGTTTCGTTGCGCGGGATGTGTTTGAGTATCTGATAGGTACGAACACGAATAAACTGCCTAATATGTCCTCAACACAGTATGGGCCTCTGTCCAGCATTATAACATGGGCGACAACGGCACAGTTGCCGAATGGAGCTTCTGTGGTTATCCACGATTCGCTTAAAAACACACCTGGCCGTGAGTTTGGAGCAGATGGAACATACGCAGAAATGATTCAGAAGTGCGCTAACGCGGCGCGTTGCGTTCTTCGCTACGATAGGAACGGCACATTGTGGGTAGAGCCTTTGAATACCACGCAAGCCGATTACACGATAACCCAAGCCCTGTCGTACTCACATCCCGAAGTAAAACTGCTAAAGCCGTTAGGTCAAGTGATTGTGGATTATGGTGGCGATGAGCCGTATCTGCTTGAAGTTGCTTCGGACGGTGAAAAACAAACCTTGACGAACGATTACATTTTTAACGCGGATTCGGCTAAATCTGTGGCGAATTGGGTTAGCGATACGCTTACCTCCCGTAAGACAGTAAGCGGTGAGTTCCGCGCTGATCCTCGATTGGATTTGTTCGATGTGGTGAAGGTCGAGAGTAAGTACGGCCCCTTGGAGTCTGTGGTGATTACTAATATCACATACACATATAATGGCTCTTTCCGAGGGAGTTACACGGGACGAGTTTTGGAGGGATAATAAATGCTTGGGCTTATAACTGATCGTACAGAACGTAATGTGTATCGCCGTAACGAGTTGTCTGCGAAAGGGTGGGCTAAAATGACGCTTGCAGAACGAGCGGAATGGAGCGGAAACCCTGTGGCAACCGTCGGAGCAAACTTGTTCCCTCCTGGGCCGTACTATTCTTCCGTTGTCGGGCTGAAATACCGAAACAAAGAGATTGTGGCTACTGCCACGGCAGAAGGTACATA
>ERZ808043.190-NODE-190-length-10166-cov-8.776291_pt1 | contig 10166 bp, 8 predicted proteins | sample MGYA00380194_ERZ808043 | MGnify/ENA primary metagenome ERZ808043 (study PRJEB31490, sample SAMN06133370) | cow dung metagenome | isolation source: H3 | host: cow | place: China: Chengdu | collected 2015-05 ...
ATATATTACTATATGGCGCTTGTACTACAATTTCTGTCTACGAAAATCTTTCAAAGAACTCTTTCTTCATTTGCGCAAGAAAACCAACTCCGCCGGTAAGCAGGAGTCGTTCCCGTTTTGCGAGTGCAAAGGTAGGACTTTTCTGCAAACTGGCAAAGAAATGGGAAAGTTTTTTTAAGAAAGAACAGAAAAAAGAGTGTAAAAAGCGAAAACTGGAGAAAGGATGAGGACAGATACCTTATTTATATTATATGTAAAATACACTATACGTTGATGGAAGCATATTTGGGAGTAGGAGAAATTATGAATCTAACAACAATAAAGATGGATATAGGTCAAAATACGCAGAGTTTTAGCCTATACGCCAGTTTTTACATCCTTTCGCGGGAACAACTTCCTTGTAACAAAATGCCCCGACCTGTTGCGGACGGGGCACTGTATATAGATTCCTATTTTACTTTAAAATCACTCCCACTCGATAGTAGCGCAGGGCTTGGGAGACATATCGTAGCATACACGGTTTACACCGGGTACTTCCTTGAGGATGCGGTCAGTAATCTTCAGCAGAATGGGCCACTCGATCTGCTCGATAGAAGCTGTCATGGCATCGATTGTGTTGACGGCACGGATGATAACGGGCCAGTCATAGCTGCGGGCATTGTCCTTGACACCTACGCTCTTGAAGTCGGGCACAACGGTGAAGTACTGCCATACCTTCTTGTCAAGGCCTGCCAAAGCGAACTCCTCGCGCAGGATGGCGTCGCTCTCGCGAAGTGCCTCCAGACGGTCGCGGGTGATTGCACCGAGGCAACGTACGCCAAGACCGGGACCGGGGAATGGCTGACGGTATACCATCTCGTAGGGCAGGCCGAGTTCTACACCACAGGCACGAACCTCGTCCTTGAAGAGCTGCTTCAGAGGCTCAACCAGTTCGAACTGCAGGTCCTCGGGCAGACCGCCTACGTTGTGATGGCTCTTCACGCACTTTGCAGTCTTGGTACCGCTCTCCACGATGTCGGGATAGATAGTACCCTGACCCAGGAAGTCGATACCACCAGCCAGCTTGCGAGCCTCTTCCTCGAATACGCGGATGAACTCGCCACCGATAATCTTACGCTTCTGCTCGGGTTCAGCAACGCCTTCCAGCAGACCAAGGAAACGGTCGGTAGCATCAACATATACAAGGTTTGCGCACAACTGGTTGCGGAACACCTCAACGACGTTCTCTGACTCGCCCTTGCGCATCAGACCATGGTTAACGTGCACACAAACCAGGTTATCGCCAATAGCCTTCAGAAGAAGTGCAGCAACTACAGAGCTGTCCACACCACCGGAGAGAGCCAGCAGCACCTTCTTGTCGCCCACCTGACGGCGTACCAGTTCCACCTGGTCGGCAACGAAGTTCTTCATATTCCAGTTGGCCTCGGCCTTGCAGGTACCGAACACGAAGTCCTTAACAGCAGCCTTGATAGCAGCCTCATCGTTGCCGAACTCGGGCAACTTAACCTCGCAAAGGGCCTTGTCGTGACCGGCTGCTATAACGGGGAAACCAGCCTCGTATATCTCGGGGAGAACATCAATCTCCACACCGTCGATGACGTTGTTCTTACCGCCATTAATAATTACACCCTTCACGTTGGGAAGAGCCTTCAGTTCCTCGGCAGTAATGTCGTGGGGATAGATCTCGCTGTACACACCCAGTGCACGGATGGCTCTGGCCACCACGGTATTCTCGTGGCTGCCCAGGTCCAGGATTACAATCATGTCTTGTTTCATATCCTATATATTTGTTACAATGTTTACTTTTTACTTTTTTCAGCAGGCATTTTCTTTGCTTACCTTGCATGGAGACCGACGCCCTATAAAACACAGAGACACAGAGTTTCCATAACGAACCCCATGTCTCTGTACTTATATGCCTTGTGCCCTGTGGGCATCTGATTTTCTGTGTAGCATCATGCGTCTGCTCTTTTTCCGTTGCAAAATTACATAAAGTTTCGCAAATATAACGCATGACAAGTATTTTTTCTTCATTGAGATACAAAAAAAGCAGTTACCTTAACTGTAACTGCCTTCTCTCCTGTGGTGCCACCAGAAAATGAGTTTCTTTTCTAAATGGCTTTATATCTTCGCATTAAAGAAATGCTCCAAACACAATCTCCCGCTATTGCTCCACCTAATTTCTGCACCATTTTGCAGTGTCTCGCAGAGTCGAGTTCCTACTTTGATGCAAAGGTAGTGCAAGCCGAGAGAAGAACAAAATAAATGAGTTTATTTTTTCATCCGAGGCGAAGCCTACCTTCGGCGAAGCCAAAGTAATGAAATAATTTGAAACAGAAACGGGTACACTAAAATTTTGTTCCACCGCAGTTCGGAATCCCTACTTTATACCATGTTATATATATTCTCAACTAAGATTGTTATCTATAATCTCTACTTCTACATTTGTAAAATGTTTCTGTAGTAGTAATTTTCGAACCTTTTGTTTCGTATTCTCATTGGTGACATATATACGCTTCAGACTCTCTTCGGGTAAATATAATTCTCGATAATAAATCTTCTTTCCGTTTCTATAACGACATTTCTCATTTTTTATCGTGTTTGCAGTATTTTTAAAATCAAGATCTGAATTAATCGCAGCGGATATTCGGTTTAAGACATCTATATTATCCATTATAAATTTAGAATACTCAGGAACCTGAGTTGATAATATGATTCTAGATTCTTCTTCGCCTTTGAACTTATTGCGTTTTATACGTGGCGCAAAGAACGCCAGTATATACATCGCAATAAATCGCACAAATAATTGCGGATAATCTTTTAACATACCCATAAAGAGTTCTTTATTAGTATTTAAAAAGGCATATCCGCCATCACTATAAGCTTGAAATATTTTGTCAACTAATTCATCATCGCTGTATGTGTCTTCGTAAATACATTGTTCTAACTTACACAATATGGCATAGTCATATCCTCCTCTCAAATAAGACAAGTCAAGTTCTAAAACAACTCCATTGTAATTATCAGCGTAATTTCTCCACATATAATCATTGTCATTTCGGGCTGTAACAGAAATTACATATGGTAATGGAAGACCTGCAGCAGATTCTATTTCTTTTACATCAAACATTTCTGCAATACATCTATCCTTTTGCATTTTCCGTTTTTCTTCCAAAATTGAAAGATACTTTTGGGCATAGTTGATACCAAGCCTATATTCATCCTGATCCTCAAAGCAGTCATACCTTGTAGCCCACAAACGAATATTGGGGATGTCATCAGAATCGCCATTTAAAATTCCATTCAGAGCAGTTAATCCAGTATAATGATAAAATGCCATACTTTAATTCTTTCGTAAAGATTATTTGCAATATGTTTCTATTTTATCTAAATAAAATTCATACTGTTTTTTATAATATGATGAATCAGTGTTTTTCAATCCTTTAGAATCAAATGAGCATACTTCAACTCCAAGTTTCATTAAAAGAGCTTTTTTGTTCTCTTCAACATCTCCATAGAAATAAATATTATTTGAAATGATATTTTCCCGACTCTGCTGCTTTATGTAGCGTTGTCTTTTGTTGAGAATCCACCACAAATCAGTCTCTTCATATTGTAGCCCAAATCCGATTATGTGTATATTATGTGTAAAAAATAGGTCTATCCATGAAAATGGGATTTCACATTCATTATTTTCTATACGCTGTATTATCCCTTTCAAGATATGTGGTTCACCATTCTTGTTGTATTCATATTTCCCCTTTATATAATCATTAATTTTACCAATAGAACCACAGTAATGATCTAATCCGAGCATGATTGATTTTGGATGTTGGATCGTTCCATGTATCGGCCATATATATTTATATTTTCCTTCTTCGTTTTGCAGACCAAACTTTCGTCTTATGCTATACAGACTTTCCGTATTATTTGATTCTCCTTTTTTGTATCCGTTATCACATAGAAGATTGTATAACACCTTATCGTAATTGGTTGTAATATAATGTTCTATGTTTAGACTGTATAGACGTTCATATGCAAAATTACTACTAAACGCTTCTAATTCATCTTTTATTTGATTCTTAATATCTTCTTCTACAGATTTGTCTCTAACCCAAAATTCTTTCCCATCTGCAAGAATAAACTTGCTGCCGTCTGCAAGTATGAATGGCTCGTATTGATAATACTCATTTGCTAGAATAATCGTTTCGTAGTGTAGTGTATTGGGGATATCTGAGATTAACGAATCTTTAGATATCCTATTCAACAGTTTATCCCAAGATAGGTTTCCACTCAATAGATTGAAACCATTACCAAAAAGTATAGCGTTTTTCATTGTTAAAAACCTTACATTATAAAATCCTATTATCAAAAACTCCCTCAAACATGTTCATTTCTCGTTTAGCAATACCCAGTCTGTTTGCCAACACTCGCCAATCCTTAATCGCTGCAACAACCTCATTGATGATATTCTTAGCAACCTCATGGGTCAGCATATACTCCTCGCAAGAGTCAAGCAAGATGGATAAATCAGCTTTGGTGGTCTTGCTATTGATAAGCAGACTTTGGTGGTCGTTTAACGTTGGGTTCATATCGTATGCAGGAGAAAGAGTCCAACCCTTTGCTGTAAGTAAAAATCCATGGTTGCGGAAATGGTCATCGCTATTGCCCACACAGATATTAAACACCACCCTGCGGAACAGTTCTCGCAAGTTGGCATCCACATCAGTACAGCCACTCAGGATAAAGTCTACAATATCTAAATAACCATTGCCTGTTGTAGCATTATCGCCGTCGTTCAATCCAAGCAATGTCATTGCAGATGCAAAATGAATTCTCCTACCGTCATCTGTTCTGTCAAAGCGACGAGAAAGCAGTGTATGATGCTTATCGTTGGTTGATATAACTTTTGTTTCGGCTGCATTGATTCCTGCATTCTTGGCAAGCAGATGGCAGAAATGTTCCCATAGCCCCGCATCGTAATCATCTTTCAATGATGGGAATTTCGCAACATATATACTACGGTCCGCATCTACTACGTTTGCCTTTGGTCTTGCTCCACCAAGTGAAGAGCCTGGCTGAACAAGTTGTGCTATCCAGCGTTTCTCGGGGAGGATATTTGTTTCTTCACTTTTCTCAATCTCCTTGCTTGCAGCAATCAGTTCTCTCAAGTCGGTTAAAGGAGGAATACGCAAAGTTTTGTCGATATTTATAAACTCCCCATCGGGTGTCTCCTTGAAACGAAAACCACCCATACGGGAAAAGTCATCAATTCCTATCAAGAAATCAAACGACGACAAACGGCGAACTGGGCGATTCTCTTCTTGTGCCAAAATTTGCTCACGACGAAGCAGAAGCGTGCGACCCCATCTGTCGGGCAAGGCGTCAGCAAAACATCCGAAAAAATCCTTTTCGGGCCGGGTATATTGAATGCCCGGATAGTTGTTTAGGTCATCGCTAAGAGTTATGGCATTATACTTCTTAATCCAGCTATCGGCAAACTTGAAACTGTAATTATCCGAGCCACGAAGCGTTTCGTAGCCAAGTTCTCCTATCAACTCAACCTCTTTCAGCCAATCAAAATCGGCATATACATACAACTTCTTCATAGTTAATCGCTGTTTATAGACATACTTATACTACCCTCATGAGCAATCGATGGGAAAATCTTTCCCAGTAACAATAGGCCAGGATACGTGCCTTTATAAGGCACCTCAAAATACTTTTTGTTATTTGGCAACACCCAACTTGCGAGAAAATTAGGCGTTGTCCTTTGAGGCTTGCTGCAGCTTACATCTCTAGACAATCTCATTAGAATTTCTTTTTGTCTACACATAAAATTAGCGACATCATCCATATCGCCGTCACGATTACAGTATGGTGTTATAAAATGTAACCCAATTCTTATTACCCCCTTTGTCTTCTCACTAAAATATTTCACATTTTTGCGAACATCTTGAAGCTGGCTAATTGTCATTGTTTCCCATCTTTTAATAAGCCTTTCATCATTAGTCAAATCAGTTTTGAAAGCATCGTAACTATGTTTCATTTCTATAACGATACTATAATCCTTATAGATACACCAATAGTCAATTCGCCCTTTTGAATCCTCTTTTTCAAATCCTTTTATATTGCTATCTCTAACAATAGGATATTCAGCTATTACTAGACCCTTGCAGAGAGATGATATAACTGGCAACACGACAGAGTCCAATTGACGCTCTCTAAACAAGAATGGGTATTCAATAATACCATATTTACTATTACAGAACAATAACGACTGTTTACACACCCTCCAAAATACCTCTTTAATAAAGTTATAAGCAATATTGACATCTTCTCCCAATTCTGAAGGGCAAGAAGATATGACAAAATTTAAATTCTGTATTTTAGTTTTGCGCAATGATAGTTCCATATCTTGTATAGACTTAAAGTTTTTTAGATGCCCTTTCGCGCTGAGGCAAGCTCATGTCCTGCAATGCCCTGCCGAGCTCGTCATCCTTAGCCAAATATAGAATATCTTCATCAAGCTGCAGAGCGTATAGCACACGCAAATAGATACCTATTGCTACAGTTGGTACGCCTTTTTCTATACGCGAAACCGTAAGCGGAGAACAAGTCGCACGCTCAGCCACTTGTGTAACGCTCAAATTACGACGCAAGCGAGCAAGCTTTATCTGCTCACCAACAACCTGCATTTTCTGCTCCAATTTTCGGGGTAATTTTGTCCCCATCGTACTCTTTGCCATATCCGTAACATATCATATAATATGCAAAGATAGTACTTTTTCTTTATTTTATGATAGGTTGAGCTAAATTAATTATTGCTTGTCAGGCTATTTTTCAAAGTAATACCCTTTGCTGTAAGGCGGTATTTCTGCAACTTACTTTGCTTTTCATTTGGTAGAGTAAACTCTATATAACCTTCATCAAGAGCCGGTTTAATATATGTACTACGGAAATATGTTCGGTGCTTTATGCCAATAAGCGATTGTAGAGCGTCCCTATCAACTTCCCCTTCAATGCAAGTAACAAGTGTCCTAATGGCTTTAGATATATTACCTACATCATGAGCACTATCATGAGCACTATCATGAGCACTTATAGGCAAAGTTATACGGATAAAGTTATCTGTAAACTTGAAACAATCTTCGCCGTAGGCACGCAAGATACGGGGTATGCCAGAACCCAATGATTCTACTAATTCCACATCTCTATAGATGCGCATCAGCTCCTTGTTGCGAGGTATCGAGATACCATTAAAGAACTCTTCTCTTGTGAGAGATTCGGGTAAGCGACCAGCCGATGTAATTTCATGCTGATGACTTTATTTTAAAGGCTTCTGTCCCAAAAGTAATAGAAGGGTGACAGAAAATGAAGACAGGGGAACAGAAAAGGTAACTGAAAACTAGGGTGGAGTAACAGAAAAGGTAACAGAAAATGGAGATGGGTAACAGAAAAGTTGGTAGAAAACTCAGACCGATTGGTAGAAAAGTTGGTAGGAAAGGCAATAGAGAACGGAGATAAGTTAACTAAAAACAGAGTTGGCTGAGTCTTTCGGCCATCAGTAACAATATTAAAGCAATGCGAAATAAGTACCTTCGTCGTGTAGGTGCTGATAAGGGCGGCTTTTGGGAAGTGATAGAATAATATCATTTTATTCTTGAGGATAAAGGGCCGCCTTCCTACTGTCGATTTTCCAAATAAGTGGGACATATCTCACTTTTTGACAGGCCAAAAGAAAAAAATGACTATACATAATAAACACGAAAATACCAGACAACTGACCCTATGAGATTCATTTATTTGTGACCAATACATTATGCGCTGGCAAATATGCATTTCTCAAGAGGCAATTAGCAAAGGCAAATATACCTATTTCTCATAGCAATAGTACTGACTTGGCAAAGTCAATAGTACCTACTTGGCAAATTCAATACTACTTCTCTGTAAAAACAGCATATCCTCTTAATGTGTTTTTTTCGTGTATTCTTATGAAAATAGCATAAAAACAGACCTATTTCAGTGAGGCAAAAGCACAAAAACACATATTTTGCGCACAAATGTGCATTACAAACAGTAATCTAGCACTCCACAACAATTAAAAAGCACAACAGATTTTTACTGCAAAATTCCTTACATATGAGAGCATTACTCTCGCCAGTCAAATCAAGCCTTACGAAAAAGGGAAGCTGATTTTCTCAACTTCCCTTTCAAGTGGTGCCACCAGGAGCATTTTCAGTCCATACTAATAGGTGTATTTACCCTTAATTATGCTTCAAAAGTGGTTAGGAGACGCATCTCTTCATTCTTATTCTGAGTAATACCTAGAAAATGTAGCCAAATGTAGCCAAGGTATTTTTCCTCATATTTTGAATATATGTAATCCTCTTTTTTGTTCGTGCAAAGGTACGAAAAAATAATCATTTTGTAGATTTCCCCGATAGATTTCTATCAAATTCACTCCACTTTTGTTATCTTTGTAGTATGATACTCTATCACGGAACAACATCAAAGTTTGACCACTTTGACCTTGCTCATCTCGGAGAGGGAGAGGGGAAATCAAAATTTGGCGTAGGACACTATGCCAGCACTGTTTATGCAACGGCAGCACTTTATGCAGGCAAATGCAAAGGTGAAACAAAGTATGTATATACCATTGAAGTCCCAAACCTGACAGATACCAACCATATTGTATCTGCCAAACCTCCCCACCTATCCATCATTGAAAAGGCAGAAGAACTGATTGGGCAAATACCCGATGAGGCAAAAAGTTCAGGCAAATCTTTCAGGAAATATATAGGCAATCTCCTTCTTGGCAACAAAGGAACCATCAAAAAGATGATTGGCTCATTGAGCACAGAGGGTGAGATTAAGGTGTCAAGGTTCTTTTATGAGATAGGCATCCTTTATCTTGTTTGGGCACAATCACAAACCACACCAGACAATGGTCAAATCAATGTTGCGATATTGGATGATAGCATTATTGCTATCAAGAAGATAGAAACAGTTGAACTTGACGATAAAGGGAAATTGAAAAAGAAGAGTTCTGCCAGCATAGCAGAAGCCATAAGAAAATATTATCCCGAATACTGGGGAGACCAAGTTTATCCCATTGCACAATCAGTGTTCTTCCACAAAAAGACTGACAACCATTGGATATTGTCTAATATGTCATCTTGTTCATTAGAGGTTGAGGGTATCCCATTCAAGAGTTCAGAACATCTATTCCAAACATTGAAGTTTGCCACACCAGGGTCAATCACAGCAGTGTATCAGTCTAACAATGCAAAGATGACTGCAAAACACTACCAGAAACTTGGTGGTCATAGAAGAGAAGACTGGGAACAAATTCTTGTGGATGTGATGAAGTTTTGTTTGCAGCAGAAGTATGAACAATGCCCTGAATTTAGACAGGAACTCAAAAGAACCAAAGGGTATCATATAGTTGAATTGCAGGACGCAAAAAATGATAAAGAATTATCAAGAGCAAATGCTTGGGGTGTTAAGTCAAAGGGACAGAATTATGTAGGAGCAAACCTTATGGGCAGATTGCTGATGGAACTGCGAGATGGCGAGATGGAGTATAAGTTGCCAGATGACTGGAATAAAGCGTTGGTAATGATAGGTGGTCGTAAATGATAAAAACCCTGTAAGTAGTTGATGAACAACACTTGCAGGGTTTTCTTATTGCGAATAATAATTATTATTCAGATTACACCGAAATATTTCTCAAAAAAGACCTTCAACTTCTCTATCACATTCTTCTTTTTCTCCTGCCTGTTGCCACCACCGAAGCGGGACATTGCTGGGAGTATCTTGTCTATATCTGTGCCTGTTGTGCGTATTGCTCCATCACGAAAAGCGTTCTCCACGAACTTGGCGGTCTCGTCTGCTTTCAGGTTCTCGCTTGCGATAATCTCATTCAGGTCGTCCTGCTTACACTGCTTTTCATATGCCTCCCATTAGAGCAAAAAATTGGAATTTCCATGCTTTGCCACCGACATTATCTTCTTTATTCTCAATGTGGCGATTGCCGACTATTATCAGAGTGTGGAGCAGGAGTCGAAAAGATACTGCTCTGGTATATCAAGATTGAAAGTTCTGCATAACAACAGAACGTCATGGACATCATTTTCATCGTATTCATATCCAAGATGGAACTG
>ERZ808043.192-NODE-192-length-10152-cov-2.248536_pt1 | contig 10152 bp, 8 predicted proteins | sample MGYA00380194_ERZ808043 | MGnify/ENA primary metagenome ERZ808043 (study PRJEB31490, sample SAMN06133370) | cow dung metagenome | isolation source: H3 | host: cow | place: China: Chengdu | collected 2015-05 ...
GTGGTCATAGGGGCTTATATGCATACCATTGACGAAAATTTCGCCCTCGACAATACTGCACCAAGCGTCTTTAAGGTTGCACTTGCCCTGTCTTAAAGACTTAACTTCTGTGCCAACAAGTTCAATGCCTGCTTCAAAAGACTCTATCACGAAATAATCATGGAGAGCTTTTTTGTTTTGTGTATTTGTATTCGGGAACGAATACTGCAGGGATTCCAAGTTTCAGAGCAAGATCAATTTCCTCGGTCATGCCCTTGGTGATGTTTCTTCCGAAATACCAAAGTTCATCACAATTAGGGAGCAAAGAGAGTCCGGCACGAATGCCGAACTCTCTCTCAGAATCGATATTGTCATCAAGAAACTGTGTAAAATAGATGTGCGGAGCCACGGGAATATAGCCGAATTCTCGGACAATGTAAGTGCAATAGAGTTTTGCCATCTCAATATTGTTTTCTATATCACCACGCAAAGGCGAGCATACATATATCTTCTTGTTTTTGATTTCCAATATGAGCTCCTTCTTGATTAACGGTAGCTCTTATTTCCGAAAACATCCGTTTTCTTGTAGAGAATGAAGACTACCACACCACCAACCGCAAGGAGGCTAAGGATGACAATGAGGGCGATGATGCCGCCATTGAGACCATGCTTGATCTCGAAGTTGTATTCGGTGCTGTTGCCGCAATCGTCAGTAACGACTACCTTATAGGTACCTTCCTCGGTAAGCTCATCGCCATCAGCGTACTTGATCTCGGTATCATTGAGGAATACCTTAACGTCTGCTTCCTCGGAAAGATCCGTAAGAGTTACAGTCTTCTTTGCACGACCTTCCTCATCTACACCATTTACGGTGATAGTAGGTGCCGTTGCATCAACGGTGATTTCGAAGGTGTTGGATACGCCGTTAGCGACTACCTCAACCTTGTAAGTGCCGCTTTCGGTAAGGGAGAGGATTGCGTTCTCCATGTCGAGTTCGGTATCATTTACGATGACCTTTTCAAAGCCGGGGATGGAGGCAATATCGCTCTCAAACTTGCCTACAAGAGCATCAACAATGGTGAAGGTTACCTCAGAGGTGTTGCCGAGCTTATCGGTGAATTTAGCAGTATAAACGCCAGACTCAACGATATCATCACCAAGCTTGTATTCGAAGGGCTCGCCGTTCTTGGTTACTACAACGGTTACATCCTCATTTGCGGTAAGTTTTGCGGTGTTTGCATAGCCCTTATCGTGAACAGAGGAAACGAATGCAACGTCTGCATCAATAGTTACCTTAAAGCTCTGAGTTACGCCGTTTGCCACGATAGCCACGTCATAGGTGCCGCTTTCAGTAAGGGTGAGTGTACCTCTGTCGAGAGTTGCTTCCTTGCCATTAACGAGCACTTTCTCAAAGCCGGGAACGAGGTCAACCTCGCTTTCAAACTTATTTACGGTGGATACGATAATGGTGAAGCTCATCTCGGACTTGTTGCCGAGCTTATCCTCAACCTTTACGGTGTATGCTGCAGGCTCGGTAATCTCGGTACCAACAACGTAATTAATAGCTTCGCCGTTCTTGGTGACGGTTACGGTAACATCTTCGGTCGCATTGATAGTAACAGAGTTTGCTAAGCCCTTGTCATGAGCGTTGATGCTGAAGCCTACCTTGGTATCAACGGTTACCTTGAAGGTATAAACCTTGCCACTTACAGTCACGCCAACCTCATATACGCCATCGTTTTTAAGTTCGAGGGTACCATAGTTGAGTCTGTGATCCTCACCGTTAACGGTAACGCCACCCATACCTTCGATGTCATCAAAGTTGTGTGTGAACTCGGTTACGTAGGGCTGAATCACCTTGAAGGCGATCTGTGCGCGGTTGTTGAGAGCATCGGTGAGCTCGAGAACATAATCAGCAGGATCGGTAATTTCGGAGCCAAGCTTATAGTCGACAACCTCGCCATTCTTAGTAAGAACTACGGTTACCTGTTCCTTAGCGGTTGCAACTACGGAGTTGGAGAGACCCTTGTCGTATACGTTAATGTCATAGCTTACGGTCTTATCAATCGTGAACTCAACAGAGACTTCATTGCCTGCGGTATCAACGACACGTACACGGTACTGACCGTCTGCGGAGATGGGATTGCCCGATACGGAATCACCAAGGGACTTGCCGTCCTTGAAGAGCTCTGCCTTGAGGTTTTCTTCCGTGTAGAATACCTTTACATCGGTATTAACGGATTCACGGTGGTCAGCACCTTCCATCTCGACCTCGGGTTCCTCGGTGTCGATGGTGAAGGCGTATACCTTCTTGTGCCCGTCAAAGTTCTCAAAGGTGATGGTGTAGTCACCGTCAGCGGTGAGCTTGTCGCCGGACTCATAAGGAATAACCTCACCGTTCTTTTCTACCGTTACCACAGCTTCATCAGCCCAAGTGAACATAACGTCGGTGTTGGTGATACCGCCGTCCTGAACGCCTGCAAGATCACCTGCAGGAATGGGCTGTTCGTAGGTAATCTGACCGCTGATCGCATCGATGCCGGTGCGGAATTCATCGGTAATAACTACCTTGTACGTGCCTGAGGTGCGGAACTTATAAGCGAGAGTATCGAGAACGATGGTATTGCCATAGTCATCCTCGGTAAGAGTTACCCAAGTTTCACCATTATCGGTGGACTTCTGAATAACAATGGACTGAATGTGAGACTCGTCATCCTCACTCTTGTTGATTGTGATTACGAGCTGCTTTTCCTCAGCATCCTCTACGAGAGAAACAGAGGGAGCATTGCGAGAAATCTTGAAACTGAAGGTTTCGGAATCGCCTGCATGGTTTACAGCGATAACGGTGTAAGAACCGCTTTCGGTTACCTTGAAGGTTTCATCTGCATTGAGAATTGCGAGAAGCTCGCCGTCTTCGTCATAAACTCTGAACATTGCAAACTCATCGATTTCATCAATAATGGAAATTGTCACCTCATCCTTGAAGAGATAGGTTCTCTCGAAGGTGGCGGTGTTCGTAGAGCCTTCGCCTACAGTGTACTGAATTGCAGGAGCCTTGCGGACTACAATCATGGTGTATTCACGAGCATTGCCGAAATCATCAAATACGGTGATCACATGCTTGCCCTCGGTTTCGATAGAAGCGCCTACATATACCTCGCCATCAATGAGGACACCGATGTCGGTGCCAAGCTCGATGCTGTTTGCAAGGATATTGGTTCCATCAGAATAGGAGTACAGGTTCTCGCCGTCTGCAATTACTGCAGGTTCCTTCTGCCAGTAGTAATAGGACTTGATGCCTACTTTCGCATACTCTGCGATAACCTCGTCAAGTCTTTCAGTGGTGAAGTATGCAACTTCCTCATCCGCATTGCCGGATTTCTTATAGATGAAGTATTCGCCATTAACAGCGTTTACGGAATCCTTTTCATCCATTGCAATGCCAGTATCCCACGAGGTGCTGCTCCATGTGCCTTTGCGAACGAGAGAGTTCTCGCGCTTGATAGCAAATTCGAGTGCACTCTCATAGCTGTCGAATGCGAAAATGTCGCCGTTTGCATCGTGAACCTCGTAGTATTCCTTCTGCAGAGTAACAGTCGGAATGTTATCCTTGGTAGAAGTGAACTCAGTTTCCCAAGTGTTGCCTGCAGCATCAAGGACAGTTACTTTGTAAGTTCCGGTTTCGATGGTGTGGACGGTTGCTCCATTGGTGATAGCCTTGCCGTTAACCTTTACGCTCGTAATAGGAGCATAGGTGTTTGCATCGCCATTAGTCCAAGTAATCACCGCATCTCCATCGGTTTTACCGTTGGTTACGTTGCTAATGTTCACCTTCTTGATGGTTCTGTCGATTACAATGGTGTATTCGCCAGTAGAGTTTCTGGCTTCGTCCTCACCATAGAAGACATACTTGCCGGATTTGTTAAGCTCTGCGCCAGAGGTGTAAGCCGTGAAGCTTGTACTACCGGGCACTTTAACATAACAGGTTTCGCCACAAACGAACTTAATGTAATCGCCATTTGTGTAGGTACCGTTACCAACAGCCTTGTCATCAACGTAGAGCTGTGCAGACGGAATCTGTCTGTTTACGGTTACGGTGTAGGTTGCAGACTGATTGCCAGCCTTGTCAACAGCGTAGAAGGAGTACACTCCCTCAGCAGTAAGCTCCTTGCCGGAGGTATAAGCTGCATAAGAGGTTGCTCCGGGTGCCTTGACGAAAATGGTGTTCAATGCAATGTTATCCGAAGGTACGAATTTTACAGAACTTGCATTGGTGGAGTCACCCGAAGCCAGAAGAGTTGAACGGCCGGACAGCTTACCTGTAGGCTTGGTCACGTCAAGGGTGATTGTAGATACAGAAGACTGATTGCCAGCCTTGTCCACGCTGTAGAAGGAATAGGTTCCTTCAGTCGCCAACTGAGTTCCGCTTGCATACGTAGTATAACTCGTAGCGCCGGGCATTTTGACATAGCACGTGATAGCAGAAGAGAGGCTATCTGTTGCGGTGTACTTAACGTAGGAAGCATTGGTATAGCTACCGCTTGTCTTGCTCGTGGTGCCGCCATATACGGTTCCTACGGGCGCAGTTCTGTCAAGGGTTACTGTTACCGTTGCGCTTGTGTTACCAGCCTTATCGGTGCAGTAGAACGAGTATACACCCTGATCGGTGAGCTGAGTGCCACTTGTGTATGCAACGTAGCTCGTGGAACCGGGCTTCTTGACATAGATTGCATTCAGAGCAATGTTATCCGAAGGAACGTATTTCACATAGCTTGCCTTCGTATGCGTACCAGAGCTGATAGAAGAGGTTCCACCATAAAGGGTGCCGGTAGGCTTGGTTGTGTCAAGCGTAATGCTTACAACAGAGGACGAATTTCCTGACTTATCTACACAGTAAAAATAGTAAGTGCCTTGAGTAGCAAGCTGCGTGCCGCTTGAATAGGTACTGTAGGTTGAAGCTCCGGGCATCCTTACGTAAACATTAGCGATTCCCGAATAACTGTCGCTTGCGGTATACTTAACATAGGTTGCATTGGTATAGCTTCCGCTTGATTTGCTCGTAGTGCCGCCGTAGAGTGTGCCCGTAGGAACACCTGCATCGTAGTATACCTTGTATTCGGTAGAGATGTTACCAGCCTTGTCTACTGCCCTGAATGTGTACCAACCGTAGGTGGAAGAGAGCGAGGTGCCGGAGGTGTAGCTCGACCAAGAGGACGAACCGGGCGTTTTTACCTGAAGGTAGGATACGCCGCCTGTATCCGTTGCCGTATACTTTACTGCCTTGTTGGTGTAACCGCCATTACTGATGGTAGTTCCGCTTGAATTGGTTACCTTGCCAACGGGGGCTACGGTATCCATATAAAAGCTCTTTGCGCTCGTGGAATTGTCCATGGGATCAAGGGCGTAAACATACCACCAACCGTTATTTGCAGAGGTTGCGGCTACGGTGTAGGAAGAGTTGTACGAGGTTGCATAGCTCGAAGCACTCGGGCTCATAACACGGATTCTGACGGTATTGGCATCAGTCGCACTGTAGACTACCTGCTTGTTGGTGTAAGTTCCGTCGCTGATCGTGCTTCCACCTGCTTTCAAGGTTGCCGTAGGTGCGGTCTTGTCTACCTCAAAGCGATAGGTGTAGGTGTAATCCTTGTTGCTGATCCAGCTACCGATGTTACAAACATATTCGAGTCTGTAGTCACCGTCGGGAAGACTGCCTGAATAAAGGGTGAGATTGCCGTCATCTTCCAAAGTCTTGCTGCTGTAAAGCGAGTTGTTGCGATAAAGTTTGAAGGACACGTGCTTGCGGATATCCACATCAACGACCTTGATATAATACCAAGTCCAGCTTGTAAGCTCATCGTTGTACATGGTGTTTGTTCCGCTTGTGGAAGCTCCGTGCATGGTTACCTTGAAATACGAGGAAGGATAACCGCTATAAGTGCTTCCGTCGTAGGTGTAGTTTCCATATGTGGTGCGGACGGGCGTTGTTACAGTAGCCGCTGAAGCCTTCATAGGATTGGCGAAGAATACGCCAAGAACCATAACGAGCGTAAGCAAAACAAGCATGGAGCTCGCAAAGATTTTGTTGTTTGTTTTGGTTTTCATAAATACCTCCTGAATTGTTTTTTCTGCCAATTACATTTTCTGTACTTGGACTTCATTGTTTTCGGTCTGCGTGGTTGTCTGCGACTGATCGAGTGCCTGCTTGTACTCATCGAGAATCTTCCCGAAGAGTTCCTCGCGCGACTCTTTGGTCGTAGGGTGGAAGACATCTTCGTAGGTTTTCTCGCCGTTCTCGCCGGTGCGCTGAACCGAAGGCATCGATACGAAGAGACCTTTATCGTTCTCGTATACACGGATGCCATGGACGGCAAATTCTCCTACGTTGGCGCTCGCAATTGCTTTGAGCTTGCCAGCATCCTCCATAAGTTTGTCGATTTTTACCCTAATGGGCATATTCGACTGTTTCTGTTCTTGTTTGGGAGCAACAGAAGCTCCACCTTTTTTACCTGCCAATTTTGAATCTCCTTTCTTATGATTTTTTGTTTTATGGCATATAAAAAGCCTGTTTTGCAAACTGTAATTTACAAAACAGACCTTCTAACTTAATTGAAGCCCATGATTGAGAAACCTGTTGCATTTAAGATTTCCTCATCGGATATGTCCTCGGGCTCGGCGAACATATCGCTATACTTTTTGATCTGATCGTCTGTGGGGTCGCAGAACTCGCCGTTATTATCTCCGACGATGACAATCTGACCGCAGTAGACATCGCCTTCCAAACGGCGATTACCGCGCATGCCATTGAGCTTTGCTTCCTCATTGCCTACGACAACTGCGTTATCATCAAAGGGATAGGTTACCTCCATTAATGAAGGCTCACCAAACTTGCTGACTGCTTTTTGCCATGACTCCAAGGTATCGGGCACTCTTGTTTCAAAAGGCGGCTTGCACGGACGAATTTCCAATACTCGAAGTCCATCTGCTTCTTGAGCAAGGGACGGATCGAAGTCAATCTTCTTGAAGCCGAAGCTATCGCAAAAATAAGCTCCTTTTTCAACGTAGGGCACGTACTTATGTTCGGGCACTTTTCCTGTACCTGCAGAGGAACGTACACGGCTTACCTCATCAACAATTTCTTGTGCTTTGGTATCTATCGTATAATCGTCTGCAAGTACCGCTTGGGTTGCGTATTCTTTTAACACGGGGTTAGCTATACGCTCGGCAATGCATAATTCCAAGTTCCTTTGAGTCCATCCGTATTGTTCCAAAATGGAGGAAGGTATGATACTTGCTCGCTCCTTGATTATTGGCATAATAAAGGGCTTAAGCTCATCAACAGGAACGTCGCTCCTATCTTTCCTATGGAAGTACAGCATCGTTCTGTTAGAATTCGAGTCATCCGAGAGACCGTCAACATACATACCGTGCATATGGTCTATGTCCTTGTTGCATACTTCCATTGTGGCTTCGTATACGAGGATTGCCGCCTGAGTGAATGCTTTGCCGTCTTCTGTGGCTCCGAATGCCCTCCAATCCTGCTGTATCTCGTCTTCCATGACGAGGATATCCGAGGTGGTCATTGAGTGTCCACGATAGGTCGGTGGGCGCTCATATGGGCGATTGCAGATAGTGAATAAGTCTTCGAGGTTATATGCTGTGATGTAGCCGTTAAATACGCACTTGTATTCCTCGGGCTTTACGCCGCCGTTTGCCATCGCTCGCTCATAGTTCATGAATAAGAGGTTGCGGTGATCGGTATCGTGCTGAATCTGATATACTTTTAGTTTCACGCCATCACCATCCCTTCATCTCCGCGGAGCTCGGCAAGCTTGGCTTGAGCCCACTCGGGAATGCATTCATCCTTCATAACGCCTACGAGACTGTGTCTTGTAACATAGCATTCTTCGTCATCGCAAAGGAACCTACCGTATACCTTGGTACCACGGGAATTCGGTTGACATCCGAATCCGCTTTGGGCAAGGAAGATCTGTTCCTCGGGATGAAGGTGGCTTTCCTTCATTCGCTGTGCGTTAAAGATACATACTCTATCTGTGTAATCGAGCTGCTCGCCTATTTCCTCTATGCAATGTCGTGCATCGTACATACCGAGGGCATCCCATTCCTTGCGTGCAAGATTGATAAATCCATCAAGGACTGCAGGGTGGCTATCGACACAGAACATCCAGTTGTTTTCGTCATGGGGAACATAGCGCCTACGCCCCCAAGTCTTGTTGTCTTGGGAGAATCGACCATCGCTTTTCTTTTCGTTTAGGGTGTTTGAGAGCACCCAATTTACACGCTGAAAGCCGTATTCGGCGATAACGCCTTTAGCCACATCTGCGTTCAAGTGCATACCGTCAAAGTTTTCTGCAATGGCTTTCTCAATAGCTCTTGCACAGGCACAGTTTTCTTTATAGCTTTCTCGCCATATGTCGAGCTCACCCCATTCGACTGCATCCTTTCTTGAATCTCGGTATAACTCCTTGGGCATCAGTCATCCTCCAAATCTGCAAGTCTTTTTGCAAGGTATTTGAAGGCTGCCTTCTGCTCACGAACCGTAAGGCTGTTGAGCACATCGAGAAGCGAGGTACTTTTTTCCTCAATGACAGGCACCTTGCATCTGTCACAGATCTTTTCTCTGCGGATAACAATAGTATCCTTGTCAGTTTCCTCGAAGGATACCACATCGTTATATGCAAAGCCGTGCTTGAGGCGCAGTTCGTAAGGGATCGTAATTCTACCGCGCTTGCCAAGAATCTTATAGATCTTTTCCATTAGTCGTTCTCCTTTCCGCATTCTAATACGCAACAACCGCAATTGTTGCAGAAATATTCGCACGAGTCGCAACCCTCGGGATCGCAGTCCACGTCATCATAGGGACAGCATTCCTCGAAGATGCATTCCTCACAATCTCCGTCGCACTCCCAATTTTCCTTGACCTCCACGGAGAGTCGGTCGCCGTCCTCATCTTCGTCATCGATGTCGCCTTCGAGTTCTGCAAGCTCGGCTTCGGTCAGAGGATGGATGTGGAGCACACCGTTCTCGTAATATGTTTCGAAGACGGTGTCCTCCGTAATGCCGAGGGCATCGATGAGCTCCTCGGGAATGTTAAAGGTTAATTTGCAATTGATTTCCATATGATCTTCCTTTCTTTCAGTATTTTTTCGTTTTCATCGTATTCATCGAATAACGTCAATTGCCTTGTGAGCACACCTTCTTCATAGGTGTCGTAATTAGAAATAAGTAGCTCGGGATACTGCTTGCCTGCATCGTATCGCTGTGCGATATTGGATAGGCGCGTGGTGCTTTCAATCATGATGCCGGGCATCGAGTAAAGTTCTCGAATCTCGGGGCAGTCATTATATGAGAGCAAAAACTTTCCCTTAATATTGACGAGGGCATCACGGAGTCTTACGTGGTCTTTTTCTGTAAATCCCACGTCCTCGTAATAGTCCTCGGTTTCGTAGTAGGGCGGATCAAGATAGAAGATGGTGTTAGGTCTGTCATACTGTGCAATAAGTTTTGCGAAATCTTTGTTTTCTACCACGACCGTCTGCAATCTTTTTGCCGCCTGATGTATTAGCGGAAAGTTCCTCCACATGCTGTGCGGTTGAGCTCCGAAGCTGTCGAGTCCCGATGCGTAGCTTTCTCTTATCAGCTGATAAAAATAAGCTGCTCGCTTGATGTCGGGAATGACAGTTTTGCTTGAAATTGTTTTTCGCACATGATCGAAATCCGTCCTTGAGTTGAGCGTGTAGGTCAGCTCCTTACAAAGTTCTTCGGGATAATATCGAACACAGCGATATAGATTGGCGAGGTTCGGATTAAAATCGTTATAAACCTCGAATTTGCTTGGGGATTTGTAAAACAACACCCAACCGACACCGCCAAAAACCTCGACATATCTGTCGCAATCCGAAGGGAGCCGCATGGTGATTGCTTCACGGAGGGCTTTCTTTCCTCCAACCCAACTCATAAAGCTGTTCAAAAATTCACCTCCTTGGAGGCGAATGCGTAAAAAATAGCCGCTTGCGCAAAGCTACGTGCTTCTACGCAAAACGACCTCCAGTGTTTTAATTATTTTTTGTTAATTTGGAACATGCACATTACGGTAATTCCGATCATGCCTCCAACGATGAGACCGAAAAAAAACCACAGAATCACATACAA
>ERZ808043.193-NODE-193-length-10136-cov-2.194055_pt1 | contig 10136 bp, 4 predicted proteins | sample MGYA00380194_ERZ808043 | MGnify/ENA primary metagenome ERZ808043 (study PRJEB31490, sample SAMN06133370) | cow dung metagenome | isolation source: H3 | host: cow | place: China: Chengdu | collected 2015-05 ...
GGGCAAGGCCAATATCACATACCACGGCCGTGTCAGCGTAGCTACCAACACCACATCTACTGACTTCATCACATCTTCATACGACCATGTGACCCTCTGTAACGAGTTCTACAACTACTTCAAGGGTTATGGCGCATGGACATTCACAGATGATCAGATCGAGATGATGAAGGACCGTCGCTACGATGTAACCGAGAATCCTGAGCGTCCATGGGTGATTCCTGACGAGACAGGAACATACTCTTATGTTTACCTCGGCAACTTCGACTGGTATGACTTCATCTTCAAGCGCAGCCGTCCGGAGACAGAGCACAATATCTCTGTTCGCGGAGGTACAGACAAGGTAAAGTACTATGTCAGCGGACGTTACCTCTACAAGGAGGGTATCTTCAACAACGCAGCTGAGGATATCTACAACAGCTTCTCACTCAGAAGCAAGGTTGACGCCAAGATCACAAAGTGGCTCACCTATTCGAACTCTCTCAGCTTCGAGCGCATGCTCTATGACTACGGCGGATACTGGGAGCAGGACGGTTCTGCCGGCCTCAACGATAACGGTATCATCTGGAACGTGACTCAGAACGTTGGTCCTATGTTCACTCCATGGAACCCTGACGGTACAGTCAACATGTACCCTGGCTACATGGCGGATGCCACTTCTCCTATCTTCTCAGGCCGTGGTGGTGTGTTCACAGACGGAAGAAACAAGAACAAGAGGACAAACAACTACATCACAATGACAAACCGCTTCACTTTCGACATCGTGAAGGGTCTCAAGTTCATTGCTGACTACACATATCGTCGTCGTGACAAGGTAGAGGCTTACAGGTCACTTCCTACTCTCAATTCATACGACAATATCAACAAGCGTCTTTATGACAACCCTGATACCAGCATTCCTGACGGAACATTCACCAACGGTTCTATCTACGACTTCTATCGTGAGAGCCGCTACTATCAGGACGGTCATATCATCAACGGCTTCTTCTCATACAATGGCGAGTTCGGCGATCACAACATAGCAGCGACCCTCGGAGGAAACTTCGATGACTATAACGGATCAACTCTTGCCATAACCCAGAAGGGTTCGCTCAGCGACAACCTTTCATTCATCGGCCTTATGACCAATGAGGAGGGCTTCAACAACATCGAGAAGGCAAGCCAGTCGATTTCATCATACCGTACACTCGGTTTCTTCGCCCGTGTAAACTATGACTACAAGGGCAAGTATCTCCTCGAGCTCTCAGGACGTTACGACGGTTCATCACGCTTCCCTGTAAATCATCGTTGGGGCTTCTTCCCTTCAGCATCAGCAGGTTGGAAGATCTCAGAGGAGCCTTTCTTCAAGCCTCTCAAGGGTTGGTGGAACATGGCTAAGATCCGTGCATCTTACGGTTCGCTCGGTAACCAGCAGGTAAGCAACTACTACTACTGGGATACAATCAAGACCGGAACACTCAGCATGCTTCTCAACGGAACATCGAAGGCTAGCTACGCTCACGGTACAGTTCCTCTCTCATCTGACCTTACTTGGGAGACCGTTACAACTACCAACGTGGGTATCGACCTCGGTTTCTTCAACAACCGACTCAATGCTACAGCTGACTTCTTTATCCGTGACACAAAGGATATGCTTACAAAGTCAATGACTCTTCCTGCAGTATATGGTTCACAGGCTCCTAAGACAAATGCCGCTGACCTTAGAACTAAGGGTTATGAGATCTCTGTTTCATGGAGAGACGACATCAAGCTCGCAGGCAAGACATTCAGCTACGGTGTTGCAGGATCACTCGGTGACCTCAAGACTGTCATCACTAAGTTCGACAACCCTACAAACCTTCTTTCAGATAACTTCGTAGGAAAGGTTCTCGGTGACATCTGGGGTTATACTACAGACGGACTCTTCGCAACTGATGAAGAGGCTGCTGACTATGCTTCACGCATCAACGCCAAAAATGCCAACAAGGGAGTTTACGCTGGTAAGGCACCTCTCAACCACCTTATGGCCGGTGATATCAAGTACGTAGATGTTAATGATGACAAAGTTATCAATACAGGAGCCAACACTCTTGACGATCCAGGTGACCGTAAGATCATCGGTAACAGCAAGCCACGTTACAACTACTCATTCAGAGGAGACCTCTCTTGGTACGGTATTGACCTCCAGGTATTCTTCCAGGGCGTTGGTAAGATGAACTGGATGCCGGATGCAAACTGTATCTATTTCTGGAATACATATTCATACCACAGACCTACCTTCATTCCTAAGGATTTCGAGGAGAAGTGCTGGTCTTCAGAGGAAGGTGCTGACAACAGCAATGCACTTTACCCACGTCGTCGTGGACGTATGTCAAACGGAAGCAACCTCGTGACAAGTGACTACTGGCTCCAGAATGCAGCTTACATCCGTCTTAAGAACCTCACTGTAGGTTACACATTGCCACTCAAGACCAAGGCTGTTGAGAAGGTAAGATTCTACTTCTCAGGTGAAAACCTCTGGTACTGGTCTCCAATGAAGAAGTGGACTTCAGCAGTTGACCCAGAAGTTGCTACAACAGGCGCTTATGGTGATATGCTTTATCCATATGCTAAGACATTCTCATTTGGTGTTGACATCACATTCTAAAACTGCAGAGAATTATGAAAAGGATATATTATATTTTGACAGCACTCGTTGCTGCTATGACATTCAGCTCCTGTGAGGATTTTCTGACAAAGGTTCCTAAGACAGCTCTTTCGCCAGATTCATTCTTCATTACAGCTTCTGATCTTGAGCTCTGGACAAACAAGTTCTACAGCGATCTCCTTGAGGATACAGACATCGCTGAGACTTTTGCAGACGACATGATGGGAAGTTCGCTCAGCGCGCTTCAGAAGGGTACACGTACGACTTCATCCAAGTCTTGGAGCACACCTTCTGTCAACAGCGATGGTTACATCAGCAGCAATGGTACTTTCACACCGCTGATGAACATCAACTACTTCCTCGAGCATTCTTCAAACTGCCAGGATGAGGCTGTTCGCGAGAAATACAATGGTGTTGCATATTTCTTCAGAGCATATTTCTACTTCAAGATGGTACGCCAGTACGGTGACATGCCTTGGTATGACTTCGTTATCGGCTCTTCTGACACTGAGGCCCTCAACAAGCCACGCGACCCACGCGCTTATGTGATGATGAAGGTCCTCGAGGACTGCGACAAGGCTTACGAGCGTCTTCCGGAGGCTTGGGGTTCAGGCGCTCTCTTCCATGTGTCTAAGAACGCAGCTATGGCCCTCAAGGCACGTGCTGCCCTTTTCGAGGGAACATTCCGCAAGTACCATGCTGGCTCTGCCTTCGTACCTCAGGATGCCGAGACTTATGATGGCGTTACCGTATCATCAGAGTGGTTCCTCAATGAGGCCGTGAAGGCAGCAGAGACAGTGATGGGTAAGAAGGGTCTCTACACAGGCAACACAATGGGCATCGCAGGAAAGGCTACCAACGCTTCTTACCGTGAGTTCTTCGTGCTTGAGGACGCAGATCCTACCGAGACCATCCTCGCCCGTGCATACAAGAGCGACGAGACTGTAACCGTACGTCACGGAATCCAGTTTGATATGATGAACGGAAAGCGTTGTGCAACAACACGTTTCGTCAACCACTACCTCAAGTCAAACGGTCAGCCTTACACTGAGGCCGAGCTCGAGACAATGCAGTATTACGATCAGTTCCAGGGCCGCGACCCACGTATCGCGCAGACTCTTCACGGTCCGTCATACGTAGCCATCGGAGCCGAGGCTCATGAGGGTCTCAACTGGGAGCGTACAGTCAGCGGATACCGCATCATCAAGTACATCAGCGACGCTTCACACGAGGGTGCTACAACCTCTACTTCCGACTTCGCTCTCTTCCGCTATGCGGAGGTGCTTCTCAACTATGCGGAGGCAAAGGCAGAGCTCGGACAGCTCACTGATTCAGACGTTGCGAAGACCATCGACCTCATCCGCGCACGCGTAGGCATGCCTAAGATGGAGAAGGTTCCTGCAACAGTCGATCCTCTCATGGCCAAGTACTATCCTAACGCGAAGGGTACCCAGCTTGCAGCTATCCTCGAGATCCGCCGCGAGCGTACAGTGGAGCTCTGCTTCGAGGGCTTCCGTCAGTGGGACCTTCTCCGTTGGAAGGAAGGAAAGTGGATCACTCCGTCATCTACCAAGGGCTTCAGCGGCATCTATTTCCCTAGCCTCGGCGAGTTCGACCTCGACAAGGACGGAAAGATGGACGTATGCCTCTACAAAGGTACCAAGCCTTCAACTACAGCTCCTGCAGCCAATGTTATCGAGGTTGCCGGCAACTGGTCACTCACCGGTGGCGACAGCGGCTTCCTTACATACTATGCTGAGGAGAATTATGTATGGGACGAGGGTAGGGATTATCTCTGGCCTATCCCTGCAGACCAGCGTCAGATAACAGGAGGAGCTCTTTCTCAGAACCCAGGCTGGATTGACGGTGTAGAATAATCAAATGATCATGAAACTCTCATATCGTATAGCTTCCATTATGGCTGCAGGATTGCTCATGCTTTCCTGCGGTCAGGGTGGGGGAACTGAAACGAAGGACTACTTTGAAGTGAGCCCTAAGACCCTTTCGGTCGATGCTCCCGGAGGTCAGGACTATGTTTCGGTGTCATCCAGCGAGGACTGGCTGCTGCGCTCTGACAAGAGCTGGGCAAAGGTAATGACCGCGTCTGGAAAGGCCTCCCAGGCTCCGCTTAAGGCGAGCATCGTCTTCGAGGCAAATCCGGACAATGTCGTACGCCATGCGATTCTTTCCGTAAAGACGCTCTCGGGTAAGAGTGCCGAAGTGAAGGTCACACAGGCAGCCAAGGGCGACGGACCGGTAGTCGAAAGAGGCATCGCTTCTGCCGACGACCTCGTCGCTTTTGCCAAGGCAGTCAACGAAGGTACATCGCTGAGCCCTTTCATGGACAACGGCGTCATCGTACTTCTCGCCGACATCGACGCGTCGTCGATCAAGGAATGGATACCGGCCGGAACGAAGGAATCTCCGTTCAAAGGCACATTCGACGGAAGGGACCACAGCATCACCAACATCGCCTGGACAGTCGATGCCTCGAAATATGAAGACGTGGGCATCATAGGCTACGGCGAGGGCGCGAAGGTCAGAAACCTCAAGGTAGGTGCGGAAGGTGACAGGATCACCATCAAGGGCGCATGCTCTGCAATAGACGCAGGAGGCGTAGCCGGTCATCTTCAGGGCGGCTCGGTGACATACTGTACCAACAACGCCGACATCATCTACAGCGCGGACGCCTCAGGTGAGAACGTATGCGTAGCGGGTATCTGCGGACGTCTTATGACCACTTCGGGCGAGGGCGTAGCCAACTGTACCAACAAGGGCGACGTCATCTGTGCAGCGGTATGCCGTGCGGCGGGATTCATAGCCTACAACGAAGGCCAGGTCAAGAACAACGTCAATGCCGGAAGCATCCTGGCCAACCGCTCGGGTGAGATCGGACCGGCATGGGCATGCTCATATCTGAGCACCCCGGCTTTCTTTGCGGGCAATACCGGCAAGGGACATGTAGGCGACTACGATACCTTCAAGGACAAGCCGCAGGACGCTGATTCGGATGCCTACCTCGATGCTGTAGCTTCGCCTGCCAGGGAAGGATATGATATGGCTGAGGCCAAGATCGATATGACCAAGGAATCTTATTACAACTGGACTGAGATCAAGTCTGCGGAAGTGTCTTCGGGACTTAGATACACTCAGTATTCATGCAATAATGTTCCGCGCATGGTCAATATCCTCGAGGTTGACCTCAGTAACCCTTCGATAGAGATAACCACTTCGTTTGCAGACGATTGTGTTCCTAATCCGAATGGAAACAAGAACAGTAACAACGGATACAACATCCGTGAGACCCTTTCGCAGCTGTGCGAGAGAAAGCGTTCAGAGGGACAGGATATCGTGGCAGGAATCAATACGGGCTTCTTCGACTCCAATGACGGTATAACCCGCGGCTTCCATATTGAGGAAGGCGAACCGGTCTATATCAACAATCCGGATGTCGTGTCCAGACTTGTCAATCACTCATGGGGCTTCACTGTCTTTACTGATGGCACGGCTTCTTGCGGCAAGAAGAAGTTCTCGGGCAAGATCAAGGTGGGATCGGATGAATTCGTCTGGTGCTCGGCCAACGATACTATAATGAGGCATACATCAAAGGCTTATCAGATAAACCTGTATGACAGTCATTACAAGCAGTATCCGCACCCGCAGAAGAAATCTCTGGTCAATGCCCTTGCGCCTGATGCCCTGTATGTCATTGCAGAGTATGACGGCGAGCCTATGAAGGTAAATAAGGGCTACGCTTCTGCGAAGGTCGTTTCGATTGCGGACGGACGCTCTGCGAAGTTGGAAGAACTTCCATACATAACCGAGGACAATCAGGTCGGAATAGCGCTTTCCGGTGCCAAGGCCGATGAATTCGCAAGCCGCGTTTCTGTAGGAACGGCTCTGGAGCTCCGCTGCGACATAAGCATAGAAGGCGAGACCACCAGACCTATCCACACCCAGAATTCCACCATGTACCATATCATGAAGGACGGTCAGGACAACATGGCTTCAGTAGGCTCTACAAGCTCGCTGCACACCACGCAGGACCCTCTTACCTTCCCTGTAGTCAGCAAGGATGGCAGAAAGGTATGGCTTGTGGAAGTGGACGGCCGACAGGGATGGTACTCGACCGGAATCACCGGTTATGAGCTCTACCGCATCGCAAAGAAGCTGGGCGGATACAATGCGACCCGTTTCGACGGAGGAGGATCCTCTACGATGTGGGTTTATGATTCAGCCACAGGAAAGGGCGGGGTAGTCAACTCCGTTTCAGATTCCAAGGGTGAGAGAAGTTGCATGAACTATATACTTTTAAGAAGAAAATAAAACACAATACAATGAAAACTATTTTCAGATCAATAATGGCGATCCTTACTGCAGCAGCCGTTCTGGCTTCATGCAACAAGGAGCTTGAGGTTGTCAAGACAATGACGACTGACGTGAATGCTGTCACAGATGTCGCAGCCAGCAACCCTGCTGAGATTTCAGTTGCTCTGACTACCAATGTAAACTGGATAGTCCAGACTCCTGAATGGATTACTCCATCTGCTGTTTTCGGCAGCGGTGACGCTATCCTTACATTCAAGGTTGGCGAAAACTATGTAAATGAAACTACTACAGTAGCTCCTCGTACAGGCGAGATCAAGATCTCGGGAGGCGGAAGCATCGACGGAGTCGGTGTGTCTGCATGTGTTACTGTAAGCCAGCTGGGCTATACATATGTGGATCCTAACGCTCCTATCGAGCAGATTCCTGATGCTGCCGAGTTCATCGACTTCATCAAGGCAATCAACGCAGGAAACAAGCCTACAAGATGGATGAACGACAACGGAGAGGTTACACTTTCCAACGATATCGATCTCTCTGAGTTCACTGACTGGCAGCAGTTCGTTACAGCGACTACCAATGGAAACAACGGATCAAAGATTGATGGCAATGCATTCTCAGGAGTGTTCAACGGTAACGGATACAAGATCACAGGCTTCAACCCTACCGTACATCTTGCTGCAAATCAGACCTTCGATCTCTTCTCTGCAGTCAAGGAGGGTGTAGTTAAGAACGTCGTTCTCGAGGGTAATATGAATGTGACTGCAGAGGGTCAGGCTGATGCGGGTATGCTCGTGGGAACAGCATTCAACTCGACTGTCCAGAACGTAACCGTAAACGGTAAGATCACTTCGGCAGGAACAACTGTGGCGAAGAGATTCTCTATCGGAGGTGTCTGCGGATTCGCTTACTCGGAGGATGTAAAGACAACTGTCATTGACAATGCGACTGTCAATGCTGATGTCGATTTCGTAGGTGGCAGCAATACTGCAAACGGAGCGACTGCCGCAATGTATGGTGGTATTGTGGGCTTTGCCACTACTCCAAAGGCAATTGGCGATTTCGGCGTGATTATCTCTAACTGCGTCAACAACGGTGACATGAACGTGACTCTCGGACGTTGTTCAGGTATCTTGGCGACAGCAAACAGCGGAACCAGACTTGAAGGCTGTACCAACAACGGTGACCAGATCAACAAGATCGCAAACGGCCGTCTCGGAAACATCGTCTGCAACCTTGCATATAACAGCCACATCATCAACTGTGTAAACAATGGTGATCTCGATGCTACTGCAGATGGATACAAGGGAACAGTTGGAGGTATCTTCGCTCTCGCAGGAGATGCAACTTCAATTATCGAGGGCGGTGGAAACTACGGAACCATCAAGACTCTCAGCACTGCCGGCAAGTACATCGGTCTCCTCTGGGCAAATCACAACAACACAATTCCTACCAAGAACATGGTAGCCAGCGGACGCATCATCGTTGACGGCGTTGAAAGAGATATCAATGCATCCAACTATATGGAACATGTAGGTTTTATCAAGGATCCTAGCTGCGTGACAGATATCACATGGGTAGCTCCGAAGAACTAGTGTTAATGGTTATTTTCAAAGAGTCCGGATTCCTGCGCGGTATCCGGATTCTTTTTTATAAATTTGTAGGTAACATAATCAGACGATATGAAATCATCTTACAGGACCCTCATGATGCTGGCAGCTGCCATGCTGCTATCCCTTCCTTCTTCCGCCCAGAACCTCTGGGTGTTCAGCAAGAAGCATACGGCGGCTTTTGAAAATACATGGCCAAAGGACCATTATATTCCAGCGACGCAGAACGGAAACGGCCGCATAACTGCAAAGGATGCACAGGGAAACGACCTCGCCAGTTACGAGCTCGACGGTGACAGGGCTGTTGCGAGGCCTTTCATGACAGGTTCATACTTTCTTTTCGAAGTGCCTTCGGACAAGCTTCCGGCAGGCTCATTCGTCGATTTCAATGCTACCATCACCATAGAGGACGGAGCTCCGATGGACTGGGTGCTTGAGGTCGAGGACGGAGGAAAGTGGCGCGAGGGAAAGACCTTCCGCTGCTATGGTCCCGCAAGGGGCTCGGCGTACAGGCATACCAGCCTCTACCAGACCTTCCGTCTAGAGGAGGGGGTCGATGACATGATCCGCTTCCGCGTGAGGGCTCTCGAGGGTTACGTGCGTCCTTCGAAGGGCGCTGAGAAGGAAGGCGGCGCCATGTTCGTTTCAGGCTCATACCTGGGTGCGCTGGTCAATGATTTCGGCACCGAGGCCCCTAAGGACACGCTCAAGGTCCTCTGCATAGGCAATTCATTCACATACTATTGCGGCACTCCTGCCATGCTCAAGGAAATCGCATGGAGCGAGGGCCATTTCATCGATATCTCTGCCAGCCTCAAGGGCGGCTGGACCATGGCCAAGCACCTTTCGCTCGAGACCACGGACGACATGATCGCGGAAGGCGGATGGGACTATATGCTCCTTCAGGACCAGAGCCTCGTGCCGGCGAAGGTAGGCCGTGACCCGAAGGGAATGGCTCAGCAGATAAAGGAGATGGAGGCCGTTGCCGTCAAGGTCAGGACCCTCTCGCCAGAGTGCAAGGCAGTGGTTGAGAATACATGGGCGTACTGGACGAATGACTTCGGAGTCTTCAAGTCGCTGGACGACTTCGACAAGAACGGAAAGAAGGGTGCGAAGATTCTCGCAAAGGCTGTCGGCAATGCAGAGGTCTCGCCGATCGGTCAGGCCTTCAGAATCGTCCGCGCAGAGCGTCCCGACATCAATCTGTATCATACCGACAAGCACCATCAGTCTGTGCTGGGTTCATACCTTAAGTCGTGCGTCAATTATCTCGTGTTGTACGGTCAGCCGTTCGGAGATTCTGTTTCAGATTGTCTCCTTGATCCGGAAACCGCGGCATATCTCAGGAGCGTAGCGGAAAGAGTTGTATTGTAAAATTTATTGAATATGAAGAAGATAGCACTTATCGTTCTTGCGGCCATGATGGCTTGCGGAACAGCGTCCGGCTGGGGCAGGGAAGGCCACGAGGTCATTGCCAAGATTGCCGAGAATCACCTGCAGCCATCGGCAAAGAAGACAATTGAGAAGTATCTCGGAGACCACTCGATCGTATATTTCGCGAAGTGGATGGACGA
>ERZ808043.194-NODE-194-length-10133-cov-4.506961_pt1 | contig 10133 bp, 10 predicted proteins | sample MGYA00380194_ERZ808043 | MGnify/ENA primary metagenome ERZ808043 (study PRJEB31490, sample SAMN06133370) | cow dung metagenome | isolation source: H3 | host: cow | place: China: Chengdu | collected 2015-05 ...
TGAATGAAAGACGCAACGACGCAACAAAAATTCCCCAGCCATGCTTGACTGGGGATGTACAAATATTTGTACAATTAATTGATTCTTACATTGATCGTAGCGAATACATCATTACATACTCTCAGATTAAGATATCCGCTGTCAGTCCGGTTCAGCGTTACCGTATAGGACGCGCAGTTACGGGTGGAAGTAAAACTGTGCTTGGCATCATCGCCGGTGATCCATCCGCTGTCGTATACTTTAACTCCATCGCTGTCCCATCCCTGGACTGCTCCCTTAATGTTGGTCGGGATCAGGAAACGGATGATATCTCCGCCGGAGCCGTTGCCAGGGATCAGACCGGTCGTGATGGCATACTTGCCATTGAAGGTCGTATTATAGATGCCTTCCTTGGCAGTGCTTCCGAGATAGTTCCGGTTGATGAAGCTGCCTTCCAGGATCTGATCTCTTTCATACGGAGTGAAAATTGGGATGTTCTTCACAGTCCCGATGGCATAATCCAGGCTGGCCCCGTTGGTCCAGTACATGCTGCCGGAAGTCGTGATTGCATCGGCTCCAGCATCCAGCGCGGTCTTGGCCGTTGCCTGGGAGTTGATGGTCCAGGTATTGACAAACAGTCCGAAGTCGTGCGCTGCCTGGACCCTCGCTTCCGTGACATCATCGATCTTGATATCGACTGCATCAAAGCCATGATTGTATGCCAGCTGGATATTGCTGGTATAATCATCTTCCAGGATCAGCTCGCAGCGGATCGCGCTGTCGATGTATTTGATCTTATCCAGATTTCCATAATAGAAGGATTTCACGGTACAGTTATCGCGGATGCCGTTTTCTTTTAGGATATCATAGAACAGCTGGATCTCATCATTGGTCAGATCTTCATCCTTCAATTCCAGATGCGGGATCAGTTCGCAACGCTTGCAGGCCTTGATCGCCGTTTCCAGATCCATCATCTTCAGATTCGGATACAGTGAGATATAACTGCCGGAAATGATCGTTTCATTGGTCAGTACAGACACCGGCGTGTTCCGGATCACGTAGTCATTATATCCAGCAAAGCCGGTCGTGGTATCGTTATGACAGATAACAAAACCGTCCGAAGCTGCGCGGACATCCAGCTCGATGTGATCAAAGCCGGAATACTTTGCCCAGATAATTCCCTGCGTACTGTTGGCCGGTGCCAGATCCTCCGCGCCGGCATGGGCGATACGGATGCATCCTGCGGGATCTCTTGTCTGGGACCGGAACCGCTGCAGGGCCTCATAGATCACCTTATTCTGTACGGCATTGGTAGAAGTGTCAGACAGTGCATCATCGACAACAGCAGAGCCAAAAAGTCCGCCGTCCGTCCAGGTGCTGGTATCCGGATCATAGTAATACCAGTGATTCTTAACATAACCGATTTCATCACCGACATACAGATAGATCAGTTTGGTATCCGTAAAATCAGTATAGCTGGAAACGGTCTTAGGATTGCTCCAATTCTTAATAAATGCATTGACTGCAGCTTCCACTTTTTTCACTGTCTCAATGAGCCAATCGGCGTTCAGCTCGTGGAAGTCCGAATACGGATAGTGATTAAAAAATCCAAAAGGCCACATATTATTCCTCCTTAATAAACCATGATGCAAAATTCTGTAATAAACAGATCCGTTATCTGCTGGATCAGATTAAATCTCTGGACATCCAGTTCTTCCCGGAGCATTTCCTGACTGGTTGTCACCCCGATATTACCATAAAGATGCCCGGAGTGTTTACTCTCTGCATCCGTGTTTGTTTCACTGGATCCGGTGGAATTGCTGGTCCCTTCGGAATCCGTTTTCTCTTTATTTCTGTAATCATCCGTATTATAAGCAGTGACAGACAGCTCGTCTGAGCCTGTCGTATTCACTCCAGCAGACGTTTCCGTCTTTCCGGATACGTTATCATTATCGGTCCATTCTTCGTGCCTGTCGTAGTTGTTCAGCGGATCATAATGGACATTCAGAGCTTCCAGCCATTTTTCCATGGTCCGGTACCAGCGTTTGGACCAGGCACCGATGGAAAACTGGAGATACTCAAAATCCGGATACAGGATCTCGAATGCTGCGCCCTGCTCCAGAATGTTATCGATTAGATCCTGCCGGTCGATGCCGGCCGGGATGCGCATATTCTGAAACAGATCCTGCTGGTTGTATTCACCGTAACGATACAGACCCAGGACCGTCATTTTCAGACTACTCATCGTTTTCTACCTCCTGATCTTCCACGGTGTTTTCATCATACCGCATGGCAACGTCCAGAACGATGTCAGGATAGAGTTTCTTTACATCTTTGATACTGCCCTGGAGCGTTTCAAAAAGCCTTGTGGACCGAGCCCTGCTGTCCAGCTGGCGGGATTCCGCCTCAGACTGCACCATGCGCTCTTTCTTCTGGTACGGGATAGTCGGGATCCCGATCTCTGCATCAAAATTGTTCAGCAGCGTCTGGAAGTCCTGCAGCTGGTCCGTGGTCAGATATGCTTTCTTCAGATCAGGCCGTTCCCAGAACTGCCATGGCTCTGCCTTATCCGTGCTGTCATTATACAGTTTGATATCCGTCACGACTGCCGGCTCTCCGGAGTTGATCTTGTCCATGGCCTTCTTGAATGCTTCTGCAGCTGCTTTATTCTTAGCGAACAGCATGAAGGCAAATTTGTTATTGATCAGGGACATATCGATAGCATTATCCAGCGTGGACAGTTTCGCTGCATAATATTCGATGATATCAAACAGTCCGAAATAATCCGGCGTCAGCTTCAGGATCTCGCATTCCGTTCCGATTTCAAGTTTTGCATTATATTGGGGGCTCGAGATCAAACAATATCTTGGCTGATAATAGAAATCCATTCCTCCGAGAGTTGCGGGCTGAAAAAATTTCCCATATTCATCATTTTCTGAAATTGCGACAAAACCAAACTGGTACATGCACCAGAGAAAAAAGTCCTTGCGCGGTCCCTGCCATTCATCCGGCAGTGTCCACTCAAATACGCTTGTCATGCGCTGGAATAGATTCCGGCTCCAGAAGGCAAAGGATTTATTATTATACGCCTTCACCGGGGACGGATTATATGTACCGGCTGCCATGTTGATCCGGTCATAATTAAATGGGATATATCTCATAGTTTAAATACCTCCGATTCCCAGAGGGGTTAGATAATGTTTTAATATTTCCGTTTCTTCTGCTGTCTGCTGCCCTGTACTGGCAGAAATTAAAGCATCAATGACAGAATGAGGAAAATATTTGATTAATGGTAATTTCAATCTGTTTGATATGTCATTAAATACTTTTTTATAATAATTTGTTCCACTATTATTACTGTATTTTTGAATAATGCAGGCGGGACAGCCCCTGTACGTGCTGAACGCGCCGCCGTAGTATACGCCGCCATTGGTGTACACATACCACACACCGTAGGCATCGGCGCGACTAGCTGAACGCAACCACACACCAACAGAGGAAGACTGCGAACTGATAGAGTAGCGTTTCAGAATGTCGATAGCCGTGGCGTTCGGGAAACGTCCAGTTCTGCCATCCTCTTCTGCAAGCTGTTTGTTATAATCCCAATCCTCACCCTCTACGTTGGCAAGCTGTGTAGCAATGTACCACTCTTGCAGTGACGGTAAGAATATCCTGTCCCGTGTGGTTTCCGTTGTCTCACTGAATCCCTCTTGTGTGTTCAGTGCCGTTACCACATCAACAGCTTCAATGATGTCAAGGAACTCTGTGGAATATCCAGCAAGGAATCCACGCAAAGATGCAAGCTGAGATGGTGGTCTGTCCCACGGATTCTGTATTGTCCACCATGCTCCAGCCGCTTCTGTGCTGTTTAGATACTGTCTGATTGCTGACTGGCTCCATCTACTATAGCCATACACCACACGGCTAATGGCATTCAGTCTGCCATTCGGTCTATGCGCATTCACGTTTCCAATCGTGCCAAGGTTCGTTCCGCTTGTTCCATTGGATGTCGTTCCACTCTGTTTTACCGTATTCGTTCCGGCTTCATACACTCTCCATGCTCTTCCGGCTGTCGGATCATTAGCATAGTTTGTTCCGCAGTCAATGAACAACTGGTCGCCCTCAAAAGGTGCTTCCGTAAGGGTAAACTGAATATTTTGGCCAACTCTCCAACCGTTGCCGTAAGCACTTCCTACGGCGATGTGGTAAGTTCCGGCGGCCTCGTTGCCCTCGAAATAATAAATTGCTTCGGGTGCATCAAACTGGATGCCATCTGGAATGGAGTAATGCCAGTTTAAAGCCACATTTCCATTATCAAAGAAATTAACAATATCCCAAGGAGAATTATAAGTAAACCATCGTTCTGTTAATTGGTCAGCAATATTATAATAATTTTCTACAGTTCCACTATCAACCAAAAATTTAAATCTTGTAGATGGATTATCAAGGACATCTAAACCGGTCCATCCGTTAGCAAGGTAAGCCGGAATTAGATTATCAATAATAGGATACTGCATAGTTCACTCTCCTCCATAATAAATTCAGGACAGGGACATTACATCCCTGTCCCTTAAAAGGAATATAATCATGCCCGGAAGGGCCGGATCACATATCAGTTGTCGGACATGTAGAACACGATGCCATTCTCTGTGAAGTCATTGATGGCATTCTTGGAGTAATGGAACCACAGATTCCGGTACAGTTTTCTGGCTTCCAGCGGAGTGGTATAGGAACCTTCAAACTGATAATCCACCATAAGTGCATCTTCATCAAACAGGAATCCTACGATATAGTCCTTCGCCACAGCGGAGCCGGCCACCTGAGTACCAAATGCAGCATCAGAAGAATCCGCTTCAGGAATAGCCGGAGTGACATTGATGGCCGGGTTATTGGTCAGAGTGCCGGTCAGGCCCTGCCAGTAGTCTACGCCTTCATAGTTGCCGATATCCAGATACTGCGGATTGAAGATCTCCGGAAGTACCTGGGCCTGGCTCTCGATGAACAGGGGTTCATACATGAAAAGCTTCTGGCGGGATTTTGGAGTATGACGCAACAGAGTGTAGCTTACACCGTTGACGGTTTTGGCAGGGGACCAGTGGAAAGCTGCGGTGCGGTGTTCCATAAGGTTGGAATACTGTTTCACGGTGCTGACCATAAATGCCAGGAAGTCGGTCAGATACGTGGTCCGGAGCTGTGCGCTGGTATAAGTAGTACCAAAGCGGGCATTGAATGCAGCTGTCAGGTTGATCGCGCCATTGGGGATATCGCCGTTGGCCGTCATGTCCATACGTCCTGCAATAGCGTTCAGGATGGTCATGCGGTTGAATGCTTCCTTCTGGGATTCAATGTCATTCTCGCGCTCGGTCATGATGCCGTTCACAAAAGAGATAAACTCGGATTCGCTGCGGAAGGCAACTTTCAGCTGATTCTCATAGATAGTCAGGGAATCATCCCAGACAGACTGTCCGCCGAAATGCATTTCCAGAGGTACGCCCTGGTTCTGCTCCCACATGGATTTTGTGCTGTTCGGACTGGACGGAGTGTTCTGCCCGTTGGTATAGCCGTCTTTCAGGTTGGTAAACAGATCCGTATTAACGAATCCTGCCGGCTGCGCATCCTTGGCATAGAAAGAAATTTTTCTCATGCGGTTGGTATACATGCCGGTGTCGATCGCGTTGATCAGCTGCAGTTTGGCATCGTAGGGACGGACTGCCATGAACGTTCTGCCGATCAGGACGGAAAGTGCGTTCAGAACATTTTCAGTGCCGGTGGCCATGACAGTCTCGCCGGCGGATACAAAACTGGAAGTATCCGTAGCAGTCACGGACTGCTGGCCGGTGGCCTGTTTGACCAGGGCATTCATGAGAGTATACGCATCTTTCGGTGTGTAAGTTCTTGCCATGATTAGCCTCCAATCATTGCAGCCAGTACATCTCTGGCTGCTTCTTCTACTGATTTTTCTTCATTATTTCCAGATATGTCCTGCCGGACATTATTCTGCTGATATTTCTTCAGGAGATCATTATACTTGTTTTCCAGTTCCTGATATTTCAGATCCTGCTGCGGATCTTCTCTCTGGGTATCCTGCTCCGGATCTGTTTCTTCGGCAGCCGTTCCCGGATCTGCTCCGGCGGGATCTGTTTCTTCTTTCGGGGTTTCCTCGGTTTCGATTTCTTTTCCAAGTTCAAATACCTCCTTGATCTCCTTCACGGAGTAGCCCTGTTTGACCATTTCCATGATATCCGACATTCTCGACATGATCTTATTCCTCCTTTTATTTCAGTAGCCGGGATAGTGGTTGATCAGACCGCCCCGCGGTGATTCGTTCACCCGATCATGGGACAATTCCCGGCTGTAATCATTATATTACAGATTGTAATAATGTCAAATATAAGAAAATGCCCGCCGGGGTTGTCAGTCGGCGGACATTTCCTCTCAAAGGGTTGGCGTAATGGTGGTTTGTATTGATAGTATAAATGTATTCGTTGATGTTGTCAACGCAGCAGTTTACAATACTTCAGATTATTGATCACACCGGGCAGCCATGGCCAGATGGCTGCCGGGACGATCACACCGGGATTGGATGGGAAATTATTAAGAATCTCATAATACCAATACCGGGCAGATGCTTCCCGAATGCTCTGAGTGGCTCCGGGATCCGCAGGACGCTCCCAGGACCGCATCCAGACATTGGCTGCATCCGCAGGATCTGACAATTGCTTAAACTGTGAATATGTAATACCATAATGCGGATTCCCTGCCATCTGACTGCTGGATCCATTGAATTGGCTGGTCTGGTATCCGCCGAGGACCGGGTTATAAAAAGTGCTGTCATCCAGCCATTGGATCTGACAGGGACCATTGGCATCCGCATCCGATACATCAATTCCTTTATGATCCGCGAATACTTTGTATTTATCCGGCGGAGTGTATTGCATCATACCGTAACCTTTTCCCGGCTGATTCCATACATCGACAACAGCAGTTCCTTCCCATTGTGCCGGGTTGAATTGTCCTTCATGTTCAATATTACCCATGACACCGGCAGCAGCTGCCTGACTAAATCCCAGATTGACCAGCTCATAATATGTCAGGATCGCATTGGCATAGATCTCATCCTGAGTCAATGCTCCATACTGGTTCGTGTTTCTCTGCGTCCAGTGGTATGCCGGAATAACAGATCCGCCGGCGCGGTATAACCATTGCCAGTAGGATGAATCTGAAATATATGTACGTATACTCACCTGGTCCGGAAATGCTACACTGCTGGTATGCGCTCCCATGGTATATCCGGATGTTCCGCCGGTTCCCTGATATACCATTTCAGTATGGGAATGAGGACCATATCCGGCAGATCCTTCTCCATAGGTAAGAATATCTCCCGGCTGCCATGGCGTGGAATTGGCAGCCATGCGAGTGAATCCGGCCTGCTGCAGATAAGTCGGTTCATCAATCGTGGAAAACCACGGATTAGACGGCCATGCGCCCGCCTGGTAGCAGGCCCATGCCATCAGACTGCTGCAGTCGCAGTACGTGCGGTGATTCACGCCCAGCTGGATGGAAGTCCTGCTGGCCTGACTGTATCCGATATAGGGATCATTACATGCCTGGATCACCAGGTTATAGGCCATGTTAATATCAAAAGGCATTTGATCACTCCATATAGAATCCGGTTGTCAGGAAGGAATTGATCGCAGCTGCTTCCTCACTGTTTCCGGGGATATCAACCTTAGGATTCACGCATTCCGTGTATCCGGAAAGGTTGCCGAGCTGCAGGACCTTGTTACATACTTTACCCAGCGGGACATGGATATCTTCATATCTATGATAAGTAGAAACGGATAAACGTGCTTCCAATACTGCCTTAATTCCTGCTTTTGTTCCGTTGGATCCAACGGATGACGCAGTCGGCTGCATGGCTGCCTGAGTTCCTTTTACCGTGTTTCCAATCACATCACCGGCAGCATTTAAGGCCCCGCGCAGGGATTTATCGGAAGTATCCATTTCCTTCAGACCCTGGATATATCCGGATACCATTCCTCCGAAACCTTTTGTAATGCTTCCGATCAGACCAGTCGCGCCCTGAGAGACAAAGTCCTTATACAATGCGGTCAGCTGGACATCACATCCGATTTGCCCGGATGCACTTGCAATAATAACAAAAGAAGCATTCCTGACAAAATAGAACACGGCTCCGGTTGCAATATCAAAATGCATTTCCAAAGTTAATGTCTGTCCAGCATAATCGGAAGGAATAGATATTGTTCCGGCTCCTGGCAGATACAGATCATATTTGCTCCAGTTCGGATCACGATCTATCCAGCTGGTATAAGATCCTACTGTAAATGTATGACTGGTAAAAATGCGGTCCGCTTGAACCAATTTTCCAGAATAAATAATATGAGGTTGCCCGGATGGCACGTTTGGATCATCTGCTTCCCACCATCCAAAATGGATAGCTTCATCACCACTATTGGGAATCTGACTTTCCGTGAAGGGAATCCACATACATCTTAGAATATATTGGAATGGATTGAAAAAGGTTTTGGCCAGCGCACTGGTTGCAGCATCCGTAATATCTGCGGTTGCTACATCAAAAAAGGAAGAAGAAAAGATAAACTTAATTAAGTTTGCCAGCTGGGTTTCACTGAGGACATAACAAGTGCATCCAGGTACTCCGGAAGAATCACTTTTATCACTGGCCGTAAACAGCAGATAGCATCCAGTTGAATCCATTCCGATATCAATACCGGTCTGACTGGTATAGATATCAGTAGTATGGCTCCATGCGGAATCCGGCAGAAAGTCGGATCCATTGGATGCGGACCTGCTGACATAGCAAGTAGATGCTGCTATCTCTGTTTTCCATGTAGCCAGAACATCTTCCACCAGCTGCACTTCCCAGATCCCGCCGGTCGTGATGGTAGATTCCCGGATAAAATAAAACCGGCCCCAGAGATAGATATAAACATAGTTCCATGCAGCATTATAATTATCAATATCGATCAGAATGATCGGACTATGAATGGATACATTATCTTTCAGCTGCACTTCAAGATTGGTAAAGCCGGTCGTAGTAGGACCGGAGACATTGATCTGTTTGGTGCTGTTATTTTCTTTTGCAAAAGTTCCAATGCGTATTTCCATTACTTTTTCCCTCCGAGTGTCTTGATTATCATTTCATAAAACAGACGGAGCATCCCCCAGACTTCAGCCCTGGTCACATTGGAATAGGGCCGGTTACCATCGGAGATACCGGACATGGTTACAAACTGATGTGCTTTATAGATCCAGTTCGATTTATCCTGCGGTACTCCCTTGGATGACTGTTCTGCCATATACATATGCATAAATGTTTTAAAATCTTCGTAAGTCATATTATCTTCCTCATTGTATCTGGGCCGGATGATACAACACACGGTATTGGTATCTCTGGTCCTTCTCATAACTTCCCCGCCGTTGGAATCATTGCCCACAGCGGTATTGCCTTCAATCGTTCGGTATATGTTTTTGTCCAGCTGCTTCTCGATGATCCCGATATGATCCGCCACTCCGTCATGATTCCAGTCAAACAGGATCAGATCTCCGGGCCGGCCTTCCGTCAGCGGGACGATCAGATCATTCTTTCGGCCCCAATTGACTACCTCCGGACAATAGGCCGTTTTCTTTCCATCATAGAATAATTCACTGGCGCCGGCCATGCGGAATATATCCCAGACAAAAGCGCAGCACCATGGATACGCTCCGCCGTATACGTGCCGGCCATAGTAATCTGTATTGAATATGACATTATTGGAATCCGGGGGATTTTCCTTCACGCCTACGAAAGACGCAGCCAGATCCACGATATCTTTTGCGGTTGCCATTTCCTTCTCCTTAAATAAAAATGGGACAGATCAGCTCTGTCCCATCCAGTCATTTAATTTTTGCTTCAGTTCTGATATCACAAGAGACAGATTATTCAGCGCATCCATCATCTTCTGGTTCTTCTCGTCCTGCGCTTCCTGCTGTTTTGTCATGTACCAGAACAGCACACCGCACATAACGATTGGAAAACCGACAGTGGATACCAGCTGCGCGATCGCATTGACTGTTTCCATTGGATCTCCTTACTTCTTCAGCATGGCCTCCAGCTGCTTGAAAAATTACGCCTT
>ERZ808043.195-NODE-195-length-10098-cov-1.769983_pt1 | contig 10098 bp, 10 predicted proteins | sample MGYA00380194_ERZ808043 | MGnify/ENA primary metagenome ERZ808043 (study PRJEB31490, sample SAMN06133370) | cow dung metagenome | isolation source: H3 | host: cow | place: China: Chengdu | collected 2015-05 ...
GATAAACTGGGAAAGCTCCACGGGATTTCCCTCCCGATCGTAGACCTGGAAGTTGGGAGCGCTGGATCCTTTTTCCTCCTGGATGGCGGCTTCCGGCTCCAGCTGGGATCCCAGCTGATTGTATAAGACCGCTGCGCCGATGATAATGGCCACCAGCAGCACCCCAATGATCATGAGTCCTTTTTTTTTATTTTTAAGTTATGTCAAGCGGTGCGGCTTTCTATTTAATTAAACCTTTTGATGTTAAGATGCTTGGTGAGAGAATTTCTGCTATCTGCGACAGAACAAAGGCAATTTCTACTACTCAAACAAATGAAGATATTGAGGTTAGTGTTACGGAGATTATTCAACAAATCGGTGTACCTGCTCATATTAAAGGTTATCAGTATCTTCGGACTTTTCTACTTCGATGCAGGTACCATTACATTCCCGTTTGCGTATATGTTGGGCGATGTCCTTACCGAAATGTGGGGATTCAAGACCGCCAAGAAAGTCATTTGGATGACCTTCTTCTGCAACATCCTCATGGTAATTTGTACCCAAATCGGAGTATGGCTCCCCTCACCCGACTATTTGGGCGAAACGGCCAATGCCTACAATCACATCTTCACCTATGTACCTCGAATTGTCATCGGTTCGTTGGTAGGTTTCTTGTTGGGTGAATTATCCAATGCATGGCTCATGGAGAAAATCAAGGAGAAGACTAAGGGCAAGAAGTTGTGGGTACGTACCATTGGTAGTTCGGCTGTGGCCTATTGGTTTGATAGCCTTCCGTTTGTACTCATCGCCTTCTTGGGTGTAGTTTCCACACACGATTTGCTGATGATGATTGCCTTCCAGTACGGTGCCAAGTTAGCCATAGAAGCCTTCTTTGGTACTCCGATGGCGTATGCAGCCGTTCATGCTATCCGTCGTTTCGTAGATAAAAAGGGATAATGTATGGACAGATATGCATTGATTCATACCAAGATGCCTCGTGAATTTGTCTTGTTGCAAGGAACGGGATGTCGTTGGAAAAAGTGTACCTTCTGCGACTATCACGATGATGTCAGCGAACATCCATTCACGATCAATGAACCCGTATTGCGTCAAGTGACCGGACAATATGGTGTACTCGATGTAATTAATTCCGGTTCGGCTTTGGAATTGGATGAGGAAACGATTGCACTAATCAAGGAAGTGGTAAAGGAGAAGAATATCCATACACTATGGTTTGAGGCGCATTATATGTATCGCAAGAAGTTGGCTTCATTTGCTGAGCAGTTTGCTCCCGTACAAGTGAAGTTCCGTTGTGGTGTAGAAACCTTCGATGTTGCTCTTCGAGATGCATGGAAGAAAGGTATTCCTTCTTCGGTTACTCCAGAGGATGTGGCGAAGTATTTTCAAGGCGTATGCTTGCTTTGTTGTACGCAAGGAGAAAGTAAAGAGCACATCATGAAAGACATCGAAATTGCCCAGACACATTTCGAGTATTTCAGCGTGAATGTCTTTTGCAACAATTCTACTTCAGTCAAGCAAGACAAGGAATTGGCACAATGGTTTGCCAGAGAAGTCTATTCGCGCATCAAGGATGAGGAAGGCATCGAAGTCTTAATGGAGAATACGGATTTGGGAGTAGGATAAAAAAAAGGGGTAGCGAAACGCGACCCCTTTTCTTTTTTATGATTTGTATGAATTAAGACAAACCTTCGATTTCTCCGTTTACAATATCAATGTGCAATGCTTGTGGTTGCTTTGGCAAGCCCGGCATACGCATGATTTCACCAGAGATAACCACCAACATTTCTGCACCGGCATTGATCACGATATCCTGTACGTGGAAATCGAAATTAGTTGGTACGTTGATCAACTTCTGGTTAGTTGAGAATGAATATTGAGTCTTGGCAATACAGATTGGGAAGTGAGTGTAACCCAATTCTTCAATCATAGCCAACTTCTTCTTGGCAGTAGGGCTGAATGTAATCATCTTGGCACCATAGAGGTTGCAAGCCACCTTCGAAATCTTTTCGTTCACTGCATCTTCATCCGCATAAGCGAAGTTCATATCCTTTGAAGGATTTTCTTCGATAGTCTTCACAACAAGGTTAGCCAATTCTACAGCACCTTGACCACCTTCTACGAATGCGTTGTTTACTGCGAAGCCAATACCCAATTCAGCACAGTGCTGACGTACGAAGTCGATTTCTTCTTCTACGTCGTCGCCATAACGGTTGAAGGCAACCACTACGTTCTGACCGAACTTCAACAAGTTGTCGAGGTGCTTGTCCATGTTGGCAATACCTTCCTTCAAGGCTTCCAAGTTTGGTTGGCCTACGATGTCCTGTGATACACCACCATGCATCTTCAATGCACGGGCAGTTACAACCAATACAGTCAACTTTGGATTCAAACCTGCCTTGCGACACTTGATGTCATAGAACTTTTCAGCACCGAGGTCAGCACCGAAACCTGCTTCTGTGATAGCATAATCACCGAAAGTCATAGCCAACTTAGTAGCCAAGATAGAGTTACAGCCGTGTGCGATGTTTGCGAACGGACCACCGTGTACGAATGCTGGAGTATTTTCTGTAGTCTGTACCAAGTTTGGTGAAAGAGCATCCTTCAAAAGAACTGTGATAGCACCTGCTACACCCAAATCCTTCACAGTGAAAGGCTTGTTGTCGTAAGTGAAGCCCAACAAGATATTTTCGATACGACGACGCAAATCATCTTCATCCTTAGCCAAGCAGAGGATAGCCATGATTTCTGATGCCGGAGTGATATCGAAACCAGATTCCTGAGTGATACCATTGGTCTTAGGACCCAAACCTGTTACGATGTAACGCAATGAACGGTCGTTCACGTCGAGTACACGACGCCAAAGGATTTCCTTCAAACCGAAACCATTGTCACGGTTCTGATAGATATAGTTGTCGAGCAATGCCGAAATCATGTTGTTGGCTGATGTGATTGCATGGAAGTCACCAGTGAAGTGGAGGTTGATCTTTTCCATCGGCAATACCTGAGCATAACCACCACCGGCTGCACCACCCTTCATACCGAAGCAAGGGCCGAGAGAAGGTTCGCGCAAAGCCACAATAGCCTTCTTGCCAATCTTGTTCATACCCAATGCCAAACCTACCGATACAGTAGTCTTACCGATACCAGCCTTAGTCGGAGTGATAGCAGTAACAAGAATCAAATTACTCTTCTTTATCTTTTCTTCGTCAATCAACGAAATGTCTACTTTAGCCATGTGACGTCCATAGTGAGTCACTTGATCTTCTGGCATGTTGTATGCTCTTGCCAGTTCCTTAATCTTAACTAACTCGATACTACGAGCAATTTCAATATCCGATTTCATCTTTTTACTTTTAAAATTTGGATGCAAAGGTAGTCATTTTCATTGAACAATCATAGCGGGAAGCGTGTTTTGAGTACATTATTAATATATATTTGTCTATGAAACGAACTTTTGAGGAAGCCTTGGCCAACCGACGCAGTTATTATCACATCGGTCATGAATCTCCAGTAGCCGATGATGAGATTATCAGAATTATTCATGAAGCCGTGAAACACGTGCCTTCGGCTTACAATTCACAAAGTACACGCATCGTCCTTCTCCTGGGAGATGAACATCAGAAATTATGGGAAATCGTCAAGAAGATATTGAAGATGATGCTGCCCGCAGAAGTGTTTGCCAAGTCTGAAAAGAAGATAGACACCAGTTTTTCGAGTGGATATGGTACGGTCCTCTTTTTCGAGGATACTTCGGTGGTTGGTAAATTTATGGAGGCTTTTCCGCTTTATAGTGGCAATTTCAAGACGTGGTCGCAACACACTTCAGCCATGCATCAATTCACCGTATGGGCGATGTTAGAAGACTTGGGATTCGGTGCTTCCCTTCAGCATTACAATCCTTTGATAGACGAAGATGTGAAAAGGACTTGGCACTTGCCTAAGGAATGGGAACTGATTGCTCAGATGCCATTTGGAATGCCTTTGGAAGCACCAGGTGAGAAAACTTTTAAGCCTTTGGAGGAAAGAGTCAAAGTGTTTAAATAAAAACTTCTTGTCATTCAGAGCGTAATAAAATGAAGCGAAGAATCTCGAAGACATAAACTGGATGTATTCGAGATTCTTCCTCCCTTTGGTCGTCTGAATGACACTATAATGATTACTTCTTCAATTCTAAAAACGGAAGTGTATTACCGCTGGTAGAAAGTGGTAATTTACCATCCCATTTCTCTACGGCCTTGAGTTGGATCAATTCCGGAGTAATGGACTCTTGAAGGATACGGTTGGCATCCGCCTTACCCTTGGCTGCTGCTACCACCTTTTCGGCTTCGGCAATGGCAGCCTTCTTTTCATTTTCCACCTTCAAGGCATTCTGTACGGCTGTATTCTTGGCATCGATAGCCGCTTGAAGTACATCGTTCGGCTTCACGGACGACTGGATATTACTGAAAGTAAATCCTCGTTGGCTCAAGCGTTCCTTCAATAAATTCTCTACTTCCTTTTCGAAAGCCGGACGGTTGTTGATGAGCGAGTCGGTTTCATACAAACCCGCAATATCCTTATACGCATTCTTCACTTCGGTCAAGATGACAGATTGTTCCAATTCGAAAGTAGTCTTACGATAACGGAGGAAAACGATCTTGGCATTTTCACGTTCGATGTAATATTCAATGGTCGGGTCGGTCTTGAAGATGGTACCCTTCTTGTCCTGAATGTCGAATGGTTCATAGTCCACGATTTGGGCAAAAGCCGGATATTCGAACAATTGCTTGGTGAAACGGTTATAGAATACCCAACCGGTTTCCACCTTGGCATCGTCTACCCCACGTTCGCTACCCGCCAAATTCACGATGATACCAGTCTGTCCCGAGTCGATTCTTTCAACAGCAAACATGCTGACAAGGAGAGTGATAACTGCTACTAGAGCAATCCCTCCAATGCTCAATTGAACACTCTTTTTAGTTTTTGATGTAGTCATAATCTATTAATATTTGAATGATTAATGTTTCGTTTTTACAAATCTACGAAATAATTCCTTATTTTTGTCAGATAAATCATAAAAACATACTATTATGTCAGAAAATAAATACAGTTTCCGCAACGAAATCAAGTTCGGAAAGCAGAAAGAAAAGGAAGAACGTGCGTTGAAGGACTTCAGCCGTAACCGCTTGGGTTTGTACCTTTCGGCAGTTGTATTCTTTATTGTGTTGCTTACTACCTTGAGTGGTATTGTCTTGAATAGAAACTTGATGATGATTTTGCTCGTGGTATCCATGACGGGCGTTTTCTATTTTGGTCGCGAACTTAAGGTAATTGCGAAAGGACAAATCATTTTTTCCGCGGTGAAGGCATTGCTTTGCCTCGGTATGGCTGTTGCTTTTTCCATGATGCATCAAGGATTTTGGGATATCATGGATTATAGTATTCTTGGTATCTTGGTAGTTGTAGTATTGAATGACATTCCTCGTGTCATCAAAGCATGGAAGGAGTTGAAGTAATGAATGCGAACTTGTTAACCCCCAATAAAGACCCGATGGGTTATGCCATTGCCGATTACTTTTCGAAAGGCAAGGCAGGTAGACTTCGTGTATTCTCTTCTCAGTTTGAAGAAGATGAAATTCCAGTAGACCAACTCTTCCGTACATTCGATGAAATGCCTGTCTTGGAACAAAAGGCATTGGAATTGGCACAAGGAAAAATCCTCGATTGTGGTGCCGGAAGCGGATGCCATGCCTTGGCTTTACAAGATATGGGCAAGGACGTGGAAGCCATTGATATCTCTCCTCGTTCGGTAGAAGTGATGCAAAAGCGTGGTATTCAGCATGCTTATTGTGTAAACCTCTTTGATGATAATTTCTTGCACAAATACGATACTATTCTCATGTTGATGAACGGTTCAGGCATCATTGGTAAGTTGGAAAACATGGGTGCCTTCTTCTCCAAGATGAAGCAACTCCTCAATCCGGGTGGATGCATCTACATGGACTCGTCCGACCTACGTTACCTTTTCGAAGACGAAGACGGAAGTTTCCTTGTCGACCTTGCCGGAGGTTATTATGGCGAAATCGATTTCCAGATGCAATACAAGCAAGTGAAGGGCGAACCATTCGATTGGCTCTATGTCGATTTCCAAACCCTCTCCTACTATGCTCAAGAAAACGGATTCAAGGCCGAGTTGGTTCAAGAAGGAGAACACTATGATTATTTGGCTTGTTTGAAGTTGGTGTAACGGATTCGTCTTTGATAGACCCAACAAGCCACGATGAAATAGACTGCACATTGTCCCCACAACAACATCATTTCCCTGCTGATGTCTGAAATGTCTGCTCCCATGGAAGTTGCTTTCACAAAGGCAAGAACACCTACGGGAGCAGGAAGGAGGCAATGAAGCAACCGCCACGGCCATGGCATCAGTTCCAAAGGCCACGAGATACCCGAAAGGAAAAGCAATCCCACCGAGAAAAAGGCGATGGGCAGTAAAGGCGCATCACTATCCTTGAAGCATGGAGAACAAGCCAAACCGAAGAAAGCCGTAGCGAACAAGAAAGGTATCATCAATTGGATGAGAAGTAACGGACTTGCCAAGTGTGGCAAATCGAATACCAAAGGCAGCAATCCCAATAAGAAAATAGCAAACAAGGCATAGAAACCTACATAGACCACCGACTTCCCTATCACGATATTCATAGCCATTCCTCCAGATGAATCATGACGGCTCGCTCCCAACAAGGGGCGCATCCGTTGTTCATTTTCTTTTCCGCATCGCATACTTATCACCATGACCATGGTTTGAAAGATGATAACCATTAGTACAGCTGGAATCAGGTAAGTGGCATATCCTCCACTTTCATTATATAAGGCTATCCCTTGTACCTGAATGCTTGGGGTATTGATGACAGGTTGCACTACATCCGGCTGTAGGAATACTACTTGACCGGGACGTACTTCATCGTCCAATGCAAGCATGGCTCCACTGAAGGCTTCTTTCAAGGCTGCATAGGATAAGAAAGCCATGGTATTATTGAATGAAACAAACACGGCTTCTTCTCCCCGACCTACCTTAGCATCGAAATCTGCAGGCAAGGATAGAACACCTGCTACTTCCGTTTCCTTCATCCGTTTACGGGCTTCGGGCATATTAGTGATTACTCCTTGTACACGCACTTGTGGCGTAGCATCCAGCAAGCGGATGTAATGTCGGCTAAGTGGTGTTTGGCTTTCATCGACTACCACCACGGGGACTTCCCGTAGCACATTGGGACTGTACATATAATTATACAGCATGCCATACAGAAAGATACCTCCTCCCAGGACCAATAGTATGGGAAGGCTATGCAGAATACTTTGATATTCGTACCTCGTTATTCGAAGGATGTCATTCAAGCGTTTCATAACGATGAGTAAGTAAAGCCCGCTTCAGACGAGGCAATAACAAGATTGGCGATAAGATGAAAAGAAGCAATACCACTAGGTTTGTCCAATAATTGGAAAAGGTTCCTCCGAGGTAAAGAAGGGATTGTACTACTTCCACGAAATGCCGTATGGGAAACAGAAAGGAAGCCCAATAGACGGGGGTATCCATAAAGTTCACGGGAAAAGTAACACCCGACAAGGTGGCTCCCAACGAACCAATCATGGATACCACGCTGATAATGAGACTCAACACGGGGAAAATGGCATAAAGCAGCAAGGCCAATGCTTGCGTAGCCAAAATAAACAGTATTGTGATTCCATTCATCACCCAAAGACTGCAAGGCAAAGGCATCTGCATCCAGTTGAAAAACACGACATTGGCAAGCACTCCCATAACCATGAAGATAAAGGTATATGGCAATAGTTTCCCTATGACGGCTATACCGATGTTTCCTTTTGCCATTTGTAACCATTCATCCGAAGTGCCGAACTTGCTTTCACTTCCAAGGGCATAGGTGGTAACCAGCAGCAACAACACTTGCAGGAAGACAAAGAAGAAAGGCTGACTGAGATAGATCGCATAGTTTCGGTTTGGGTTGTATGAGACCATTTCCTTTTCGGATACGGGTACTAGAAAGGAAGTGATATTCGTCTGACTCTCTCCTAGCCCGACTGCTTCCGTCACAATGGGAGTCACGGATACTTGTTTCAATATGGTTTCGAAAGTGGAATGAAGTTCGCCACCCACACTGAGCATGGCATTGTGATAATAGTAACAGAGGGACTTGATGCCCGAAGGGATGAGCAAGTATCCATAAATCTCTTTCTTTTGCATGGCCTTTCGAGCTTCCGTTTCATTGGCATATTGCTTCGTAACTTGAAGTTCGGGAGTAGCATCCACCATTCGGACGATGCTTCGGGAAAGGGAAGTCTGGTCGGCATCCACCACTCCCACCGGCAGATTCTCCATTTGTCCATGGCCAAAGATTGTTGCCATGAAGACGAGCGAGAACAACGGAAGCACGATGCATGACGCGAAATAAATGCGGCGCGAAGTCATGCGTCGAAGTTCACGGCGGAATACATTCAATAGAGCAGACATCATTATTTATCCATTTCAACCAATACACTCATTCCTGGACGTAGTCCATTCACACTTTCCACAGGCAAGGCATGAATCTCAAATGTACGCATGTCATAACTGCTATTGTCCGTACTTTTCCAAGTGGCAAAACTACCCAAAGGGCTGATATAGTTTACCTGGAAGACGATTTCCTTATGACCAAGAGCAGGAACTTTCCCCACAAAGGCTTGTCCCATTTCGAAATACGACAAGTAATCTTCCCGCACATTCAGAACTACATGACAATCCTGAAGAACCACCAAGTTCATGATCGGAGTACCCGTACCCACCAACTCACCGCATTGGACATAGATTGTGGCAATCTCCCCATTCGCAGGAGCCGTGAGCCAGGCATCCTGAAGTACAGACTGAACTTCAGATACAGTTCCTTGTGCCGCATCCACCAACGAACGGGCACTTTCCTTGTCCTGTTTCTGTGCCCCCGCCTTGGCCAGGAGATATTGCTGGTGTGCCGCACGTTCGGCTGCTATGGCAACCTTGTACAAGGCTTCTGCTTCGTCGTAACGTTGGGCACTCACTACACTATCCTTGTACAGGGCCTGTATGCGTTGGTAAGTCGTGGTTGCCAGTTGCAAGTCGGTTTTGCTTTTGTTCCATAGTTCCTCGGCCGTACGGATAATTTGCAGACGGGTTCCTTCGTCTATCTTTTCGTTCTGGAACTTCGCCACATTCTCCATGGCATTGGCCTGTTGGAGTTTCGCCCATGCTTCAGGACTGCTGATACCCACCAAGGTATCGCCACGATTCACCGCTTGTCCTTCGGCTACAAAGAAAGTATCCACCCGTCCCGGCAATTTTCCCGAGATACGGATTTCGGTGGCTTCTATCTGTCCTTGAAGCACCACATGACTACGACTCATGGTCAGGATACCGATGAGCGAGATGACAACAATCGCCACCAATCCGATGACGAATGCCTTCGATAATACCTTATGATTTATTTTCATGATTCTTTCATTAGTTTCCAAAATAATTCGGGTACTCCACAAACAGAACAGAGCGAGGCCAATGACACATCGAACTGATAATGAGCGAGCAACATGGCTATCCGTACGTTGGAGAGCATCACTTCGGCATCCACTACTTCGGTAGAAGTGGCCATACCTTCCTCGAACGACTTCCGCCGGATGCGGAGCAGTTCTTCGCTCATGGCTATGGTGGTATGCAGCGTGCTTGCTTCGTCTTGTGCTTCTTTCAATTTGCTATATAGTTTTTGTACCAAAACATCTAATGCATTTCCTGCTTTCTCCTTCTCCAAAGCAATGGTTTCCTTTGCCAGACGGGAAACACGTACATCCGCCTCCCTGTTCAAACCGTCGAACAAGTTCCAGGTAAAGCCGATGCCAATCAAGGTACGAGGCATGAGATGGCGAGGCAAGTTGCGGGCATAAAGCGTCTGTTTGCCCAACAAGGCAATGGTAGGAAAATAAGCACTTTTACTGATACGGAGACGGTTTTCGGCGATGGATTCCTCCAAATGCAATTTATGAATCGTATAATTGGCAGTAGGAATCAAGCTTTTGAAGTAAAGGCTATCGGGAAGT
>ERZ808043.197-NODE-197-length-10012-cov-6.862104_pt1 | contig 10012 bp, 12 predicted proteins | sample MGYA00380194_ERZ808043 | MGnify/ENA primary metagenome ERZ808043 (study PRJEB31490, sample SAMN06133370) | cow dung metagenome | isolation source: H3 | host: cow | place: China: Chengdu | collected 2015-05 ...
GATGTTTCCCAGACAAGCGATTTATAAGCTCCTGCTTCGGCAGGGGCTTATAAATTTTGCACGAGTGGGTACCGCCGAGCACTGCTTGCTACAGATGTTTCCGACTTTCTTACAAAAAAACTTTTTTCAAAAACTTTCAAAAATTTTGCGACCAACGTCGATAAAATCGTACTTATAGGGTGAAAGGGAGTGTTCGCCCCCCCTTCTACTTTTTGGCGGGCGACACGAACTTCAAAATATCGATACAGGAGGTGGAATAACGATGATCGTATTCAATACTCGGTATGGGTTTATGCGCTGGTCTGCTTATTTCGCCCTCTGCTTTTGGAGGCTCCGATTAAAAATCAACAGGCATGGCGCATAACCCGGCAATATTGGGGTTATGCGCTTTTGCTAATTGTTCTAATCATGTTTATAAGAAAGGAGCTTCCCTATGAAAAAATTGCTTTCAATTTTACTGTCATTAGTGATGGTGTTCTCCATGTCATCTGCGGCATTTGCTATGGATAACGAATTGGAGGAAACTGATGAACTGGGTATTTCAACAAGTTCAACCGTTAATGAAGCACGGTCAACCCATGATAAGGCTATCGTAATCGTTCCTGGAATTGCTTGTTCCACTATGAAGAATGCTGACACAAATACCACAGTATGGGTCAGTTTGCTGAATAGCGATCAGATGATCTGTACCGAAACTGGTACAACGATCAACAACATCCAATCGTATAATGACGACAATTATGGTGTATTAGATAATTATAAAAATCTGTACAATTCCTTAGTCGATGCCTATGGAGATAGTTTTGACATTATCTTCTTTGATTACGATTGGAGGAAAAACAACACAACAAGCGCACAGGCGTTGCAATCCGAGTTGGCAGATTACTCAGAAGTCGTTCTCGTTGCCCATAGTATGGGCGGCCTTGTTGCAGCACGATACTTAATGCTGAGCTCTGCTAATCGAAGCAAGACTACAGCCTTTATCGCGATTGGAACACCGTTTGTTGGTTCATCAAAAGCGATACTCACCATGGAAACCGGCGAATTTTTAAGTGGTATTGCGGGACTCATAACAAAATCAACTTTCCAGCGAGTATGCTGTACCATTCCGGGAGCTTTTCAGTTGTTGCCCACAAATAAGTACACCGACATCACTGGGAATTATTTGATTTCTGTGAATGGATCAAATTACAACTACACCAATGCAATGACATATCTTAAAGGTCGTGAGTGGGCGCTGAAATCTGATAATACTGCAAAACCCATGTTTTCAACAGCGACAGCATTTCATAACACTTTGTTCAGCAGCGGAACTCATATTACTGCTCTGTCCACGGTGGACACTTACACTATTGCAGGAACAGGTTTGAATACAATCAGCAGAATAAACTATACTTCTTCTGGAGAACTCGATGACCCAACCTACCTTAACAGCGGAGATGAAACCGTTTTATATAAGAGTGCAGGATACGGTACACCAGACTACCTGTATAGCGATATTGACCATGTTGCACTTATCAAAAACAGCCGAGTTATTGATAGAGTAAAAACTATTATCTCAAATACAACCGGCGTAAGTGCCGCTCAAGCAACATCCATTCTTCAGCGAGAAGATTCTGTTGATAATACTGTTGAAATCTTGGGAGCTGATTTTGCGGTAAATGATCGAGGCTGGATTATAGGTGCTGATAACAGCAGAATTAACATTAGTACATCTGCTAATATTACTATCAGCAGAAATGGAAATCCTGTTATTAGCGATGGAAACGGTCATTTGTTCTGTTACGAAGATGATGCTGAGATCCGCGTAGGTACAGTTTGGGCTTTGGGTGAGAACGGAAAGAAATTCTACGCTCTTTATGATGGGAATTATGAGATTATTGTTAATGGACAGTCTGATGAAATACTCTCAATTCAGTACATGGATAGTGGCTATTATCAGAAAGTGGTTCAATACAATCTTTCAAACACCGTTGGCACCACGGTCGCTGTAGGACAGCATGATAGTATGGAGGTGTTCGCATACTCGGCAGTGCAAGATTCTCGAAGTGGCGAATATTCTGCACTGGAACCCTTTTACATTGCATCGCAGTCCGAACTAAATGAACTTAATTCAAAATAGTCAAAGGAGAATACCATGAAAAAAACATTAAGTATACTCATTCTTTGCGTAAGCATATTTACTTTGTTTTCCATGACAGCAAACGCAGCAGAAATTACATATACACCATCTGATTATTATGCTGTTGTATCGGAAATCAACGAAAAATATGATGTAAGGATTTCTATTGAACAATTTGCCGATAATGTTACCAAAACACCAGCAGAACTGTATGCGGAGTTAGAAAAACTGGTTTTGCGTTCAAAAGCAAATGAAGCAAAAAAGGCGGCAATATTGGCATTTGATGACGATATGGCATTATCGACAGCAAAGAACCTCACTCGACAAACCTACCATGAGGAATTGACAAAAACATCCAGTGTTGATTCTGTATTTGACATTACTGTTATGGCAGAATATTATTGGAATACTACTCATAGTAGATATTATTTCTGCGGTGGAAGTGATGTTGAAGTCAGCACCAAAACTGCGTTCATCGGAAACTTCTTCTTCTTTGAGGAAGATAGCGGTTGCAAGATTTGGGATGGTGGACGAACTCTTTACGCTTGGGCGACGGGTGATATTTTGTACTTATCCGATGGATTTGGATGGTATAACTACTATGATGTTACGGAGTCCGTGGAATTTGGTTATAATCAGTTGAGCGAAAATAACTAACGAAATATTATCACTCAACACATATTTTTCTGAGGAAGGAGCATGGATAACATGAAACGAGAGGGCAGATTGCTTTACGCCATTATTATGGGAATACTGACTATGATATTCTGTTTGGCAATTTCCGATGGGGTATTGGGGATGTATTCATATCATACGGTTCAGTACATATCCAATGTAGCTCATGCCTATGTTGTTTTCACACTCTTTCTAATTGGATTGCCTCTGCTTTTTATAAAAAAAGTCAAATGGAAAGATACATTTGTAAATCTCGCTCTTTACTTTGTACTCTATTTCCCGATTGACATGGTTTTCGGTAATTCTCGTAATCATTTATTTCTTGGTACAGGTGGTATAGACTTCCCCATAGTAATCCATGCAGTTTTTGTAGCTGTGTTGTTTTGGATACTACAAAGTTGCGTGTACCTCTGTTGCTTCATAATAAACAAGTTTTGCCTTATTATTAAGCGTAAATAATACAACTAAACACAGCTTATGACCCCACCCCCCCCGTGTTATCATTACAGATAGCACGGGGGCATTTGTATGTGAATAGCCAAATCATACATTATGAATTGAAAGTGCAGAAATGTTCACAATTATGTGCTATAATATAATCCAGATCTAATCCAAGTAAGGAGTATCAACTGTGGAAACCGAAGCAACTGAACCACAATCGTTTATGAAGAAAACCTCTTGTGCCTTTACCGGACATAGGCCAACGAGGTTTTCTTTTAAGTATGACGAAACACATCCTGCCTGCATCGAACTGAAAAAGGTACTGGCAGAGCATATCGACTTTTTATATAGACAAGGCATAACGGATTTCTATACCGGATGTGCCCTGGGCATCGACCTTTGGGCTGGAGAAGCTGTTCTTGCTCTCGCAGAGCTACATCCAGAAATAAAGCTGCATTGCATTATTCCGTTTGCCGCCCAAGATCAGAAATGGTCACCGGAGCAGCAAGCCCGGTATCATGCTTTGCTGAATCGGAGCAACGATGTGATTTTGACACAAGAAAAATATAGCAAGGACTGTTATTATATACGCAACCGCTATCTTGTAGATCATGCGGATGTCATCTTGGCTGTTTATGATATGCAAGCCAATAAGCGAAGCGGCACCGGCTATACCGTCCACTATGCTCAGGCACATGGAAAACCCATTATAGTAATCGACCCGGACGATTTTCATATTAGTTTCTCCGGCTCAGAAGCACAGAAATAATATTTTAACTTTTTTCAATAATTTTGCGACCAACGCCGATAAAATCGTACTTATGGGGTGAAAGGCCTTTAAGATTCAAAAGAGGGAGGTGAACGCATGGATGACTTGACAATAATTGAGTTGTACTTTGCGCGCAACGAAAAGGCAATCGAAGAAACCGACAAAAAATATGGAAAGCTGTGTTTTAGTGTGGCGAATAATATTCTGTTCAATGATGAAGATTCCGAGGAATGTGTAAACGATACATATCTGAGTGTTTGGAACAAAATTCCACCCACACGCCCAAATAATTTTATGGCTTTTATTTGTCAGATCGTCCGTTTTCTGTCTATGAAGAAGCTGGATTTTAACCGCGCATTGAAGCGATCTCAAAATATAACGGTATCATACTCCGATCTGGAGGATGTGTTGCCGAGTAATCATTTTTCCCCTGATTGGGAATACGCAGATGTCGGTAAGGCAATTAGCGAGTTCCTTCGGGATGAAAAGGAAGATTCCCGAAATGTATTTATCCGCAAATATTATTTCTTCGATTCTATCAGCGACATTGCACAACGATACTCATTTACTGAAAGCAAAGTCAAAAATATGCTGTATCACTCCCGTATCAAGTTGAGAGAGTTTTTGAAGAAAGAAGGTATTGAGGTATGACGAACACGCCTAAGTTGGCTATTGCCATCGGATATATTGACGATGACCTTGTAACTGGAGCAGTTGAGTATATGCCTGCCCAGAGTAAAACAAAAATTGCATGGTTTCGCCATGCAATCGTAGCTGCTTGTCTGTGTCTTGCTGTTGTTGGTGTATTCCGTGTTTTGCCTTACGAAAACTGGTTTGAACACCATGCAGAAGCTCCGAATTGGGAAAAGACGCACTATGAAACGGATGTCCTTGCTGATATTGAAGCTGTATGTGGTACTGATCTGCTTTTAGACAAGATGGCTCTGTCCGGTAACCATTTCAGCAATTATCACCTTGAAATTATTGAAAATGGAGATTTTGACAAGCCCGAAGATTGGAAATCCTTGTCGGTTGATTTGAACTACGGCAATGCAATTATCGACCCAGATAATGATAATCTTTTCTGCTTCATTTCCTTTGACGGCTCTACGGATGGTATCTATATCATGGATTTTCTAAATGAAGCTGTTACCGTAGAAATAAACGGATATACCGTAGAATACAACGAAATGAGTACAGACGAAGCCGCAGCAGATGGATTAACTTTGGGTAGCAAACTTGATTATCACGGTTGGGCGAAATTCACTCATAATGGGTACGAATACTATATTGCTACTAATTCTGATAATCCAGATTTCTTTGAAATGACTTTGGAGCAACTGCTCAAATAAATAAAAATAATTGAAAGGATGTGATACCAATGGTTTGTTCGGATTGCCTTTTGGCATTTAGTCCGTCCGTCCAATCCACCGCGTAATTACGAAAGGAACTACTTTATGAAAAAACGAATCCTCTCCCTGTTTTTGATGATCGCGCTTGTTTTATCATTTTGCGTGACCGCCTTTGCCGCCGATATTTCAACAGAAGAAGTTGATCTCACGACTGCGCGTATTGAGCTGCTCACCGAACAGAAAATTACCTCTCTCGGTGTAAAACTCGGCGTTGACAAGGTTAAGACCGTCAATGATTTTAATGGAAATGAATACGCCCTTGTGGAGTGCGTTCCGAAAGGATATTTCATTTATCACATTGATTCTGGAATCTGTGTTGAATATAATCTTAACGCACAGTCCCCGTTTATCAATGTGACCGGTGAAGCATTGTATGGCGGCCCGACTTACTATTATGAGAAAAACAGCGGCGTATACACCCATACGGTACTTGATTCTACTTTGGAAACCGCATCTGTTGCAGACATTACAAAACAATGTAGCGATTGGAACACGGAATTGCTTGCTTGCAAGGATGTAGCCAACGCAAATTATATCCAGGGCAAGAGCAATACCGTTCCTATTCTCGCAAGTGCCGCTAATACCGATTATTGGGTGACTTCCAAATCGTTTTTCACTTCTTCAACATCCAATTTCGGATATAAGAGTGGTGGCTATTGCGGCTATATTGCTGCGAATCTCATTTTGAAGTATTGGGATAATCGTGGCACTATTGATCTGCCCTATTATTCTTCTCATACGGGCTTAACCAACGCACTAATCGCCATTGGAGAAGACGATTATGGCAGTAGCACATGGGCTGCAAATATTTCTTCTATTATCAATACATATTGCGAAAACAATTCGCTTCCGGAAGAAGCAAGCTGGGCTGTTGGTGTTAGTGGCATAACATCCGAAATCGGCACTAACAAACGCCCTGTGATTCTGTTTGGCAATCTGGAAGAACACAATGGCGGCAATCATGCTATTGTAGTATACGGGTATAACAGTTACGAGAATCCCGGATACTATACTTTCAGATGTCACTTCGGTTGGAATAGTGATTCTGACAATGATTACACCGATGTTCATGTTTCTGGTGCGTCGGGCAGTATTTTCGGAAGCAACACCAAGTATAAGCCTTAACCATAACAAAAAGGCAGCGGCTCGTCCGCTGCCTTTCCTGTATCAATCTTCTTTGTCATTTTCTGTTGCTTCTTTGGCAACCGGTAAAGCGGCTGCATCCTCAACGATAGATGTAATGAGCTGCCGGAAATCTGCGGCATTTAAGGAAGTGATAACCGGCTTTCCTGTTTCTGCTTCAAGAGCCTGCCGTGCTATTCCAGCAACCTTTCCACCGCGCCGTGCAATCTGCTGGTTTTCAGAGAAAGTCTGCGGCTGCTCTGCTTTGGAAATATCTGTTGTGGAGGTTTCTGCAAGCATATTCAAGACAAGCTCTGTTGTAGTCATGTTATCCCGCAGATTCTCTTTTTTCAAGCCCTTCAACTTCTTATACTGTCGTGTAGTCATGCCAGACCATGCGCGGGTGATTTCATCGGTCAGAATAGCATACTCCAGTCCTTTTTGTACGCCGCGATCCTGCCACTCATCGGTCAGTTCTTTACGCACCTGGATTGCTTGTAAACGCTGATTGATCCATTCCCGTGTGTAGCCCTTTCTGGCATAGGTTTCCAGAGCACGATCAATGGTCAGTTCTGGATCAATGGTTTCTTCTATGCGCTCTCGTCCGACCTGTGCCAACCACAACTTGAAAGGCTCGGCTTTAGGGGACGGAATAGACTGAACGATACGCAAAATCCCCTCAATATTCGCGGCGTTTGTGCGGTAAGGCTTACCGTCCGATGCGATCAATGTAGTTAGGGTACAAATTGTACCCCACCTTGCATTAAGTTCTGCATCGCGGGACCGCATTTTTTTAATATACTGTTTCGGATCTGCGCTGTCTGTCAGAACAGCAACAACATCCGTAACAGAAAAATACCATTCTTCCTGTTCTTCGTTCCATGCTGCACGGATTTCTCTATTATCAAACAGCTTTATTGCGTTTTGATTTTCTCCCATAGTATGCACCTCTCTTTTGAGCATATATAACATTATACCGCACATTTATGAAAATTTCTACCACTTTCAGGTGGGGTACAATTTGTACCCCACCTGAGCTGAATAGCAAAACAACAGCGGATCACTCCGCTGCTGCTTCGTTTTTCTTTTCAACTTCAACGACTTTCTGTGCCGTAGCGGTGACGATCTCCAGACCGTCATCACTCATGCTATCCAGCAGAGCATCAAGCTGACGCCGCTGTGTGTTCTTCTCTGCATCTTTGTTCGGGAAGAAGAACTGATCCACGGATATAGAATAGCGGGTCACAAGCTCATAAAAGATTTGCAAACTCGGCTGCTGACCTTTATTTTCAATATTCGCAAGATAGCGCGGAGAAATGTTCATTGCATCACAAACATCCTTGCGGGATTCTTTTCGTTCCATCCGCGCAGACTTTATTGCTTGCCCAAAGGCATTGAAGTCGTATAGTGGTACGGGTCTTTTGGCCATTGTTGTTCCCTCGCTTGTCCTAATTGTTCCTGTAATTACATTTTAAAGTTCATATTTCACTTTAGATATGTCTATACAGTTCCATAGATTAGCCTAAATAATTCTCATTGTTCACATTATCATTATTGTATTCTTCGAGCAAAAGAAGTATAATAATAGATAATGGAGGTGTACCATGGACTATATGACTTTGAAGGAAGCAAGCGAAAAGTGGGGTATCACTCCCCGGCAAATAAACTATTTATGTGCTGCGAATCGCATTCCTGGCGCAATGAAAATGGCAACAATCTGGCTTATTCCAAAGGATGCAGAAAAGCCAGTTGACAAGCGGCGAAAAGAAATACGAGGTACTATGAAATGAAACATATTTTAATAATTGATGATGATGTTCATATTGGAGATATGCTGAGAGAAGTGCTGTTGCAAGAGGGCTATTCTGTTCTCCGTGCATATTCTGGCACAGAAGCGTTATATCTTCTTTCACAAAACAAACCCGATTTGGTACTGCTGGATCTGATGCTACCGGGGCTGTCCGGTGAGGAAGTTCTTCCGCATATTGAGAATATCCCGGTTATCGTTCTCAGCGCAAAAGTGGATGTGCAGGACAAAGTAAATCTTCTGCTGGGCGGTGCGGCAGATTACATGACCAAGCCTTTTGATACAAAGGAGCTTCTTGCCCGTATCACCGTTCAGCTCCGCAAGGCAGAACAACATGGTGAAACCAAATTCCTTTCCGTTGGCGATTTGGTTTTGGATATGGTTTCCCTTTCTCTGACGGTACAGGGACAGGCTGTGAAGCTGACGCGAACAGAGTATGCCATCTTGAAGCTGCTGATGGAGAATCCAAAACAGGTTATAGCAAAGAGTGTTCTGCTTGACAGAATCAGTCTGGACACACCCGACTGTACTGAGCGATCTTTGAAACAGCACATCAGCAATCTTCGTAAAAAGATGCAGGATGTCAGCGGCATAGATTACATCGAAACCGTATGGGGCATCGGGTTCAAACTGGCAGAACAAAAATCTTGACCAAATCTTGACGTTTTTCTTGACCACTTTCTTGACTTTTGTTTTGTAAACTTAGGTCAGCAAAGGAGGTAATACAATATGAACTATATTTTGCAAACAAACAGCCTGACAAAAAAGTATAAAAACTTTCAGGCATTGAATGGTCTTACTATGAATGTTCCCAAAGGCTCCATCTATGGCTTTGTGGGAAAGAACGGCGCTGGTAAGACAACCTTGATCCGACTGATCTGCGGATTACAGGAGCCGACTTCCGGTATTTTTACCCTATATGGCATCCGCAATGACAACAAGGATATTATCAAATCCCGACGCCGCATGGGTGCTGTGGTGGAAACTCCGTCCATCTACATGGATATGACTGCGGAGGAAAATCTAAAGCAGCAGTATCTCGTTCTTGGTTTACCGTCCTATGAGGGTATTTCCGAACTGCTGAAGCTGGTGGGCTTGGAGAACACCGGAAAGAAAAAAGCAAAGAACTTCTCCCTCGGTATGAAGCAGCGTCTTGGCATTGCCATTGCATTAGCTGGAGATCCCGACTTTCTCGTTTTAGACGAGCCTGTGAATGGTCTTGACCCCCAGGGTATCGTGGAAATGCGTGAGTTGATTCTTAAGCTGAACCGTGAAAGACAGATCACCGTTCTGATTTCCAGTCACATTCTGGACGAGCTTTCCCGATTGGCTACTCATTACGGCATCATCGACAACGGACGCATGGTAAAGGAACTGAGTGCCGAGGAACTGGATGCAGTTTGCCGCAAATGTGTCCGCATGGAAGTAACCGACACCACAGCACTGGCCCGTGTTCTGGATTCCATGAATCTGGAATATAAGATCATCTCTGCAACCACCGCTGATGTGTACGCAAAAATCAATGTAACACAAATTACCGTTGCATTGGCAAAGGAAACCTGTGAAGTTCTGTCCATGCAGGAGAAGGATGAAAGTCTGGAGAGCTATTATATCTCCTTAGTGGGAGGTGGCAATAATGCGTAAACTGTTAGCTGCAAGTTTTT
>ERZ808043.198-NODE-198-length-9940-cov-3.906722_pt1 | contig 9940 bp, 7 predicted proteins | sample MGYA00380194_ERZ808043 | MGnify/ENA primary metagenome ERZ808043 (study PRJEB31490, sample SAMN06133370) | cow dung metagenome | isolation source: H3 | host: cow | place: China: Chengdu | collected 2015-05 ...
GGTGATATGGAAGAAGTAGACGATAATTACCAAGAAACATTGCGAAAAGCAAAATCTAAACACAAATGATATTATGTAGCAAATAAATATATATGTGACACGTGTATCGATACACGTGTCACATTCTTTTTTTCTTTAAATTAAATAAGACCATTTAAATCCTCCTGCTGAATTAATATTTACCCAAACATTCCTACTTTTACAAAAATAACCTCCTTTACAACATCTTGTTATAGAACCATCATATATACCTAATTGTTTTGATGCTTCTTTAATTGAATTCCATATTTTTATAATCGTATCTGTTTTTTTATCAATTTGTTTAACTGCTTTTTCCAAATCTTTATGATGCAATTTGTCATTACACTCCCTACAGCATGGTTCAACATTATCAATTGTATGAGGCAAATCATTATTAATTCTATTACATCCAATAACATCCCATCCTGTTTTACCACAATGTACGCAAGGTTTAGAGAATATATTTTCGATAACCCATTTAACCGTTAAATTACCCTTGCCTCTTCCTCGTTTAATATCTTCTGCATTATATGCCATTATTAGATTATGCGCCCTACTTTCAATTGGATGTTCTTTTTTCCATTGTTTCAGCCTTTCTCTTTCTTTTTTTCCGTTTTTTTCTCTCCAACGTTTATAGGCTTCTCTTTTAGCGGCATTTCTTTCTTCTTCTGTGCAGTATTTAATGTTATTTGCCATAAATTAATATGTTTAATAAAAGTTAATAATAATTTTAACAAATATACAAAAAAAATGTATTATAAACAAATTGTAGAGTCATTAATTAACGTATTAAAACGTTTTAAAGGGGTTAATTATGTTAAATATACAGGCGATGACTTAATCAACGCTCAAAATAATAATAAGACGTTGCAGTGCTGGATTGATAACATATCTCTTAGCCAATATAATTTAACAACAAACATCAATAAAATTGAGTTTCAGGTATATGTTCTTGGTTTTGCAACAGGCGAATCAGGTAATACAGTATTGGATGTGCAAGATGAATGCTATAATGTTGCAGTTAATTTTTTAACGTATATTGATAATATGCCTGAATTTAATAATTTAATATCATTATATGATTGGAGCATTTTAACCTTGGATAGATTTTCAGATGACAGTAACGCAGGTGTTAAGGTGTCTGTGGTGTTAAATGCTGTAAGCCCAATTAACCTTTGTGAATACCAAGATTGGTTCAATGATGAACCTTATGAGGAAGAGAAAGACAATGATATTGACATTGAAATAAATGAGGTTGGCGATATTGATTTAAAACCTATAGGCCTCCCAAGAAATAAGTGCTAATATATGGATAATGGTAAGATAAAGGATGCATTAAACGAACTTGCAGAATTCATAAAGAAAACAGTATTGGAGAGGGTTCAAAAGTATGGTGCAAACAGAAAAGGTATTAATACTTTGGTTAATAGTGACCTTATAAAAGATATGAAGGTCACAGCCTATGAAAATTCTGTTGAGTTGGCCATTGCAGACTATTGGACTTATGTTTCAACAGGATGGAAGTTTAACAATTTCAAAAGTGGAATAGTTGGATTAAGACAAGCATTGGTCAAATGGGCATTGAAAAAAATTACAAGCAATAACAAAGAGGCTTGGGATATAGCAGATAGATTATATTATTTGATGATAATCAAACATAGGCCAATTCCTGCAAGACCTTTTATGGTATTTGATAAAGACGGTGATTTAACAAATATGATACCTGAGTTAAGCAATTACATTGACAAGTGGTTTGATGATTTATTTGCAACAATAATAAGCGACATAGATAAATATTTTAACGAATGAATATAACATTAAATAATTTGGAACAACCGAGTAACCTTATTACCTTCACAGACATTCCAAACATATTAAAAGTTGAAGATGATGGAGGAGGAACAAAAGCAGAGTTGTACATAATAGTTAACACAGCATCTCTTGCACCTGAAACAAGTTATGATGGTCAGTGGTACATATCGTTTATGGGTGATACGGTATCAAATGTGATAAGCCCAAATAATGCGATAAACAAGAATTTCTACATCAGCAGCAGTGATATAAGTACTGCTGCATCTTTGGCGAGGGCATTTAGAAATTGCCCAACAATTGCTGCATATTTCAGCATTGAGAACACAACATATAATTCTTCAAATTGTGTTAAGTTCACAGCCAAGTCAATTGGCCCAATATGGTCAAATATGTCCAACTATTTTCAGACAAACGTTTCATCAAGTTATATCAGTTCAAGTGGCACTGATGGAACTTCATTTTCTTCGTTATTTGGGTCTAAAATTGACGTTGATGTGTATAATGGAGGAGAATATGTTACAACGTTGGAGAAGAATTTTTATGGCTCAGAGGTGGCATTTAATATTTCCCCGGTGCTTACAACTTTTGCTGAATATGGAGATGCGTTGCCATACACATTAAAACTTTCATCAATAGTTAATGGAGAATATACTTTATTGGGTAATGTTGATACTAATTATATATCAGTGGGATATATGACAAACCAAGGCAACAAGTATTTATTTAATGAAGGATTGAATATTGCTCAGAATTTTCAAAGGGGTACAAACAAAGATGCAGCAAATAACACATTGCTGTACACATATGCTCCTAATATACCAATAAGCTTTTACTGTGGTTATAATGGTGGTTTAACAATTATAGTTGATTATTTGAATTCGGCATATCAAGTTATAAGTTCTACAACCACAACATGGCGCAGGACTGCTTCTGATAAACAGTTGTGGGATTATATGGTGGAGTTAGATGGAAATATATTCAATGACTCTTTTTATATTGACGTTACAATTGGAACTGTAAAAATAAGATATAATGTTATTAAGCCAATAAAGGCAACAGAATATTATCAGAGGATATTATGGAGGAATTCTTATGGAGGCATTAGTTTCTTTGATTTTACAGGCCAAAAAACAGAATCAAGAGATTTAGAAGTTTCCACATATGAAAAGAACATATTTGATTATTATACAGACCCAATGAATGAATTGGAAAAGGTTTATAATAATGAGGTAAAGTACACAGTTACACTTAAATCACATTTATTCGAAAATGATGGAAAATACATTTTTAATGATTTATTGCAGTCTGCAAATGTGTGGACAAATATAAATGGTCAAAATTATGCAATCATAATTGATTCAGTAACTGTTGATGAAACGGATAATAATAACATTTATGAAGCAACTGTTAAGTATCGTTACAGTCAGGAACCTTCATTAATTTAATAATTAAAAGAAAATGATTTATAAAAGTCATTATATTGAATTATATGTAAACGGTCAAAAATTAGATTTGGAGTCTCAGAAATCATTAAATCTTAGATTCCAAAGCGTATTATATGACCCTACAAAAATATCATCAACTCAGGCAGAATATAGTTTTGAAATTGAATTGCCTTCAACGCCAACCAATGATAAAATATTCGATTATGCCAATAATCTCTCCAAATTAAATAAATTCCATAGCAAATGGAATGCAGAGGTGTATGCTGATGGAACTATCATATTCGAAGGAATGTTAACGTTGAATGGCTTTAAAAATGGAATGTATAAATGTAATCTTGTTTCAATTAAGGTATATTCATTGGAAGAAATATTTGGTGAAGCAACATTGACTGATATTCCTTGGGAAATACCTTTTGACGGAGCAGGAACATCAGGTTATTCAATTGATTATTATAATTCACAGCTTGAAACCGATGTTGTTTTCCCATTGGTATCATATGGAGCATTTCAGAAATCCCCCAAAAGCAGCGATTCTGTTGGAAGGGAATATACTTCTAAGTTTGATTTTGACAAATATAATAGATGGTATGTGGAAAGTTTCTACCCATCTTTAAATATGTTGGCAACGATTAAAAAGGCTTTTGAATATAAGGGTTATACTGTTGCAGGAGATGCATTTCAAAATGTGTTTTTAAGGGATATATATATGTCAACCAATCTTGCTGATGGCCAATCTCCTGAATATAATCTTGGAAACCCAAAATTTGGAAAGGTTAAATTAACCGTTAATTGGACAAACCCTTTAGATAGCACAGCAGATTTTCTGCCAACAACTTATGGCATAAACCAAGACCTTAAATATCCATATTTTAAGTCAGGCACATTGTATTGGGATTGTTCATCAGGAGAATGTATTGATGTTGACCCTGATTATAATTTTAAAGAGGTTAAAATATATGATATGATGTCACCTTCAGATGGCGGCAATGTTACAATGAATCAAGAATCGGCATATATGTATCAACCAAATGAAAAATTGATTGTTATTCCGGCAGATGGTTTTTACAAAATAAAACTTGAATATTCTGCAAATTTGCTGACAACAACACCAATAACTGCAACCCAATGGGTGCATGATTGGAATGACAGAATAACAGCAATGACATTGAGCGTATCTGAAAAGGATATAAATTTTAATCCTGATTTAAAGGTAACAACCCCTCTTGAAATACAACTTGTAAAAAATTACGATAGCAATTTGGAGTTAATTAAGGGTAAAAACAATCTTTTAATCCATGATGGCTATCCTGATAATACAACTGAAATGAATAAGGGAAGGTATGCAAACTATTCAAATATAGTTTCTTGTTTTCCCCATGAAGCACCGGGATATTCATATGGATATACATTAACTGAACATAATGATTTGGATAAAATTTATTCAGATTCTTCAAATGGATATATACAAGGTGATTATGATTTAATGTGTTATGACCCTGCAATTAGTGATATATTTATCGCAGGAGCAACGTCAATGGGTAATAAATTAGGTGGTGGCACTGCTGCTGTTATAAAAAATGGTTATTCTTGGTCAAAATCATATTCTGAAAAGAATGATGGGTTTTATAATCAGCCGGGTTATTATATAACAAACATTATAGGGCAAACAATAACATCATCTCAGACTGAACATAACTCAAATGAATATATAGATGCCCCTCAATCATTCCATTATCAGTCAGGCAATAGAATGAATGGAGTTATATATTGCATGGTTGAGTTAAAGAAAAACGATGTGATTAAATTATTAGGCGTTCATAGGGCATATGGTGACACAAGTGGGCATTCAGTAACATATCAGACATCAGCGACTGTTGAGCTAACAATTGAGGCAGCAAGTCCAAATTCATATGGTAATTTGAAAAGCAGAAACTATGGATATTATTCAAATCCTGATTTCACTTATAATCTTAGATTGTCTAATTTTTTAAACAAGGATAAAAAAATAAGTGAATGGGTACAAAATATAGTCGATGCGTATAATCTTGAAGTTATTCAAGACGGAAAAAGTGTATTTTTAAATTCAAAAAAGAAGTTCAATAGGGCCGCCCCAAGTGCAATTGGCATTGATGACAGAGTTAATTCTGCAAATGTTGAATCTGAAACAATAGATTATCCTTCTTCAATGGCTGTAAGGTATAAAATAGACACAGAAGAGTGGGGATTTGAAAAATCTGTTACCCCACCTGAGAAATTAAATGACCCTGATTGGAAAGATTTTGGAGATAGTGGATTCACAGTCATAAAATTGAATGATGATGAATATGTTACAAACAAATCAGATAAAAATCTACAATTCTCTTACACTTGGTATGATAATTTCAATTGGTATCCTGTTGATAGTGATTTTAACCAAAGTGAAGGTGCGCGACCTGTGACATTAAAAATACCTGTTATTTCAAAATTCACTTATATGATTGATGGATATGATTATGATGAATCAATGAAACATAATGGTTATGGGTTATCTCAAAGATTTTGGTTCAGACCAAAGGCATCAACCTGCCAAGTGTGGACAAGAACATATCCTCCTGAGATGGTTACACTATACACTCCTGTAAATTTATGGACTAATTATAGGGATATTTATCTTAATTTGAGTTATAAAACAACAGAACCATCATTGCTGCAAGAATATTTCAACATTACACCATATTTGGCTTCTAATTATGTAACTGTTGAAGTTTATTTGTCACCTGAGGAATATAAAATGATTAAAAATGGTTCTATGGTTCATTTTGATTCAGATTTATATTATCCTGTTGAAATAAGTGGCTATGATTGTAGTGGGAACAACCCTACAGAACTTAAAATGATTAAAAAGGTATAAATTAAGGGGTGCAAAACACCCCTTTTTTAAATCTTCCTAATTCGTCTCTATTTGATTGCCCAGCATTGTGCTTTGAATTACAATTTTTGCAGCAAGGTTCAACATTACCCATTGTGTGAGGCTTGCTGTTATCCAATCTATTACATCCAAGTTTACGCCAATCAGTTTCTCCGCATTTACAAGATTTAGTGAATATGTTATCAACAATCCATTCGGGTGTTAAATCGCCTTTAAAAAAACCTCTTTTTTCGTCAGCTATATTATATTCATGTAATAGAACATAAGCCCTTCTTAATTGATTTTCTCGATATTCAATTTTTGCTTTTTCAAGTATTTCTTCTTTATTGCTTTCGTAATATGATTTTTGGTATTTTCTATTTTTTTCTCTTTGTTTTTCTATGTTTTTCTGATACCATTTTTTCATAGCTTTTTTATGGGCGTTTTTTTTCTCTTCCTCAGTAAAGTATTTTTTAATATTAGCCATTTTTTAGTATGTTTATTTAAAGTTAAGTTATACAAATATACAAATAATTATTCAAAAAAAGAAAATTTTGTTATGGCAAATGGTATAAAAACTTACCAAATTGAGATAAATGGACTTAAAGAGTCAGCAGATGCCGTTAAGGTATTAAATGCGGAATTGGATTCGCTTGAAAAAAGGATTAAGGCTCTTGAAGGAAAGGCAATTAACGTTGGTTCAAAAACATCAACAGATTCAACATCATCATTGGATGCTCAGGATAAGTTGCAGAAAGATATTCTTGCAACAGAACAGAAACTTGCAGAGGTAAGGGATGAGAATTACAAGAAACTCCTTCATATGAAAGAGGAGTTAAAGGAGTATACCCAAATCGCAAAGTCTCAGGCGGCTGCTGAAGAAAACCAACAGGGCTTATATGATACCAATACAATGGCAGGTATGAAAGGGCAGCTTAAATCAATTAAGCAAGAGATGCAGACCCTTGATATAAGCAGTGACAGATTTAGGGAACTTTCACAACAGGCAAATGACTTAAATAATAAGTTAAAAGAAATTGAGCAGAGTTATGGCCAATATGGAAGAAATGTTGGTAATTATGCAAATGGTGTTGCCGAGGGTATTGAGAAATTAAAGATAGATATTGGTGGCATTACACAAGAATTTGATAGTGCAAAAGAGGCGTTGGTAAAACTCAGAAAAGAGATGCAGACCCTATCCGTCAAGAAGGATTTGGGTATTATATCAGCAGAAGAGGAAGAACGCCTTAAAAGCCTTGTCCCTACTGTTGCTCAACTCAAATCTTCAATTGAAGATGCGGGCAAACCAATGGATGCGTTGCTTGACACAATGCAAAGTTTTGCTGCAATTGCAAGTGTTTCACAGGGCATAAGTGCTTTATTTGGTGTGGATGATAGCAAGATTCAGCAAACCATTCAAAAACTTGTGGCATTGCAGAATGTATTACAAGGCTTGCAGACGCTTCAAAAGCAAATGCAAGAACAACAAGGCATTGGTGGATGGCTTGCAAAGGGTAATGCGGCAATTGATACTTTTGCTGCTAGCATTACTAAAACAGATAAGGCAGCAAAGGCTCTTTCATTAACTTTAAAGGGTATATCTTTGCTTGCTCTTATTGATGTTGTATATCAGTTAATAAATGGTCTGTCTGATTTAAAGAAAAAGCAAGAGGAAATAAATAATGCCACTGAGGAAGGTGTAAAGGCATATGCAAAAGCTGAGACTGAATTATCTGTTTTAAAGACAAAACTTGACAACTTTAACGGTTCAAAAAAGCAAGAGGAAAAACTTGTTAAGGAACTTAATTCAAAATATGGAACTTCATTGGGTCAATACAAGTCACTTGCCGGATGGAAAGATGCTCTTATTAAAAAAGGAACAGCATATTGTCAAGTTTTGCAGAAGGAAGCAGAAATGCAAGCATTGATGAACATTTACACAGAAAATTACATCAAGCTTGAGAAAGCAAGACAAGCCCAAGAGAAAGGCAATCAAGATACTGCTGATTTGATACTTAAGATGTTAGACGGACAAGCTAACATCAGACAAGTATGGGCTTCAATTAAAGACGATTTTAAAGCACCTTTTAGTGATGATTTGAATTCTTACAATAATGAGTTGCAAAGGGAAATAAATGAACTTGACGAGAATGGTAAAAATATAATGGAGAAAATTAAAAAACTCCAAACTGAAATTACCGAACTCAATGAGGAAAACAAGATTAATGACTATTCAGGCCAAATTGATAAGAATACAAAGAAAACCAAAGACAAGTTAGCAGAGGCTCAAAGGGAATTAAACGAACTTGAACTTAGACTTATGCAAGATGGCCTTAGCAAGAAATTGAGGCAGCTAGACGAGGAAGAGAGACAGACTTTGAATAAACTTAAGGAGAACGGTAGGAAGACTAATGATGAAATTCAAAAGGTTCAGAGGGCTTATGCGTCGTTGAGACTTAAGGAGATAAGAGAATATGCTAAGAATCTAGAAAATACAATTAGTGAATCAGCCAAAAACATAGAAAGCATAAAGTTTGAGATTGATACCAGTCATATAAAGAACTCAATTGATTCTTTGAAAAACGACATGGAACAATTGAAAACGTTGGATATGACTGAGAGTTCATTTAGCCCTATAACATCAAGAAGTGACCTTAAAGAAAAAGGAATTAATGTTGGGATAGACCAACTTACCAATTCTTTTAAAAACAGATACAATATAACTAGTAATTTTTATGCTAAACTTATACAATCACTCATTTCATATCAGAATGATGAACAAGCCCTTATAAAAGAGAATATAAAGGAAGAGGAAAAAATACAGAGAAAAGCAGAAGGTGAAAGATATTCAGCACAAATATCTGGATTAACTGCGACAAAGGCAAAGATAGAAGAAGGTCTCAAAGCAATTGAAGATAAATATGGCGAAGTAACTGAAAACGGTGCTGTTGTTGTAGAACAATCAAATAAAAAAATTAGTGAAGACACATTATATTATTACAGAGATTTAGAGAGTCAACTAGTAGAAATTAATGGTCAAATTGAAAATGCAAAACAACAGCATAAGGATAAGTTACTGGAAATTACAAATTCTGCAAACAACGCAATAAAAAAGAATGAACTTGATACTGCAAAGGATATTTCAACAACACAAGAAAAATATTATAACTTGCAGATTTCAAACTATAGAGAATTCTTATCAAAACTAAATGATGAAGTTAACAAAAATCCGGTTACTGATAAAAATTGGGGAATTGTTAACATATCACAAACTAATAAGAACTATAATGAGATAATCAATGCTGCAAAAGAAGCAGTAACAAGTATTGATACTGAGATTAAAAAAGTTAGTGATGACCCATTGTTAACTGATGAGGCTAAAGCAGCAACACTAAGACAACTTGAGGATATTAAAAAAAGTATTAACCAAGGATTAGATGTTACTGAAGAAGCTTCAAAAAACCTTATTTCTGATTTCATATCTTCAACTCAGATTTACTTACAAGCATCACTTGATGCATTCAATCAGATAATGAACGCTGTGTGGGATGCCCAAGATACTCAATTCGAAAAGCAGCAAAAATACCTTGATAAAGAAAATGAAAAGATTTCTGAAGCACTTAGCAAGCAAGAGGAAATGATTAATGATTACAAGTCATCAATTGATTCAATTGAGGATGAACTTGCAAATTCAAGAGGAGACAGGAGGCAACACCTTATTGACCAATTAAATGCTGAAATGGAAGCAGAAAGGGCTGCTTAGAAGGAAAAACAG
>ERZ808043.199-NODE-199-length-9874-cov-3.592018_pt1 | contig 9874 bp, 8 predicted proteins | sample MGYA00380194_ERZ808043 | MGnify/ENA primary metagenome ERZ808043 (study PRJEB31490, sample SAMN06133370) | cow dung metagenome | isolation source: H3 | host: cow | place: China: Chengdu | collected 2015-05 ...
AGAAAAGACTTTCAAGAGAACAAGAGTGGGTTAGACAAAGCCCTAAAGCAAGGCAAGCAAAAAGCAAAGCACGTCTTAAAGCTTATGAAGAACTTTTGGCAGAAGATAAACGCGAACAAGTCCGTGTGGCGCAAATTACCATTCCTAATGGAAAACGCCTTGGCGATGTGGTTATCCAGGCAGAAGGCTTACGTAAGGCATTTGGTGAAAAGCTTTTATTTGATAACTTGAGCTTTACTTTGCCGCGTTCTGGAATTGTTGGCATTATCGGGCCAAATGGTTCTGGTAAAACCACTTTGTTCCAAATTATTACTGGCCAAGAACAAGCCGATGCTGGCTCTTTGAAAATCGGTGAAACGGTTGAAATTATTTCTATGGAACAGGGTAGAGATTCTCTTGATGATTCTAAAACTGTCTGGGAAACAATTAGCGGCGGGCTAGATGAACTTGTTATTGGCGAACGTAAAATGAATAGCCGCGCTTATTGTGGGCTTTTCAACTTTACTGGTGCTGACCAGCAGAAGAAACTTTCAGTTCTTTCTGGTGGTGAGCGCAACCGCGTTTTAATGGCAAAAAATCTCCAGAAGCCGGGGAATTTGCTGTTCCTTGATGAACCGACAAACGACTTGGATATTGAAACGTTACAAGCATTGGAACAAGCTGTTTTAAGATTCGCCGGCTGTGCTGTTATTATTTCCCACGACCGCTGGTTCTTAGATAGAGTAGCTACTCATATTCTTGCTTACGAAGGCGATTCGCAAGTGGTGTGGTTTGAAGGCAACTGGAGCGAATACGAAGCCGACAGGCGTAAACGTCTTGGTGAAGATGCTGAAAATCCAAAGCCAATTCGCTACAAAACGTTAACGCGTTAATATGGTTAAATTCAAGGTGCTTTTATTGCATGAATGGCGGCTCCTTATGCGAGAGCCGCGATTCGTGCTGCTCCTTTTATTGCCAAGCTTTTTACTCCTTGGAGTGCGATTGTTAAATGCTGAAAGCTTTTTACAATTGCCTCTAGATTTTATAAAATTCTTGCTTTTGCTTCTTGGGGCAATGAACTCTACAATGACGTTTCCATTTGCCGCAGATGCATTTGCAGGGGAGCGAGAACGAAATACGTTAGAACTTTTGCAATTAGCGCCAGTTTCTCCAAAAACGATTTTCTTTGCAAAACTCATGACCATTTTGCCGTTTGCTGTTTTTGGTGCCGTTTTGGCGCAAATTGTCTTTTTATTTATGTGTAAAGCTATTCCTGGAATGATTATTTTTATGGCGTTTTTAGGAGCGATTAGTTTTGCATTATTATTTAATGGTTTGACTTTACTCCTTTCTTTGCGTTCTAAAACTGTTCGTGCAGCCACGCAAACAGCTGCGATTATTTCTTTTCCGTTTTATTTTCTGATTCAGGCATTTTACGGCAAGTTTTTCTCTTGTTTAGAAATTCCTCTTGCGATTTTAATTTTTTCCATTCTTTTTTTGCTTGCGTCTGCACATTTTTCATTAAAGAAATTTTTAGAGAGTTAAGGACCGTAGTCCGTCAGGATTCGAACCGACATTTTGGCGGTTTGAACGAAAACGCGAAGCGTTATAGCGCAAGGGCCTGGTCACACGAATGTGTGAAACTCCATAATTCAAAACTCCTTTTATACGTTTTGTTTTACATCTAGTTTACATAATATATATTATCGGAAGTTTTGAAGGGAGGTGGGAACATAACAGTTTTTCGATAAAATAGTCAATTCTCTGCGTTTTTGGGGAAATTTTACGTTTTATACTTTTTGTCTTCTTTAACTGCGGCTGCCATATACATATCATCGAATTCTTTCTCATTAGGCATTTTAATAAGATCTTCAGCTGAGTCAATTTCATTTTCTTCATAAGCAATTAAACCAAAATACTTTTCAAAGAAATTTTTGAGTTTTTCTATGATTGTTGATTTCTTTTCAGCTCTATTACCTGCACCAAATCTAGACATTTTAGGCATTATGTTTGTAATGTCCGTTCCGGATTCTGTAAGTTCTCCATCGCGGAACGCATTCAAAAGAAATTCTTTTGTTTCTTCTTCTTTCAAATTTTCTTCCAAAATAATTTGCTGAAGGTCGTTTTCTTGCTGTTCTTTTACGAATGCTTTCCAATCTTTATCTACTTGAGTATTTACATTTACTTTTTTTATAAAAGCTTCAATTAAATCTCGTTTACTTCGAAGTTCAAAACTCGCATTCAAGGCTTTTGTAATTTGTGCAGAAATGTTCTGATCTTTACAATTGCTTTCATGATATTTTACGACAAGAGCTAAAATGTAATCGATTGTAATATCTACTTGTTTAATGAGTTCAAGTTCGAATTCAATATCATTTTTGATTGATTCTTTTTCACCTGGTTTGGGCTGGAATTCTTTATAAAATTCTATATAAATAGATTGATAATCTTGCAAATCTCTTTCTGAAATATCAAGATTTTCAAACTGGTCAAAGGCTGAAAGAATATTTTTTAAACGAAGAATTGCTCCATATAAGCGTATAAATTCTTTTTTTGCCTTTTCCCCTATAATTTCTTGCCCTAATTGGAATAAATTTTTGAATTCTTCTAATAATTGCTTATAACCCTTTTGTTTTTTACCATTTTCGTCTTTATATCCATTGTAATATTCATCAAATGTTTTTAAAAGAACGATTCCTCCAGCATCTTTGTCTCCAAATAAAGCAATAGCATCATCTGTTTCTTTTTGTAAAGAGCGGAAACAAACAATATTCCCCCACTTTTTTACAGAATTTAAAATGCGATTTGTTCTTGAATAAGCTTGTAATAAACCATGTTGTTTTAAATTTTTATCAACCCAAAGAGTATTCAAAGTTGTTGCATCAAAACCTGTTAAGAACATATTGACAACAATCAATAAATCAAGTTCTCGGTTTTTCATTCTTTGAGCAACATCTTTATAATAGTTCAGAAATTTATCGCCAGATGTATTAAAATTGGTTGCAAACATTTTATTATAATCTGCAATAGCAGACTCTAAAAATTCTCTGTCTGGTTGGTTTAAAGAACCTGTTTCAAATTCTTCTTCAGTTAAAATTCCTCCAACCTCTTCTTCATTTTGGGCATAACTAAAAATTGTAGCGATTTTTAATTGAGAATGAGTATTTTGAATTTGCTTTTTAAATTCTTCGTAATATTTTTTTACAACTGGAATAGAAGCAGCTGCGAAAATAGAATTGAAACCACAAACTCGCCTGTCTTTCATTTGGTAATAAGTATTACGCATAGTTTTGTGGTCAAAATGTTTTAAAACATACGAAACAATTTCTGAAATTCGTTTTGGCGAAGCAAGAGCTTCTTCTGTATCTATAGCAGAAACTTTTTTATCTGCCATATTCTTTTTGACTTGAATTGTATTGATGTAATCAATTCGAAATGGAAGCACGTTGGCGTCGTGAATAGCATTTACAATCGTATAATGATGTAGTTTATCACCAAATGCTTGTTCTGTAGTTTTTAAAAGCGGATTTTTGCTACTACCGGCATTTTGCGGAAATATCGGAGTTCCTGTAAAACCAAATAAATGATAATTTTTAAAATTTTTTGTGATTTTTTGATGCAACTCGCCAAAATGACTTCTGTGACATTCATCGAAAACAAACACAATTCTTTTTTTATAAATATCGTGAATTTTATTTTTTGAAATAAAGCAGCCGAGTTTTTGAATGGTCGTGACAATAATTTTGTATTCTTGGAAACCACCATTCTGATTTTTATTTTCAAGTTGCGCCTGAAGAATTTTTGTTGACTTGTTTCCGTTTGCCGCACCCTTTTGGAAACGGTCGTATTCTTTCATTGTTTGGTAATCTAAATCTTGTCTATCAACAACAAAAAGAACTTTGTCAATATATTCTAATTTACTCGCTAAAAGCGCCGTTTTAAAACTTGTAAGCGTTTTTCCAGAACCTGTTGTGTGCCAAATGTAACCACCAGATTCTAACTTCCCCATTGTTTTGTAATTGTTGGAAATGGCTATACGATTTAAAATTCTTTCAGTAGCGGTAATTTGGTATGGACGCATTACTAAAAGCAAATTTTCAGCTGTAAATACACAATATTTTGTTAGAATATTTAAAATCGTGTGTTTCGCAAAAAATGTCTTTGTAAAATCAACTAAATCACAAATGTTTTTGTTATTCCCATCAGCCCAAAAGCTAGTAAATTCAAAGCTATGACTCGTTTTTATATTTTTCTTTGAAGAACTAGACGCGACTTCTTTTAAGTGTGCGTTTCGTGTGGTATTTGAATAATATTTAGTTTGTGTTCCGTTACTAATTACAAAGATTTGTACATATTCATAAAGCCCTGACCCAGCCCAGAAGGAATCACGCTGATAACGATTGATTTGGTTAAATGCTTCTCGAATAGACACTCCCCTACGCTTTAATTCAATATGAATCAAAGGTAAGCCATTTACCAAAATAGAAACATCATAGCGAGTATTATGCAACCCACTATTTTCTTCGTATTGATTGATAACTTGTAAAGAGTTGTTGTGAATATTCTTTTTATCAATAAGCTTAATATTTTTTGAATTCCCTTTATCTGTTTTTAAGGTTTTCACAAAATCATCTTGAATGGTTCTCGTTTTTTCAACGATTCCCTCATTTTGATTAGCTATAAAATCTTTAAAAAAGCGTTCCCATTCGTTATCTGTAAAATGATAAGTGTTTAAAAGTTCAATTTGTTGGCGTAGGTTTTGAATTAAATCTTTTTCAGAATGAATTTTTAAATAAGCATAGCCCTGATTTTCAAGCTGCTTGATAAATTCTTTTTCAAGTTCTGCTTCGCTTTGATAAGCATCAGAACGATTTAGTGTTGGTGTATATTCAGCAACAACGGTAGATTCACTGGTTTGGGCAATGGTATTATACATAGAACTTTAGTATCTCGGCAAGAAAAATCCTTTGATACACTTTTTGTTCCGGATGCAAACCTGAATATGGTTTTTATCTCCAAACTGAGTTCCTGGATAAGCAGGTGTTCCCTCTGTAAATGCTCCACGGACAGTATCAAAATAAGGGATATCTTTTGCTATATCAAGTAAAGAATGCAGGTGTTCAATCAAAAAACAATCTAAATATCTTAAAATACCATTAGGATTTGGGTGACCATTTAAATCTGTATTTTTCGGAATAGAAGCCCCAAAATTATTGAGGTCCTTAATAAATTCGGGATAATCGTTCGAAAGTAGTTCAATAAAATGCTTGTCAGTCAGGTCAAGACATTTTTCTAGTGTATAAACAACACCTATTGTGAATGGCTCCTTGAATTTTGGATAATGACAACAAGCCCAATCAAGAGCTCTATCTTGATTATTTTCCCATACATAAAAACCATGACCAAGCCATTCGTAATCATGGGCACTCATGTGTATATGGTTTGGATTTTGAATCAAATCCAAACCCACATTTTTTTCACACCCGTGAAATCCAAGGTATAGATTAGGACGATCTAAATAAATATCATCCATAAATCCTATCCTTGAGGGGTTTGAGCCTTTATGCACTTACGGTAGAGGGCCGTCATTTTACCAGATCTTGTTAGAATCCCCGCTCTTTGAAGGCGGTGTAGTGCCGCTTCTTTGGAATGATCTATTGTTTTAATAGCTTTCAAGGTGTCTTTGATCAGATTCTCGGTCATAGTGATACCTCCTATTAAAATATATAATTTTTTCTGAAAGCGAGACAACAAGAAGCGCATGCTTGAGATTCTATAGTGACTTAACTTTTTTCTTTGAACGATAGGAGCTTATCTCGATAGTATTCGTATTGTTTTTTTCTTGCTTCGATTTCGGCGGGGATGCCTTGCGAAAGGTCATTTACAAGAGCATCGAACTTGTCGAGAATCGCAACGATACGTTCTTGTTCTGAGAGGGAAGGAATGGGAAGTGAAAATTTTCGTATTTTCTCCATCGGAATGTTCTGCATCGACGATTGTTGCAATAATTTGCTAATTTGCTCATTCCAAAAAGATTTCGTTTTAAAGTAATACATCATAAACTTTGGAAGAACGTTTTCACTCTGTAGTCGAATCATAGAAACGTTTGGCGCTAAATAGTATTTGTCGTTTTCGTCAATGAGTGCAACTTGGCCTACAGTTCCAACGTAGGTAAAAAGCATATCCCCAATACAAAGCTTACTACGAGATAGCTTCGAAAAATCACTTCCATCAATGTATTTAACATCGTTCAATACAAGTTTTCCGTCTTTAACGTTTAAGCCTCTTAGTGCAATTACTTTGCCTTTATCAGAATAGGTGACGTAATTGGTAAATTCAAAGCCAGCCAGTTTTGTTACCGTTGCAATGTCACCCAATCTTACCATAGCATAACCAAATACATACTGGAGTAGTTTTATCTCGTCGTGGAGATTACCCCCGTGTATAGAATTGTTTACATTTGTATTGAAGGACAGAATCCTGTCGCGATAATACTCGTATTGTTTCTTCCTCAAACTAATCTCAGCCGGAAGACCAATGCTTAAATCTGAACATATTTTATCAAAATTGTCAAGTGTTTTTACGATGCGTTCCTGTAATGCTATTGGAGGAACGGGAATTTTGATGTTGGCAAAAACATCACGGCTAATTCTCGGAATGCTACCACGACGCACTTGAGAATCGATATAAGTTTGCTTTGATTGAAGACAATAGTAAATGAATTTATCGCTTACATCGTGTAAATCATCAAAAGTATAGCAATCGTCTGCGGCCCAAAAATCGCAATCAGAAAAGCCTATTTTTCCAGCGGCTCCGGCACAAATTACGAATGTTTTATACCCCTTTCGATTGGACTTGCTATAATAACCTAAAGGCGTCAAAGCGTTCTGATAAACAGGTATGCCTTTTTCTGAAAGCATATCTCTTGTAACTCTTACACCTCTATTGATTGTCGCAAGTTCACCCAATGTTTTCCACCTTACATTTTCACATCTGAAAGCAGAAGTTAGGGGGGCTAACTTTTCCAAAGGACAGTAGCGCGTCGCGGTAGTACTCGTACTGCTTGCGACGCGCTGTAAGCTCCGTGAAGTTGTCTAATATACGTACTATTTCTTCTTGGATTTCTAGAGGAGGAACAGGGATTAGCAAATCGTTAATAGTGGATTTGGCAAGCGCTGGTATTCCTGCACCATATTGGCATTCTTGTAATTTATGCTCCTTAGATTTTACAAAATGATAAACATAACGATTTAGAACTACAGATTCATTTGGTTTTAATACGTAGCAATGCGCTCCAGCCCAAAATTTTGTTTCTATCCAATTCACATATCCCGCAGAGGCGCCGCCTTGTGAAATTGTGATAGTCTTTTCGGTTTCATTATATTGTTCTATGTAGCCTGAAGGATTTATTCCACCGTTTATTACGGGGTAGGAACCTTCATCAAGCATATCTTTTTTATTGAACTGAACACCCTTTCCGATGGAACATACCTCGCCAAGCATTTTGTGCTCCACCCCATACGGGCACAACTTCTTTATCATGTCGTCAATCTTACTCATGCCGAAACTCCCTTTTGGTTGGGGTCTGCTTTTTCAGCGGATAGCTTTGCTCTTGCTTCTGCAATCCATTCACCAGCTTCGATATAGCAGTCAAAGGCTGGAGCAAATTTTTTCACGAAGTTGAGTATCTTCGTTACATTCTCTTTCTTGGCTACATCTTCGGTAGTACAGTCTGTCTTTTGAACATGAACAACCTGGCCACGGATTTTCAAGAAATCATCGAGCTGCTTGCAAATGTCTTCCGAAGGTCTGCCGTCAAAAGAAATTGATTTTAGACAGTTGTCAATGCCGAACCATGCCCTGTATAGCTCAATAATGTTTTGTGCTGTAGGGTTGTGGAAACGTTCTAATTTCTTGTTGTTTGAGACTGTGGAAAAGTCATGAATCTGCTTGTCGTTTATTTCTTTGACAAGGTTCTCAAAAAAGGTTTCGAAGGCTGTGAACGCCATAATCACACAAGCCCTTTTCAGAACATCAATGTTCGGAAAAGTTCCGTTATATAGTTCACGGAATCCCTCTAGGTTGCGGTTGTGACCATCATAAATGGCGAGAATGCTTTCTGCATCCTTAATTCCCTTGTTGAATGTTTCAAGCGCTTTTGACATCTTACCTCTCCAAATCCGCGACAATCTTGTCAATCGCCTTGCGCAGCTCGTTTTCTTTCTTTACGATTTCTTCCAAGTCTTTATTGAGCTTTACAATATCGACCTTTTCACGGTTATCTTTTTGCTCAACGTATGTAGAGACAGAAAGGTTGTAATCCTGTTTCGCAACATCGTCGATTGTAACGAGCTTTGTTAAGTATTGGCTATCTTTACGGTCATTTAAATGCGTAATAACATTTTCAATATTTTGATCGGTGAGTTTATTTGAATTTGTTACCTTCACAAATTCTTTGCTCGCATCAATAAATAGAATTTTATTGTCTTTTTTAGACTTTTTTAAAACTAAAATACACGTTGCTATTGTCGTGCCATAAAATAAGTTGTCTGGTAATTGAATTATTGCTTCTACAAAGTTATTATCAATAAGATATTTACGAATTTTCTTTTCTGCACCTCCCCTGTACATAATGCCAGGAAAACAAACTATCGCAGCAGTTCCACTCGTGTCTAACCAAGAAAGAATATGCATTACAAAAGCTAAATCTGCTTTACTTTTAGGAGCTAAAACACCAGCTGGAGCAAAACGTGGGTCGTTTATCAATAATGCGTTATCATCACCATCCCATTTTATGGAATATGGTGGGTTTGAAACAATAGCTTCAAATGGTTCGTCATCCCAATGTTTGGGGGCTATTAAGGTGTCGCCGTGAGCGATGTCAAATTTATTGTAATTTATATCATGCAAGAACATGTTTATTCTTGCCAAGTTATAGGTAGTTAAATTTTTTTCTTGCCCAAAGTATCCTTTTCTAACTCCATTTTTCCCTAAAATTTTACGAGCTTTTAATAACAAAGAAGCAGAACCTACGGCCGGATCATATATTTTATTGATAGATTTTTTGCCATTAACAGCAATACGAACTAAAAGTTCAGAAACTTCTTGTGGAGTGTAATATTCTCCACCGCTTTTCCCAGCATTACTTGCGTATAACCCCATTAAATATTCATAAGCATCACCAAACGCATCGATAGTGTTGTCCTGATAATCCCCTAATTTCATATCGGCAATGCCATGCATTAATTTACGGAGCGTTTTGCATTTTTCGGCAACACTTTTACCTAGTTTATTTGAATTTACGTCAAAATCATCAAACAAACCTTCTATATCACTTTCTGATTCAGTGCCTTTTGCAGAACTTTCTATAGAATTAAAAACACTTTCTAGCGTTTCATTTAGGTTTTCGTCATTATCTGCTTTACTTAAAACATTACAGAAAAGTTTGCTTGGTAAAATGAAAAAGCCTTTTTCTTTAACAAGGTCATCTTTAGCCGATTTTGCTTCTTTATCAGAAAGTTTTGCATAATCAAACCCTTTTTCTTCACCTTTATTGATATAAGCGGCTAAATTTTCTGAAATATAACGATAAAAAAGCATGCCAAGCACATATTGCTTAAAGTCCCAACCATCAATAGAACCACGCAAATCATCAGCAATTGCCCAAATTGCTCTGTGTAATTCTGCTCGTTCTTGTTCTTTTTTGTTATCTGCCATATTTCTTGCCTCTTTGTTTTTTTGAATTATATTCTGTAAAAATTAATTTATTTGTTAAAAAAAATGTTTTTTTTTATTTTTATGTTAAAATCTCTGTGCTAATTAAATTAGCAATTTCATTACCAAATATATAATGCATGTCTTGAGGAATACCAAATTTTAATAAAACATCTGTTAT
>ERZ808043.201-NODE-201-length-9793-cov-2.518835_pt1 | contig 9793 bp, 5 predicted proteins | sample MGYA00380194_ERZ808043 | MGnify/ENA primary metagenome ERZ808043 (study PRJEB31490, sample SAMN06133370) | cow dung metagenome | isolation source: H3 | host: cow | place: China: Chengdu | collected 2015-05 ...
CCTGATGAGTACCAAGGACTTCCTTGACGCATCCATCAAGAATGTGATCAAGACACTCTTCGAGGCGATTCTCCTTGTGATACTGGTTGTATTCATCTTCCTTCAGAGCTTCAGGTCAACCATCATCCCTACCATTTCGATCATCGTATCCCTCGTAGGAACATTCGCATTCCTGATGGTGGCAGGATTCAGTCTGAACATGATTACGCTGTTTGCCCTCGTGCTCGTGATCGGAACCGTAGTGGACGACTCCATCGTCGTGGTAGAGGCCGTGCAGGCAAAATTCGATGCCGGCTACAGATCCCCTTACAAAGCCACGGTCGATGCAATGGGCGGCATCACATCTGCCCTCGTCGCTACAACCTTCGTATTCATGGCTGTGTTCATCCCCGTGAGCTTCATGGGAGGAACCACCGGTACATTCTACACACAGTTCGGTCTTACAATGGCCGTAGCGGTAGGTATATCCCTTCTTAACTCACTGACCACATCACCAGCCCTGTGTGCATTGATAATGACACCTCATGCTGACGTCAGCTCAGGAGAGAAGGCTTCATTCTCTACAAGATTCCACCACGCCTTCGACGCCGCATTCAGCAGGATTGTGAGCAAATACAAGCACGTGGTCCTCTTCATGTTCAAGCGTAAATGGCTGACTGTCATCCTGCTTGTAATTGCCTGCGGTGGTCTGGTCTATCTGATGAACACCACCAAGACAGGTCTCGTGCCTAAGGAGGACATGGGTTCCATCAACATGGATGTCCGCACTCCTCCGGGAACAAACATTGCGGAAACAGACAAGGTACTTGCTGAAATCGACAGAAGAATCAGCAGTATCCCACAGATAAAGGCTTATTCAAGAACCACCGGATGGGGAATGATGTTCGGCCAGGGTTCTTCTACGGGTAACTTCATGATCAGACTGAAGGACTGGAATGAACGAACCGGCAAAGAAGACGACATTGACTCGATAATTGAGGAAATGTACGCAAGGACTGCCGACATCATGATCTACACCAGAGGTATGATTCCTGGCTATGGAGCCAGCTCCGGTTTCGAGATCTATGTACAGGACCAGAAGGGAGGCAAGCTTGAAGATCTTCACAGGATCACCAATGACTTCATCATAGAGCTCAACAAGAGACCGGAAGTAGGTCGTGCAAAGACATCTTTCGACACCAAATATCCTATGTATCTTGTGGAAGTGGATGCTGCGCAGTGCAAGCGAAACGGAACCTCTCCCGGTGATGTGCTTGATGTACTTGCAGGATATGTGGGAGGAAGCTATGCTTCGAACATGAACAGATTCTCGAAGCTCTACCGAGTGATGCTTCAGGCCGCTCCGGAGTTCCGTCTCGACACAAAGTCGCTTCAGAACATGTTCGTAAGGACTTCCAGCGGTGAGATGTCCCCTATCAATCAGTATATCAGGCTCACACGCATCTACGGCCCTCAGTCAATCTCGCGCTTCAACCTCTTCACAGCTATCTCCATCAACGGTCAGGCAGCTGACGGCTACAGTTCCGGTCAGGCTATCCAGGCCGTACGCGAGGTGGCAAAGAAGGTACTCCCTGCCGGATATGGCTACGAGTTCGGTGGAATGTCACGCGAGGAGGCCAACACAGGAAATTCAGTAGCTGTGATTTTCGCAATCTGCGTGATCTTCATCTATCTGATTCTGTGTGCCCTCTACGAAAGCATATTCATCCCGATCGTGATCATCCTTTCTGTGCCGTTCGGACTTGCAGGCAGCTTCCTTTTCGCAAGAATGTTCGGACTGGAGAACAACATCTATCTCCAGATCGGTCTCCTGATGCTCATCGGACTACTTGCTAAGACTGCCATCCTCCTTACCGAGTACGCATCTCAGAAAAGGGCAGAAGGCATGACAATCACAATGGCGGCAATGGCAGCAGCCAAGGCCCGTCTGCGTCCGATCCTCATGACATCGCTCACCATGATCTTCGGTATGCTTCCGCTCATGTTTGCCAGCGGAGTAGGTGCAAACGGTAATATTTCCATCGGCGTAGGAACCGTCGGAGGTATGCTTATCGGAACCCTTGCCCTCATAGTAATCGTTCCTGCCCTGTTCATCGTATTCCAGTACATCGAGGAGAAGGTCATGCCGAACAGAAGAAAGGAAATCGAAGAGACTGAAACATTAAGCGAATGACTATGAAGAAGATAATATTGATTGCCTCAGCCATCCTATCCTTGAGCAGCTGCGGCCTGTATACAAAATACGAACGTCCGGATGTAAGCTTCACGGACAGTCTGTACAGAATGGTTTCAGATGCGGACGACACGACTTCGCTTGCGACCCTGAACTGGGACGAGCTGTTCACTGATCCCGAGCTTCAGAAATGGATCAGAATCGGCATAGAGAACAACACAGACCTTAATCTTGCAAGATTCAAGGTACAGGAGGCACAGGCTGCATTGTTGTCAGCGAAAGGAGCTCTCCTGCCAGGCGTTTCCGCTTCAGTACAAGGAGGCACACCAGGAACTGTCACTGCAGAGTTCGATGTTTCATGGGAGGCAGACATATTCGGCAGACATAGAAACGCAAAGAAAGCTGCCGCTGCAGCTCTTGAGCAGAGCGAGGCATACACTCAGGCTGTGCAGACCCAGCTGATTGCAACCATAGCAGGAAGCTACTATTCTCTCCTGATGCTTGACCAGCAGTTGAGCGTAAGCCTCAGGACCCTGGACAACTGGGAAGAGAACATCAGAACGATGGAAGCATTGAAAAGAGCCGGCAAGACCAATGAGGCTGCTGTTCTTCAGGCCAAATCAAATAAACTGAACGTAGAGGCTTCTGTTCTCAATCTCCGCAAACAGATTGTTGAAATGGAGAACTCGTTCGCTGTCCTCCTTGGAATTGTCCCTATGGGCATCATGAGAGGAAGAATAGAGGACCAGGTGTTCCCTTCTGAGCTGTCTGAAGGAATTCCTGCACACCTGCTTTCGAGAAGGCCTGACGTAAGACAGGCAGAGCAGGCTCTCGTCGAGAAGTTCTATATGACCAATTCGGCACGCGCGGCATTCTACCCTAACCTGAGTCTCAGCGGAAGCCTCGGATGGACGAACGGAAACGGTGCAATGGTAGTCGATCCTGCAGGAATCATTGCAGGTGTCATCGGCTCGCTTGTTCAGCCGGTCTTTGCAAAGAACGCCAACAAGGCCCGTCTGGAAGCGGCAAAGGCTCAGCAGGAAGCTGCTGCATACAAGTTCCGCCAGACCATTCTTGATGCCGGAGTCGAAGTGAATGACGCTCTGGTAAACTGGGAGACTGCAAGAGAAAGGCTTGATATTCATCGCAAGCAGGTTGTACATCTTCAGGCTGCAGTATGGAACATCAAGCTCCTTATGAAGCACGGCGCAGCAAGCTACCTTGAGGTACTTACTGCCCAGCAGAACCTTCTCCAGGCCGAGCTCAATGAGGTCACTGACAGATACGAAGAGATTCAGGGCGTCATCAGCCTCTACCACGCTCTCGGCGGCGGTTACTGATCTCTGACCTGAACTAAATAAAAAGCGATGCGATGTTGAAGGTGATGAAGGCAGCTACCCAGGCGAGGATTATTGTGTAGACTGCCGTGAGGATGGCCCATTTCCAGCCGCCTCCTTCCTGCTTGATGGCGATGAAGGTTGCGATGCAAGGGAAATAGAGAAGGATGAAGACCATATAGGCCAAGGCACCTGCCGGGGTCACGGACTTGACAAGAGCCTTCTGCAGACGCGTTTCTGCGACCGACTCCGATGCTGCCTCAAGAGATGAATCACCCACAGATTCCGGAGCCACGGTTACCGGCTGGTCATCTGCATACATAACACCGAGAGTGCTGACTACAAGCTCTTTGGCTGCCACTCCGGATACGATTCCCACTCCCATCTTCCAGTCAAATCCAAGAGGTTTGAGCACGGGCTCCATGGACTTGCCGATATATCCGATGAACGAATGCTCCTGCTGTTCCTGGACGGTGTCGTAGGCGTTGTGGTTAGGGAAATAGCCGAGGAACCAGATGATCATAGAGCAGACCAGAATGATTCCGCTCATCTTCTGGAGATACTGACGGCCCTTTTCCCAGGTATGTCTGAATATTGATTTTGCAGTAGGTATACGGTATGGAGGAAGTTCCATAACGAACGGAAGATCATCCTCCTTGAAGAATGCACTCATGATCTTTGCTGCCACAATCGCAAGCAGGATTCCAAGTGCATAAAGTCCCAGAAGCACCAGGCCGGCATTCTTAGGGAAAAAGGCACCGGCTATAAGTATATAGACAGGCATTCTTCCTGCACATGACATCAATGGAATGATGAGCATCGTGATCAGACGGCTCTTCCTGTTCTCAATGGTCCTGGTAGCCATCACAGCCGGCACATTGCAGCCGAATCCCATGATCATAGGGATGAACGACTTGCCGTGCAGACCTATCTTATGCATCAGGCGGTCCATGATGAAGGCTGCACGAGCCATATATCCGGAATCCTCCAGAAGCGATATGAACAGATACAGGAGCAGAATGTTCGGAAGGAAGACCAGCACGCTTCCCACACCTCCGATGATTCCATCCACCACCAGATCTTTCAGCCAGCCGTCCTGCATGACAGAGGCAACGAATGACCCGAATGTAGAAACAAGCCACTCGATCCACCTCATAGGATATTCACCCAGGACAAAGGTTCCGTCAAAGACCAGATACAATATGATGAAGAACAACGGAAAAGCAGCCCATCTGTTGGTAACGAAGGCATCTATCTTTTCAGTGACCGTGTTCCTGCGTCTCTTGCCCTGATAAGGCTCCCAGGTCTCGGCAAGGGCACCCTGGACAAAGGCATACTTCGCATCGATCAATGCTGAGCTGACGCTGGAATTAAGAATCTCCTTGATGCGGTTCTGCTCATGGAAACGTACGGAGATGATCTCATCGCGGTTAGGAAGAGCCTCTACGACACCGTCAATCTCCTTGTCATCTTCAAGATATTTGATGGAAAGGTAACGCGTCGAATACTTATATCTGATGTCCGTATTCTTCTTGAGAAGGTCCTTTATTGCACGGATGCTCTGCTCCAGTTCCGAGCCATGGTTGATGTGGATGTGTCTTGCAAGATGCGGATCCTGATTCTCATAAATTTGGATGACCTTGTCGAAAAGGTCGTTGATTCCCTCTCCTGTCCTGCTGACCGTAGGCACAATCGGCATTCCGAGAAGATATCCCAACTGCTTTATATCCAGCTTGTCCCCCTTGGCAGTCAGCTCGTCATACATATTCAGAGCCATCACTACACGAAGGTCCATATCGATAACCTGAGTGGTCAGATAGAGGTTTCTCTGCAGATTGGATGCGTCCACGACATTGACGACCACATCCGGAGTGTCTTCGACAAGATTCTTCCGGACATACAGTTCTTCCGGACTATAGGCAGACAGCGAATATGTTCCAGGAAGGTCAATGATTCTGAAATGATATCCTCCATATTCGAAAAGGCCCTCCTTGGCATCGACCGTAACGCCGCTGTAGTTACCGACATGTTCGTGGCTGCCGGAGGCCATATTGAAGAGAGATGTCTTTCCGTAGTTCGGATTACCAACCAGAGCAACACGAATCTCCTTTCTTCTCTCAGCAGCAAGAGATGTCATCTCCCTTTCAAGGTATTCATCATCAGTCTCAAGAGCAGGTAGGGCCTCGCGTTCCGTCAGGAGCTTCTTCGCCTCGCTCTCACTGATGACCTCAATGTTTGAAGCCTCGGCACGACGCAGGGAAATCTTGTATCCGATGATCTCATATTCAATGGGATCCCTCAGAGGAGCATTAAGGATAACCTTGACCTTATTGCCTCTGACAAAGCCCATTTCCCTGATTCTTCTTCGGAAACCTCCGTGACCAGAGACCTTTACGATCACGCCACGCTCACCTGTACCTAACTCTGAAAGCTTCATATCCTACAAATATACGAAATTCACTTGGAAAAAGGATGGAGACTTAGCATTGAATTATAATAACGAGGATCTCCTGTCACTTCCTCTCCAAGCCAGGATGGCTTTTCAAAAGCCTCCTGCTCTTCAGCAAGTTCTATTTCTGCAAGTACCAGGCCCTCATTGGCACCATGAAACACGTCAACTTCATAGGTATGCCTGCCGAACGGCACAAGATAGCGTGTCTTGTCTATGACACCGGAGCCGCACAAAGCCATAAGTTCGACAGCCTCGGAAGCAGGTATCTCCTTCTCCCATTCATATCTGCTCAGCCCGTCCGCGCTGCTCCTTCCCTTAATGGTCAGAAATCCTTTATCCCCTCTGACACGCACGCGCACCGTCCTGTCCGGGTCAGCACAGATATACCCCTGCATTATACGATATGATTCCGGCGAATCCTGTCTGAATTCGCCGGAAACCAGAAACTTACGTTCAATTTCCTTTGCCATATCCTAGAGAACGGCTCCCAAGTCCTTGAGAGTTGCAACAAGCTTGGCTGTATCTATTTCCTGGACAGGCTTGCCTTCTGCAATACTCTGCGCCGCTGCGACTCCGGCTGCCTGACCTGTGCCCATGCAGCTTGCCATCACACGAAGCGAAGCAAGAGCCGGACGGTCTGTCGATATGCATCGTCCCGCCACAAGAAGGTTAGGGAAATCTGGAGCTATGAGGGCACGATATGGAACATACGCAGGCTTGGTAAGATCGATTCTTGTCTGGCTTGTTCCCTTGCTTGCGTGTATGTCGATAGGATGAATGCCTCTTGAAATGCTGTCCTCATACTGATATGCCTCGACATATTCTTCACCTGTGACAGTATGGACTCCCACTATACGTCTTGACTCACGTATTCCTGCCTGAGGGGCTGTAGATGAAACGTAGCAGTCCTTGAATTCAGGGAAGGTCTCCTTGAGGACCTGGGTAAACTTAAAGATATCCTCACGAAGCTGGCACTCGACCGAACTGAAGTTACGGTTGTCTGTCGAATCCGCTGCCCTGCGGGTCATATTCACCGCCACGCTGCCCTTGTGCATCACATTGTTGAACCACGGACCCCCGAAATCTGGAAGATCAACTCCCGCCTCCTTCATTGCAAGAAGCTTCTCGCGTACTGGCTTGCACTGGCTCGGGCCGTTGATTCCGTTGTGGTACATACACTTGTTGAGAAGTTCACTGTCTGTGTCTACACCGGAAAGTATGAAACAGAATGATGACGGCTGAACCTCTCCGTCAGGATTCGGCTGCATAGGGACATTTGCCATATAGGCAAGGTCTGCATCACCGGTGCAGTCAATGAACACTTTGGAAGTAAGGGCCTCGAGACCGTTCTTGTTTTCGATGATGACAGTATCGATGGAATTGCCCTTCATTTCGCAGCCAACCATAGCCGAATGTGTGTAGATATCCACTCCGGCCTCCAGAATCATCCTCTGGCAGCAGAGCTTGTAAAGCTCTATGTCAAAGTCGATATTTGCCTTAGGCCATTCGATGAATGCGCCACCCATTCCTTCAAGTCTCTTGACGAACTCCCATGGAATACCTCCGATGACAAGTTCATTCTTAAGCGCGAAGACACTGATAGGAGCCACATATCCTATTGTAGCCATTCCACCGAAAACGCCGTATCTCTCAATAATAGCCGTCTTTGCACCCTGACGTGCCGCAGCAACGGCTGCAATGAATCCTGCAGGACCACCACCCACTACGACAACATCGTATTCTCCAACAACGGGAGCAATGCGTCTGATCTTCTTTGCTTCCTCATCAGTCACAGCACATGATGAAAGAATAGATGGTGAGGCAGCCATGACCGCCAGACCTGCAACAGCCTTTTTAAGGAAAAGTCTTCTGTCTGTACCCATATCTTTATAGTTTTTTCAAATTTTCCGCGATTGCCGAATATATGCCCGGCTTTATCTTATAGTTTACATTTGCGGCATAGCACTCCTGCTGCGCTTTCTGGAACTCCCGTCGAGCTGCTTCCATCAGGTCATATGTCTTTGCCACATAATTGCCTATGCGATGACTTTCAAGCTTGAATCCAGCCCTCTTTCGAAGGTCCTTAAGGGCGCGTCGTCGGGCGAAAACGCCTGAATTCTGCCATATTTCGAAAATATCCTTGGCATAGAGATGGAGACTTTCTGCAGAAGCCGCCTTGAACCTGGCCTCATTCAACGCATCCTCGTAAGACTTCAGATGCTGAGCAGCCTCATCCTTCAACGCAGCCTCATCATATGCCTCATCCAGATCAGGAGAATACGCCTCCTTGAATTCAAGAGACCATTCCTTAAGGGTCTCGACGCTGCATGCATCAGACAGAATCATGTCAAGGACATCATAAGCCCTGACCTGAGCCTCAAGAGTAAAGCTACGTGTATGTGTCACCAGCCGCATATCCTCAATGCACGTGGACGCCAATTCATCAAAAGACACCGCCAGACAAGTCTTCATATCTCATTCGTTAAACCTATGCAAACTTAGTAAATTTTATGTACATTTGTATGATGCAGTTCTGAAAAAGCATACGACATGAAGAATCATATATTTACCTTATTGACCTTACTGAGAGCCTTCGGCTGCGAAAAATCCGAATCATATGCAGACTATGTCGATACAAGCATCGGCACAGGCGGCCACGGCCACGTCTTTGTCGGAGCCAGCGTTCCTTTCGGAATGGTCCAGCTCGGTCCTACAAGCATTCCTCAGCAATGGGACTGGTGCTCCGGATACCACGAAAGCGATTCCACTGTAATCGGATTCTCACACACCCATCTCAGCGGAACCGGCATAGGAGACCTGTTCGATATTACGGTAATGCCAGTGACCGGAGAAGTTACATATAACAGAGGCGACGGAGAAGACCCTGGGACAGGACTTTGGTCGTATGCAGACAGAAGCCGCGAGATCAGCCGTCCGGGCTATTACAGCGTGCCTCTGGTACGTTACGGCATAACCGCTGAGATGACAGCTGGCGCCAGGGCCGGTTTTCACAGATATACATTTCCTGCATCGGAAGAATCTGCTATTGTGCTCGACCTTGAAAACGGAGGATGCTGGGACAGGACAATGGATGCATTCATGGAAGTATGCGGCAATAATGCAATAAGGGGCTACAGATATTCGAGAGGATGGGCTGATGACCAGAAAGTCTATTTCTACGCGGAGTTTTCCAGACCATTCTCAGAATTTGAGATCATCAGGAAAGAGAAGAAGATATGGAGTGATGAATCAAAGATGATGGATCTGTACGCCCGCGCATCTTTCGAAACAAAAGAGGGGGAGCAGATTCTGATGAAGGTCGGAATATCACCAGTAAGCATGGAAGGAGCCCACGAAAATCTCAAGGCAGAAATTCCTGCATGGGACTTTGACAGCACTGCAGCTCAGGCCTACAAGCTTTGGAACGAGGAGCTCAGCCGTATCCGGATCAAGACATCAGACCCGCAGACAAGGAAAATATTCTACACCGCTCTCTACCACACCATGATAGCCCCATCTGTCTTCTGTGACGTCGACAGGACTTATCGCGGCGCCGACGGGAAGACACACACTGACCCTGGCTACAATACCCACACCACGTATTCACTTTGGGACACATACAGGGCTGCCATGCCTCTTTACAGCATATTCCAGACAGAGCGATATACTGATATGCTCTGCACAATGATTGCGATCTGCGATGAGCAGGGGAAACTTCCGGTATGGCACCTGCACGGATGCGAGACCAACTGTATGGTAGGTAATCCTGGCATTCCTCCGGTGGCGGATGCAATGGTCAAAGGCTTCGATGGCATTGACTATGAAGCGGCT
>ERZ808043.202-NODE-202-length-9744-cov-3.564912_pt1 | contig 9744 bp, 6 predicted proteins | sample MGYA00380194_ERZ808043 | MGnify/ENA primary metagenome ERZ808043 (study PRJEB31490, sample SAMN06133370) | cow dung metagenome | isolation source: H3 | host: cow | place: China: Chengdu | collected 2015-05 ...
GGTGGTCAAGGCCAAGTGCGACAAGGCGGTAATTGCCGAAAGCAAGGCCGTTCATGAGATGGAAGTAAAATCGCTGGAAGCAGAAAAAACAAGACTAGAAGAAAAGAAAACCGCAAAACAGAATACTTCCAAGAAGAAAAAGGCGATGCACCTTGTTTCGACAGCCGAGAAAAAGTACCAGAAGTTGATGGACAAGGTCGCTAAGATTCAGGAAACGGTCGAAAAGGTCCGCAATGCAGCTTCTGCAACATTCAAGATGCCTGATTTTAAATTTGGTGCAGTAACTAATGTATTTGGCGGGCCTCGCTTTGATATGGAATCAATCGGCGGCACAAAGCTTGCTGAAAATCTTGTGAGTGCGGCAGAAAGTTATGCGGCAAGATTTGCGCAACGGCAACTAGATGCGGCCAAGACAAAGTTGCAAGCCGAACTGGAACGCCGTAAGAAAGAATGGACCCTGGAAGACGAAGTGGCTGATGCTGAGGTCGTTGAAGTTGAAAAGCAGGAAGTTGTAAACGAAATCAAGACCCAACAAGTTGAGAAAAAACATAAGAGTATAGAAAACGAAATTCTACGCTCTGAACAGGTTTATGAAGTTTTGAGCGAAAAGTTTACGAACAATGATTTGTATATTTGGCTTGAAAAGGAACTCGGTAAAGTCTTTAAGCAGTATGTTAATTTGTTGATAGACGTTGCCAAAATGGCGGAAAGGGCGTATCATTTTGAAATTCCTGATGATACTAGCAAGCCATATATACAGTCGAATTATTGGAATTCTTTCTACAAAGGATTGCTCGCTCCGGAACGGATATTGCTTGATTTAAGACGGATGGAAAAGGCTTATTTGGAAAATGATAGACACGAAATGGAAATTACAAGACCTATTCGTTTAAGCGAATTACAGGCTAAGGCAAATCTTTATAATTGTCAAGGTGATTTTGCAACGCCTTTAGACAATTTGAAAGCCAATGGAGACTGTGAGTTTGCGCTAACAAATGAGTTTTTTGTCAGTGAATTTGAAGGTCATTCATTCCAAAGAATAAAAGATGTAAGAGTTGCTGTGAAATTAAGGAATACTTTTAATTCTTATTTTTTAAATGCTGAATTGAGTCTTGTCAAATCGGAAATATCGACCACAAACGGGCGAATACCTATGAAATTAAATGATACGATAATGGCGACGAGTTTGGCACACATAGAAAAAACAGGAGAATTTAGTTCCTACAATAGTGAAAAGGCCTCTCTATTTGAAGGGTATGGGGCAATATCTCAATGGTCATTAGAGATAAGGGGGCTGGACAAAGAAGCCGATAATTTGTATCCAATTGACGATGTTCTTATTTATTTGACCTATACGGCAAGGAAAGGTGGGTGATATGTTTCCTAAAAAAGGTATGCGTTCTATACTGTTCTCAGGAATTATTGTTCTTTGTTTGTCCTGCTCTGAGAACGAACCTACAGGTCCTAATAATTCTACGGATTTTTCTTCATCAAGTTTCCTTGATGAAGGGTTTGTATTATCTTCGCAAGGGAGGCCTGATGTAAGTTCATCGTCAATAGACTTGACAGAAGAATCGTCATCTAGTAATGACTTAGTTTCTTCGTCATCAGTTGTGGAATTGGTAAATAGTTCGTCATCGTTAGGGGCTCTTGAGGAGTCTTCTTCAAGTTCATATTTCAAATCAAGTTGGATAAATTTAAACAAATCCATACAATACGATACGATTATTGATTCGCGAGATAACCAGGTCTATAAAATTTTGACAATTGGTGAACAAACCTGGATGGCAGAAAATTTAAATTATTATGACACGATTCAAACACCTGAACTGAAACAGCATTCCTGGTGTTTTAATAATAAGGAAATTAATTGTGAATTGTATGGTCGTTTATACGATTTATCTGTAACTATAGGATACGATCCCTCAGAAATCCCCTTTGCAGAATTAATATACCAATCAAAAATTGATAGTAATAATGTTCAAGGTATTTGTCCAGATAGGTTTAGGATACCAACGATTTCAGATTATAAAAAGATAACAGATCGCTATAATAGTGTGAATTATTTAATATCTGAGAAAGCTAATACATCTGGATTTTCTATTCCTGTAAATAGCAATACTGGTTTTAGAAATGCTATAAAAGAATTTGTGGGGAATGAAGTAAGATTTTGGACTACAACGTATCATTGGAGTGCGCGCGATGATGCTGAAGTAATCAATTTTAAGCTTTATTCATATATCTATGACATAAGTACGGGGTCAGAATTTGGACAAAATATTCGCTGTATAAAGAAATAAAAATTATGGGAGAAATTTGATGTCTGACAAGAAAAAGAAAATTGTATTTTGGCCCGATGTCTATAAGGAACAGGGGCATTGGCTCCCGACTCTTGCATGGGCAGAGCATTTAAAAGATGATTTTGATATATCCTTTATGGGTATTTTGGATTGTAAACAGATTGTAGATGACTATAATAGACAGAATAACACTAATTTCTTTTATTATCCGATATTTACAAAAACATACCCTGAGGGCTACACTTCGCAAATTCAAGCCTCAACGAATGAAAGGTGGAAACCAGATCATGTGAAAAGTCTGATGTATGCAATGTTTTATCATGACGATGACAGGGAAGATGCTGGAGCAAATAAAAATCAAATCGAAGAAGCTACAGAAATTCGATATTTTCTAACAAAAGATCGTGATGATAGTTTTCCCGAATATTTCGAAAATTTTGATGACGACTATCAAAACGAAATTAAAGAAAAAGTTAAACAATATGGAAATCCTGACTTGATTGTATCCGGCTATTTTACAGCGATGGAAACGGCCATATTGTATCACCTAAATCAACGAGGTGACGATTTTTCGAGAAATATTCTTTTTGCAATATCAACAACTTATCTTCGTCATCCCAGTGAAGATCCTGCAGTACGAGTTATGCAAAACTTACAGGCGTTTAATAACATGGAACAACGCTATTTGTTAAATATTATTATGACAGACCCGGATGACTTCGACGAGGATGAACTTGAAAAAGAGCCAAGTTCTAGCATTGACGACTTTGTTCTTCCCTTGACTGATATGCACGAATTTATCCCCTGCACCAAGACATTTGATTATGCTCAATATGAACATGGGTCCAAGGTCCATTATGTGGAACCTTGCATTACAAACGAATTGGAAGAACCCGATGAACTCAGTGCGAAAATAGACTGGAATACATTGCTTACGACACATAAAAAAATTGTTTTTGTCACAGCAGGTTCTCAAATCCTTGATTATAAGGAAAAGGCTTTAATTCTGTTTCAATCCATCATTGATGCGATGCAAGCCTCAGACATGAAAGAATACCATTTGATTCTTTGTGCTGGAGGCACCTTGGCTCAAAGCCTAAAAAGCAATTATGACAACGTAACGATTTGCGGTTGGGTACCTCAGCGACAAATTTTGCTGACTTTAGCCCAAGAAGACCACAAGGGAAGTTGCGCCATCATTCACGGCGGTCTTGCGACCATCAAGGAATGTGTCTATTGCAATGTGCCTTTTCTTGTGTTGCCACTAGGCAAAGACCAAATGGACAATGCCCTCCGTTTAGAGGATTGCGGAATCAACAACTATTTCTACATTGAATTTATCAAGCCCAAGTGCCTACTTTACTTCATCAACCAGATATTACAGGATTATGTTTCGCTCTCAAATCTTGCCGCATTGAGCAAGGAATTCCGTGATGCCGAAGATTCCCACATAGGAGCAAAGGCTATCGCACATCTTGCTGAAAATGGGAATCTCGATGATTTTGACTGGGACGCTGTCTAGGTTTTCGCGTTAGGGATGGATGTGGCGTAAGCCATTCGGACAAAGCGATTGGTTTGCGTTTCAAGAATGCGTTTTGTCAATCGCTTTGGCTGAACGGAAATTTTTGCCTGGATTTCTGCGTTGCATTTTCGGCAAAAATTATACCGCGACAGCCTGACCCACGCTAGTGGGGAACGTTTGTATTGAGTAAAAAATCTATATTCCTAGCATGACAGAAAAAGAAAAAATGCTTGCAGGCGAACTTTATGACCCTTCTGATGCTTTACTTGTTTTACAGCGTCAAATGGCTCATTCTCTTTGTCGTCAGTATAATAATCTAGATGAAACTGACGAAGAGCGAAATTTGATATTGAAAAAATTATTTGGCGAAAATATCGCTAAAGGTGTTTATTTACAAGGCCCTGTTTTTTTTGATTATGGCGTGAATACGCAGATTGGTGAAAATACTTACGCTAATTTCAATTTTACTGTTCTTGATTGTGCCCCTGTAAACATTGGGAAAAATGTGTTCTTGGGCCCAAATGTTGCTATTTACACGCCATTACACCCGCTCCGGTGGCAAGAACGCAATATGTTTACAAAATCTGATGGTTCTCTTGCAAACCTTGAATACGCAAAGCCAATTTCTATTGGCGATAATTGTTGGATTGCTGGAAATGTCACTATCTGTGCAGGGGTTACTATTGGTGAAGGTAGCGTAATTGGTGCAGGGAGTGTTGTTGTCAGGGATATTCCTTCTGGAGTTGTTGCTGTCGGAAACCCTTGTAAAGTGCTTAAGAAAATTATGGAGTAAAAAAAAGAGACCTATGAGGTCTCTTTTTTAGTGTTTTTTCTTTTTCTTTTTTGGGGGCGTGTAATTTGAACCGATTTGGGTTCCGCCGTTTTGTTTTTTAGCAAAAGCCCCCAATTTTTTGAACATTTCTTTCATGTTTTCAAATTGAGCGAGAATTTGATTGACGCGCTGAACGCTTGTGCCAGAACCATTTGCAATACGCTTTTTGCGACTGCCATCGATAATGGATGGTTTTTTGCGTTCTCTTGGAGTCATTGAACTTAAAACTGCTTCAACATAAACGAGTTCTTTATCATCAATCTGGTCAAGAGGTAATTTGTTCAAGCCAGGAATCAAACTGAGAATGTCTTTAAATCGCCCGATTTTTTTGACGGTCCGCAATTGGTTTAAGAAGTCGTTTAAATCAAATGTGTTGTTGAATATTTTTTTCTTTAAATCTTTGGCATCTTTTTCGTCGATAACAGCTTGGGCTTTTTCAACGAGTGTGACCACGTCACCCATGCCAAGAATGCGGCTTGCCATACGGTCTGGGTGGAACACATCTATGTCAGAAAGTTTTTCACCAAGGCCGACAAAGCAAATGGGAACGCCAGTCATTTTCTTGATGGAAAGAGCAGCACCGCCACGAGTGTCACCATCCATTTTAGAAAGACATACACCTGTAAAGTTTAAGCGGTTGAAGAATGTTTCTGCAACATTTACCGCTTCTTGACCAATCATGGCGTCTGCGACAAAGAATATTTCATTTGGTTTAACAGCAGCACTTGCTTGTTCAAGTTCTACCATGAGTTCTTCGTCGATTTGAAGGCGGCCTGCGGTATCGTAAATAACTAAATCGTAACCGTTTTCTTTGGCGTATTCGTAGCCATGTTTAATGATTTCTACTGGGTTCCCTTGCCCTTCTTCGTAAACAGGAATGCCAATAGATTTGCCTAAAACTTGTAATTGCTTGATAGCGGCCGGGCGGTAAACGTCTGCTGCAACGAGAAGCGGTTTGCGTTTCTTTTTGCTGCGCATATAAAGGGCAATTTTACCGGCAAATGTGGTTTTACCAGAACCTTGGAGACCAACCATCATAATGCCTATTGGAGCTTGCCCTGTAAGAGAAACTTCTTTTGTTTCTCCACCCATAGTGTTCACGAGTTCGTCGTGAATGATTTTGACAATCTGCTGACCTGGCGTAACAGAAAGTAAAACATCGCTACCGAGAGCTTTCTCTTTAACGGACTTTACAAAATCACGAGTGACATTGAAGTTTACGTCTGCTTCAAGAAAAGCACGCCTGACCTCGCGAAGAGATTCTGCGACGTTTTCTTCGGTGAGTTTTCCCTGCCCGCGCAGGTTTTTAAGAGTAGATTCTAAAGAGTCAGTTAATTGAGAAAACATAATGTGTGCAAATATAATTAAAAGAATGTAAGGTGTAAGTCATTTGTGGAAATAGACTAAATTGAAATAGAAAAAATAAGGCTTTTTGCTATCTTTGGCGGCATGCTTTATTATAAGAGAAAAACATTTCTTAAGCAAATTTTAGAAAAACCGCATAGAGGCAATATTCGCGATGTGATGATTGTGGCTTTGCCTATGTTACTTTCTATGTCATTTGATACTTTAATGACATTTGCTGACCGTTTGTTTTTGGCTAAACTCAGCCCGGAACTTATGAATGCTGCTCTTGCAGGTGGTTCTGCTCAAGTGATGGTTATGACTTTTTTTAATGGGCTTATTGCCTATTCTACAGCACAAGTCGCTCAAAATTTTGGAGCTAAGCAGTTTCATAATTGTTCAAAATCTTGTACGCAAGCAGCGATTCTTGCTTTAGTTTGTACGCCTCTTGTTTTGCTTGTAAAACCATTTGTGTATTGGCTGTTTTCTTTGTCAGAAGTTTCTTCTGTGCAACTTGAAGCGCAAACAGTTTATTTTAATACGCTTTTGTATGGAGCTGTTTTAATTCTTTTCAGGCAAGTTTTTGTTTCATTTTTTTCTGGAATAGGAAAAACAAAAATAGTGATGGTGGCAGCTTTTATAGGGCTTGTCGTTAATGTCACTATGAATTATTTATTGATTTTTGGAATAGGTCCGTTTCCTGCATGTGGGATTCTTGGTGCGGCTTATGGAACAATTATTGGAAATTTTGCAACCATTCTGATTCTTTTTATTCAATATTGTAGAGAAGTTAAACACTCATTTTTTGGTTTTTCTTTTGCCTTTCATAAAGAACTTTTTGTAGAACTTTTACGAAAGGGAAGTGCTTCTGGTGTAGAAATGTTTCTTTCGATGTTTGCGTTTCAGTCTTTGATTCTTTTGTTTCATGGAATGGGACCTTCTGTAGCGACTGCTGCAACGGTGATGTTTAATTGGGATATGGTTGCTTATGTTCCTTTGCTTGGGCTTGAAGTGGCTTCTATGAGCCTTGTCGGGCGTTATGTTGGTGCAAAAGACCCGGCAGCTGTCAGGCGTTCTGTGCGTTCAGCGATTGTGATTGGTTTTGTTTATTCGGTTGTTGTCGCTGTTTTATTTGTTGGGTTCCCTGGATTTTTAACAGATATATTCCGTCCAGAAAACGATAGTGCAGGTTTATTTGCAGAAACACGACCACTTGCTATTACTATGTTGCGTATTGCCTTTTGTTATGTGGTTGTAGAAGTGGGGTTAGTTGTTTTTGCAGGCGCACTTCGTGGAGCGGGAGATACTTTTTGGGTTATGTGTGTCATGGTTATTTTAAATTGGCTCACAGTCCTTGCGCTTTGGCTTTGTGGTTATGTGTTTGCTTTAGGGCCTGTTGCTAGTTGGGTAACAGTAGTTATTGCATTTTTTGCTTTCCCTATTGCTCTTATTTATCGTTGGAAATCAGGTAGTTGGCGTCGTTTAATGCAACAAGGTGGAGTAAGGTGACTTTTACTCATTTACAAAAGCGTTTTGCTCGCCTTTTGATTATCAATGGGTATTTGCCAAAAATATTTTTGGCTGCAATTATTGGTTTTGTAACAGGTCTTGTTGCCATTGCGTTTCATAAATCTTTAGAATGGGCGACAGTGTTTATTTTTTCTCCTTGGGTTGGTGAGAATGCTTTACCATGGTGGTCTTTTGCTCCGATTCCTGCTGTTGGTGGTTTGTTGGTTGGTTTAATTCTTTTTAAAATCACAAAAACTCCAGAAGCTTCAGGACAAGGAACCGATAATATGATTCGGGCATTTCACCATAAAGGTGGAAAAATCAGAAGGCGAGTGGCTCCTGTAAAATTTTTAACAAGCGTTATTACATTGTCAAGCGGTGGAAGCGCTGGGTACGAAGGCCCTGTTTCTCAAATAGGTTCTTCTGTGGCTTCAGGTATATGCCGGCTTTTTAGAATGCCAAGAAGTTTGCATGGCATTTTTACGCTTGCAGGTACTGCCGCTGGCCTTGGTGCTATATTTAAAGCGCCACTTGCCGGTGCTCTTACTTCTGTGGAAGTTCTTTATAGAGAAGATTTTGAGTCAAATGCTTTTGTGACTTCTATTGTGGCTTCGGTGACTGCATTTACGGTTTATATTGCGTTTGTTGGTTCAGCACCTGTTTTTGCAGTGGGGTCTGTGTTTCCTTTTACCAATTTTTATGAGTTGTTAGCTTGTGCACTTTTAGGTGTTCTTTGTGCACCATTTTCATTTCTTTATGTTAAAATTTATGAGAAAACAGAAAAGCGTTTTGCTAAGTCTAAAGTTTCAAATGCCTTAAAACCAGCGATTGGCGGTTTGTTTGTTGGTTTAATTTTGCTGGTTTACCCAGAAGTTGCAGGCGGCGGTTTTGATTTTGTTGGTAAACTTTTTTCAGAAATGCTTCCGACAACAATTTTTGGGATTCTTTTGCTTTTAAGCATAGCTCTTGCAAAGATTTTTGCAACGGCTTTTACTGTTGGAAGTGGTGGCTCAGGTGGTGTTTTTGGGCCATCTCTTTTTATTGGTGGCGTTCTGGGAGCCGCTTTTGCTGGTGCTATAGAAATGGTTTTCCCTGGGCTTTTGCGCGTGCCAGAAGCAATGATTCTTGTTGGAATGGGGGCGTTTTTTGCGGGGGCTGCTAAAGCGCCTATTGCTGGTGTTGTTATGGTTTGTGAAATGACAGGGAGTTATAGTCTTTTACCAGGGCTTTTAATGTCTGCAGTTATGCATATTGCTTTTTCTAGACCATGGAGTATTTATAAAAGTCAGGTTTTGAATAAATTTGTTTCTCCAGCACATCGTGGCGATTTAGACCAAGATGTTTTGCGGATTGTTCAAGTTAAAGAAGTCATTACAAATAGAAAATTTCATGTGTTGCGGGCCGAAGATCCATTATTGGGAGTTTTGTCTTTTATAGATTCTTCTTCGATTTATCCAGTCTATGAAAATGAAAATTATCTTGGGCTTTTGGATATGTCTATTTTGAGAAATACTTATATGGCGGCACCTGGAATGGTTAGGCATTTACAAGTTTCTGATTGTACTGTGAAAGCTCCATTGCTTTTGGATTCTCTTGATTTGCATGCTGCATCTAAAATTTTTGTTCGCTTAGGTGTTTCTGAATTGTGTGTTAAAAACTCTAAAGGTGAAATTGTCGGAACTCTTTCTCATAGTGAAATCTTTAAAATCTATGATAAAATTGTCTCTGGGAAAAGAGAAAACAGTAAGTAATTTTTTATTTCACAGACAAAAATTGATTTTGAAAAAACATTAGTGTTCGTTCATGTTAGATTGCAAACGAATCTTGTCATGGCTAGTGCTTTAAGCCTTTCGAAATAATATTTTCAAAAATCAAAGTAAACTCAAAATTAAGTAGCAAGAGCGTCGGCCAAGGAAGAAACAATATCATTAAAAACCTCCTGCTGAAATGAACTGAACCCCGAAAGTTGTGTCCAAGTTTTGGGATCACATCAAAGGCAGGAGGTTAAAGCAAATCAAAAATTATAGACTTTTGATTTCTTCTTCAGAAAGACCAGAATAAACAGATATTTGTTTTATTGGTAAGCCATCAAGAAGCATCGCCTTTGCCATTTCACGTTTAGCATCATTAATGCCATCCAAAAAGCCTTTAGCTTCTCCTTCAAGGAAACCTTCTTCATAATCGGCTTCAGCGATAGAAGTGTAGCCTTTGTTTTCTAAAACTTCTAAAGAGTCCAT
>ERZ808043.204-NODE-204-length-9667-cov-3.419395_pt1 | contig 9667 bp, 11 predicted proteins | sample MGYA00380194_ERZ808043 | MGnify/ENA primary metagenome ERZ808043 (study PRJEB31490, sample SAMN06133370) | cow dung metagenome | isolation source: H3 | host: cow | place: China: Chengdu | collected 2015-05 ...
ATGATCGAGGACCTTTCAAAAGCAACCGTAAGGATTTACTTATATGAAGGTTGTAAGTACACAGCAAAATCTGCTGAGGACCTTGGTGAAGAAAAGGAAATCACATATACAGGTTTGAAGAACTGGAGTATCGTTGATGGTGAAGATGCAACTGAGATTGAGAATCATACAGATGGTTCCTGCATTGATGAGTATCACGAGTATTTAGTTCTTCGTTTTGTGGATGGATCTGAGGTAACTTTCAGGAATTCACATGTGGATATGTTCATAAGATAAATCACCCTGATGAGTCTTTGAAAATTAAGACGAAACGGCCATACGGCCGTCGGTGATGATAGTCATTACCAATTAGATAAGTTTCCAGAAGGAGGACAACAAATGAATAAAGAAGAATTGCAGAAAATGAAGTGTCGTGAGTTGTTCAAGCTTGCGACAAGTATGGGTATCAAAGGTGCCTGGGACATGAAGAAAGCAGATGTGATTGATGCAATCTTAGGAGCAGAGAAAAGTGCTGAGGTAGCAGAAAGTGCTAAGGAGAATATTAAGATTGACAATCCTGATGTAGAGGTGGAAAACAAAACACAGAAGGAATCCGCCAACATTGTTGATGTGGACTTCGAAGGCAAGATGCAGAGGATTGAGGCAATTGAGATTGGTACCCTGGTAGCATTTAAGCTTTCCAATGGGAAGGTGAAATCTGCAAAGGTAGCACGTAAGTCAAGCAAGAACAGAAAGCTCAAGGTTGAAACTGAGTATGGAGCTTCATACATTATCAATTATGAGGATGTCATTTGGGTACGTAGTGGTAAACGTTGGCCACGAGGTGTCTACATGATGCTGAAAGGATTGGTGGATGATGGTGAACAGGTTAGCGAAAGTTGACATAAAACGATTCAGTAAAGCTGTTCATGAATATGTTGAAGCTCAACAGACCAAGAAGGCTAACGATGAGATTTTTGAAAAGGCAAAGAATAAGTTTGCTGATGCTGCAGACATTTACTTCAAGTTAAAGGGGAATGATGATTCTGAAACATTTGAGGAATTGGATGGATCAGTTACTGTATCTAAGGTACAGAAAGCAAGTGTTCAGTGGAATATTGATAAGCTTACGAAAGCTGTGGGTAAGCAGGTAAGCAAGTCAATAATTCTGAAGAGGTATGAGATAACAGACATGCTTGGTTTAATTACATACCTTCAGGAATGTGGAGTTGATCCGAAGATCTTTAAGTCATTCATTTCTGTTGAAGAATCTGTGGATGTCAAAGAGCTTGAACGTTTGGAGGAACTTGGTAAGATAAGCAAAGAACAGCTTAAAGGTTGTTATTCTGTCAAATGTCAAAAACCTTATTATCAAGTAAGGAAAGGCAGAAAGATAGATGGAGAATGAAGGCAACAATCTAGCAAAGGTTCTGTGGTATTATAACCTGTTACCTGATACTACGATTGCTAATCCAAAAATCATTTGTCCATTCCACCATGATGCAAGACCAAGTATGCTGGTCAACTTACAAAAAGGAAATTGGTATTGTTTTGGATGTGCAAAATCTGGAGATGCAAAGAAGTTTGTAAAGCTTATGAATCCCAGATTGAATGATTTACAGGCATTATCCAAGTATCAAAAAATCCTTAAGTCCAGTAAGGTTAGTGGCATAAACATAGAAGCATTACCTAAGCGCACCAGAGGCAGCACAAGACAGTTATATAACGAGGCCTATGATTATTACCATGGGTTAAGTAAAGTCAACTGGCGGTCACCTGGTGATTCTGAGGAGGTACTTGAGGCATTATCATATATGGAACAAAGGGGATTTGATGCCAATACGCTAAATGAGAGTAAAGCAAAAGTTACATATAACAAAAGCTCTGGATTGATATTCCCAATGTTGGACAATGGTAAGTTTCGAGGGTGGGTATGTAGGACAATGGTTAAAAAGGTTGAGCAAGAACGAAAGTACTTGTACAACGAAGGATTCTCAAGAGCGAATACATTAGTAGGAAGCTATGGGAAAAAGGATTATGTGATTGTTGTTGAAGGATATATGGATCGTCTCAAGTTTGTTCAAAATGGAGTTGACAATGTTGTAGCAATCTTGGGGTGGAAAATGTCACAAGAGCAAGAACAGAAACTTAGAAATGCTGGTGTTAAGTATATCATCAGTGCATTGGATAATGATGAATGTGGTAGAAAAGGAACAGCATATCTTAGAACAAGATTCAAGGTGATTCGTTTCTGCTACTTAAAAGGTATCAAGGATCCGGGAGATATGACTTCCGTTACATTTGATAAAATGTACAGTCGTACGATGCAAAAGTTTAATAAAATAAAAGAAAAGGAGAACTAACAATGGGATTAGTCGACAAGATTAAAGCTGATGCTAAGAGGTCAGGTAGCAATAAGGGTAAGTTCATTTATTTCAGAGAAGGAACTAAGCTTCGTGTAAGATTCCTGCAGGATATGGATGATGGTATGGAGATCACATTCCATGACAGTTATGAGCAGGGTATCAATGTTCCTTGTCAGGAGCACTTTGGTAGGGAATGCCCTTATTGTGATGATGATTCTATCAGGACAAGATCTCAGTATCTTTGGTCTGTATGGAATTATGAGGCAAAGGAAGTACAGCTGTTTATGTTCCCGGTAAATAACTGCAGTCCGATCCCTGCTCTTATGGCTATGTATGAGAACTATGGTACAATCTGTGATCGTGATTATGTGATCAGCGTATCTGGCAAGCAGATGAACAAGACATATTCCGTAGTTCCTATGGATAAGGTTAAGTTCAGGAATGAGAAGGCTAAGGCCTACTCTGAGGCACAGATTCTTAAGATGCTTGATAAGGCATGGCCTTGTGAGGATGTTGATTCTGAGGATGACGATGATGAGGAAGAAACACCTAAGAAGAAGGCTCCTAAGAAGACAGGTAAAGCCAGTACAAAACGTCCGGTTGATGATGACGAAGATGAGGATGATGAGGACTGGGGTGATGAAGATTCCGGTGATGATACACCTGATTATTCTGAAATGTCTGCCAAGGAACTGTTCAAGCTTTGCAAGGAACGTGGCATTGATGTAAAGCCTAAGAAGCCTGAGAAGTTTTATATCAAGCAGCTTGAGGAATATGACCAGGCGCAGGATGACTGGGGAGATGATGACGACTACGAAGAGGATGATGAGTGGGAGGATGATGATGAGTAAGTTTGTTGATTTATACAATCAGCAAATGGACTTTCAGTCAGATCTAATTCGTAAGGGTGTCTATGAAGATTATGGTGTAGAAGGTGGGGAGGTAAAACTCCCTGCCGACTATCCCAGATTAGAATCATATCAGATTCAACAGTTAGTATCTGAGATCGGTGAAGTCCTTGAGGCTGATAAGAGATGGAAGAGCTTTAGAAATGGTAAGTATGACCCAGCAGGAAAGAAAGATGAAATTGCAGATTGCTTTATCGTTCTTATGAATGTGGCTGCTTTTTCTGGTTTATCTGCTGAAGATGTATTAGAAGCAATTGAGAAGAAAATAACAGTAAATAACGAAAGGAAGAAGTCACTATGATCATAATAGTTGAAGGAATAGATAGAGTTGGTAAGTCAACTCTAGTGGATAGAATCCAGAAGGCAACAGGATTTACTGTTTACCATAATAACACTGACTTCCGTTTAGAGAAGATGGACAATGATAATGAAACAGATAAGATGTTGAAGATGCTTCAGATATATAATATTGGAAAGCCTGGCATTATCTTCGATCGTTTTCACTGGACTGATTTTGTTTATGGTTGTTTACAGCGTGATTATTCCTTCACTAAGGCTCTTGAAAATAAAGATAAGATTGAAACTGAATTACGTATTCAAAAAGCTGTGATTGTCTTGGTGAAGCCTACTGACATTGGAGAAAGTTCACTCCAGCATGGGAAGGATTTGTCAAGACATGAGCAGCTATTTGAGCTTTTATTCAACGAGTCTAAGTTGAAGAAAATATCATGCACTTATGATACAATCTATGATGCTCAGAAATGGGTTCATGATGAGATGAATAACTATATGAATGGAGGCAGATGGTAAATGGCAATAAGAGATGAAATAACAAATAAGTCAGTACTGTTTGTTCCAATATTTTCAGTAAGAAGTTATGAGACAGGAATCTACAATCTTGCATTGGATGGAAATATGGCAAGGATCGTTTCAATGATTCTTATGGGAAAGCCGGATAAAGCAACAGTATTGATTCCAAGAAACATTAGTAATCTTGATGTAATAAGTAGACAGCTTAAGGGAATGAATGTCAACTTTATAAGATGTGATGCTTATGGTGAGAATGCTTATGCAACAAGAATGAATGGTCTTGCTTTTGCAGACTTCATAAATAATAAGTTTGGTCCTGATGATTTTGATGTTTTGGTGTTAGAGCCAAATACATTATTGTTAAGTGACTATCTGTTCACATTCCGGTATGCCAAGATCATTTATTGGTGTGTTGCTTCTGTAACAAGTAAGGGAACACCTTGGTTTACAGAGAAGTTTGTGGACATGGACAAGAAGATTGCAAACATGTTTCCAACTGAATGTGTTCTTCAGACACAGGTTGAGGCATTAGGTGGTTTATCTTATGCTGATGAAAAGGGATTCTATGATGCTGGTCAGTTTGATTATGATACAATCTTCTTTCCGTTTAGATTGACTGATCAGAACTATCATGCTGAAGATGTAAAAAATGCTGTTCAAAAACTTAAGAAGATGTGTTACAATAATTTCAAGGTCCTTTATACAGATGTAAATGATTCAGGAAGATTCTATGAAGATCCTGATACATTTATTAAAGTACCAAGCCAGAAAGAGGTATACATTGGAATTCTTAAGTCTAAGCCAATAATCCCTTATCTGGAAGATACTGATGTTCTTACACATATCAATATTCATGAGATGATTTACTATGGATGTAGATTGATTATGTTTGAGAATGAAACTTATAAAGGATACGACAATGTAACATTCATTAAAGACATTCAGGAACTTCCTGAGGAATTGAAAAGGAGAATTGAAAATGGTAAATGAGTTTAAGTTAGGAACTAATTTTGATATGGATCTTCTTGAATCCATAATCAATTTGAATCAGTTGTCAACCAAGAACAAAGTTACAGAGATGTATGGTTCTGATCGGTATCATTCTAAGTTAGCTGCAAGACCAGGGTTCAGGTTACCTGATATTGACCACACACAGTTTGAGGCTTATGTTAAGAAGGCAAAAGAAGCTGGTATCAACTTCAACTATACAATGAATTCAATTATCCCTTATGGTTCTAAGGGAAATCTTGTGGACCATGTTGATGAAGTGGTTGAGTTTGTAAAGTATTGTGAACAGATCGGTGTTTATCGAATTACTATTGCTAATCCGATGATGCTTGAAATCATAAGAAACTATGCTCATTCAGATATTGAGATTGAAGCTTCAACAATTATGCATGTTGATACTGTTTCCCAGATCAAGTACTTATATGAGAAGTATGGTGTCAACAAGATCTGCAACAATCTTAACAAGAATAGAGACTTTAAGTTCTTGGAGGCAGCAGCTAAGTATTGTAATGACAACGGCATTATCCTTGAGCTTATGGCCAATGAATTCTGTGGTGTAGGTGGTAGTGATTATGCTACTCATTGTGTTTACAGGGATTCTTGCTATATATGCCACGCGACAAATGAAATCCTTGAAGATACGCTCACATTGCATGAATATCCTATGAAGTTCTGTACGAATTCAAGGAATGAGAATCCTGCAAACTGGTTACGTCTTAAGTTTATCAGACCGGAAGATGTTAAGGTTTACAATGAGATCGGTATCAATCATTTTAAGATCACCGGTAGAACAGGTTCATCGAAGTATATCTTAAGGACAATCGGTGCTTATTTGAATGAGTCCTATGATGGTAACTTACTTGGTCTCTGGAAGCCGTTAGAGTCTATCAAGGATGCTTCTGTTGAGGATGTACATTTTTATGACATTCCTAACAAGAGCTTAGACGGATTCATATCTCATTGGTCAAAAGATAAGTTTGTTTGTGATAATGAGGTATGTGGCCAGACATGCAAATATTGTGAACAGTTTTATAAGGCACATTGTAAAGGAGAAAGTTAAAGATGGTTGATCTACATAGACATGATGAGTTTTCATTCTATGATGGGTCGGGTAAAGCTGGTGAGTTAGCTCAGATAGCTAAAGAAAAAGGTCTCACTGCTTTAGGACTTTCAAATCATGGAAACACATCAGGAAACGTGCAACATTATGACGGTTGTAAAGCAGCAGGAATAAAGCCGATTATGGGTGTTGAAGGATATTTCTTACCTAAGTGGCAGGAAGGCAATCGTGGTTACCATTTATGTTTGTTTGCTGCTGATCTTGAAGGATATAGAAACATAAATATTATCCAGTCAGAAGCAGAGTTACAGAAATATTATAATCCGATTATCGACTTCAACATTTTGTCAAAACATTCTGAAGGTGTTATTTGTACATCGGCTTGTGTGGCAAGTTATTCATCTCAGTGTATCATTAGAGGTGAATACGATAAATGCATTAAGTATCTCAGAAAGATGCAGGAGATCTTTGGTGATAATTTCTATATTGAGATTCAGCCTTATGTGGTATCAGATGCAGGTATGCAGGAGAAAGTAAATACAGAGCTTATAAAGCTTGCAAAGAAATTACACATCAAATGCATACTTACTTCTGATTCACATAGAGGTAGAAAAGAAGATCTAAGTGCTTATGTTAAAATGCATGAATTAAAGAATCCGGATCCAGAGCATATAAGACATATCGAAGGTACGTACGCAGAACGATATATGCCTGACTTGGATGAGATGGCAAAAAGATTTGTCAGGATGCATGGTGATGACTATGGCAAAAAGAATGCTATAAAGATGGCAAATGAAATGTATGAGAACCTTGAGGAGATAGAGGAAAAGGTAAGTGGTACAATCATTGATGATTTAGCTGCTATGCCAAGTCTTCCTGTATTTGATGAAGCATACGATTCAATGGAATTGCTTGTATCAAATGTCAAAAGAGGTCTCAAACAAAGAGGCGTATGGAATAAAGAATATATCTCACGTGTAAAGGAAGAGCTTCAGGTTATTAAAGCAAATAACTTTGAAGATTATTTCTTAATTGTACAGGAGTACGTAATGTGGGCTAAGGACAATGGAATTTGTGTAGGTCCTGGTCGTGGTTCAGGTTGTAACTGTTTGGTGAATTATGCATTGGGAATAACTGATGTTGATCCGATCTACTTTGACTTGGACTACAAAAGATTCATAAGAGAAGATAAGAAAACACTTCCTGATATTGATGTGGATTTTGAAACAGCAAGAAGGGGTGAGGTCATTGACCATGTCGTTGAACGATACAAAGGACAGGCAGTTCAGATTGCTTCTTATGGAACATATAAAGTTTCTAATCTTGTAAATGACTTGGTCAAAACGTATGATGATTTTGAGAGTTCAGAATCTGATCACCTTAAAAAGCTTATTAATTCACATCAGGATTCAGAAAAGCAGATTGACCTTGAAGAGCTGATGCAGGACCCTGAAGCAATACGTTTGAATAAGAAGTACAAAGGTATCATTGATGGATTCTGTTTTATGTACAATAAGGTTAAGTATATGGGTACACATGCTGCTGGTGTTGCTGTGTCAAAGAATGACATTTACTACTATACAGCAGTACGTTATAACAAGAAAGATGGAAAGTATTTTTCAAGCTACAACCTTGTAGATCTTGAGAGATGTGGTATTATCAAATATGATTTGCTTGGTCTGAGTACATTATCTTCAATCAAGACTTTACGTGAAATCACTGGTAAAAAAGGTGTTACTGTTGAAGACATCACAGATGAAAAGATCTTGCAGGCATTCAGAGAAGGCAAATGCAATGGTGTATTCCAGTATGATAAGCAGGCAGCACAAGGAATTCTGCAACAGATTCATACAGATAACTTCAATGATGTTATAGCTGCTTCTGCTATGAATAGACCAGGACCATTAAGCTTGGGGATCCCAAGCATTTATGCTGAATCGAAAGAGACTTGGAAAGCTATGACTGATAAGCCGGTGTATGCAAAGTACATTGAAGATACTTACGGTTGTATTCTCTATCAGGAACAGGTTAACAGTATTGCTGTTGAGTTTGGTGGTTTGAACTGGAACCAAGCAGATAAGTTAAGAAAGATGGATGACCCGGCTTCTCTTAAGTCAAGAAAATTGCTTGAACAATATCATGATGAGTTTGCTGATATATTCATTAAGGGTATGAAACGTTATGGTGTTGCTAAGACAGAAGCTGCTGATCTGTTTGAAAGATTCTTGAACTATGCCTTCAACAAAGGACATGCAACAGGATATGCTTTAATAAGTCTTGAAGAGATGTATTACAAAGTTTATTATCCTGCTGAGTATTGGTTCACAAAATTGAATCAGACAAATCTTGATAAGAATGGTTCTAAGTTTATGTGTGAAGCAGTAGCTGATGGTTCAGTTATATTCTTACCCCATGTAAATTATTCTGCTGAATTCAGTCTTAGAAAAGTTGATGGGGAAAAAGCAATCCAAATGGGATTAAGTTCTATCAAGGGTATCGGTGATAAGTGTGCAAAGTTTATAGAAGATGAAAGAAAGACAAACGGGATCTTCACAAGCTTTGATGACTTCTATGACAGATGTAAAGGCAGACAAGTAACAAGCAAAGTAATACGAATCCTCAAGGAGGAAGGTGCCTTGGAATTCAATAAGAAGACATATATAAGTCGTGTTACCAAGTTTAATTCTGCTTTATATTCAAGGGCCATGAGATAGGTCCAGGAGGCCACCAGAGGACGTAGGATTGATTATAAGGATTGAGCCTATAAAATATATGGTAAAATATGAAAGGTCCTTAAAATCGATCCTGGACGTTCTGGTAACCATAAAATAATTTGAATAAATTGCAAAATAAGTATTTACAAACACATTAAGATGTGATATGATAGTTATAGTTACAAAAGGTTAGTCTCTAGAAGGAGGTACGATATGAAGTACAGATTAAATGTTAAGGTTAACAAAAGAATGTGGAAGTTAGGGATTGTAGTTTATAACACAATTCTTGAGGCACAGATCAGGCAAGAAGAGCTTAGGCTTGTAGGTATCACATCTAAGGTAGTTGATGAGTTTGGTGGAAAACTGAACTAACACAACAGTAAAGGAGAAAGAAATGAAATTAGAGAATTTTGTAAAAGACCAGAAAGAAATGATGGTAGAACTTCAGGTGAAGATGGATGAGCAGGAAGCAATTATCAAGACTGCTAACAAGGCTCAAAAGGCAGTATTCGACTCTATGTTTTCCAAGCTGGAAGAAAGAGTTAAGGATTGGGATAAAGCAGATGTGATTGAGTATCTCAGAATCACCAATCAGGATGATGATGTTTCTGGTATTGAGCAGGAGATGGTTCTCAATGCATTCTGCAATACTCATAAGGATTCAGATGGTAAGTATGTGATGCAGGCTCTTAAGGCTCATGTAGCTCATGAGGTAATAGATCTCCTTGCTGATCTGATGTTCTGATAAAATAATATGAAATGGGAGGTCACCGCAGGTCGGTGGCCTTCCCTAGTAATAAGGATCAACGATGGCAAAAACAA